>Ga0210015_1004247_pt1 | contig 12230 bp, 13 predicted proteins | sample CryGeymeta201522_FD_185471 | JGI IMG/M metagenome (GOLD analysis project Ga0210015, IMG submission 185471) | Groundwater microbial communities from Crystal Geyser aquifers in Utah, USA - Crystal Geyser metaG 2015-22 (SPAdes) (version 2) | ecosystem: Environmental > Aquatic > Deep subsurface >... | reverse complement strand
TAATAGTTTTACTCCACCACCTGTTTACCTAACTCCACGGCAAGGGAACGGAAGAATGTTTGAAGTTCTCCTAGAGTAAGTGGCTTTATCATACGAGGAAGAAAGGTAAAGGACTTAACTTTCATCATATCGCTTGCAATAAGGATAGTGTCAAGCTTTATCCCAAACTTAACTTTTACTCCCTCCATAAGGTCATACAAAGAATGTGTCTGCAGCAAAAAAAACAAATCAACGAAATCTTTTGCCGATGTACGTTGGTTGATAGTTAGGAGTTTATTAGTCGCAATATCAAGTAAACTATCTATCGGAAACGAATTCCATTTTATCCCTTCTTCAATCCGCTTATGAGGATCATGGACAAAATCCACTTTCAATTTTATATTCTGGGAAAATGAGAGGTTAAAAATATCCATATGTTCAGATCTATTTGCTTCAACTGTAAAGTTATATTTTTTTGACCATGCCTTAATAACATCCAATAGATGTTTCATATCAAATGGTTTTTCAGAAAAGAAATCAAGATCATCAGAATAGCGATGCTTAAGATAGAAATAACTGAGGGCTGTCCCCCCCGTAAAATAAAATGAAGAAAAAAATGGTTCCTTACTCACTAGATCTAAAATTAATTTCTGATCAGCTGTAGCAAGTTCTAACTGTTCCATATAAGTAGTTTAAAGAGACTTTTTTTAAGTGGGTCAAGATTAAGTTTATCCCAATATTTCTTTACATCCGCAAGCTTGATTTTTTCTCCATCCGGCCCGTAGTTGATCATGCGCTCAAGGATAAAAATGCGTCCCTCCTCTGTTTTTTCTAGTTCCTCCTTGTCGTAGTCCCAAAGATATGATGGCATACATATAGTATATCATAGAAGCCTTGTCGCTTTCTCAGCAGCCTCAAGAAAGAGGGTGTAGGGAAGGAGAGTATAACCGTTATAATCGCTATAAAAATTATAACAATTATATAAAGCTTATCCCAACAATCTAATTCGGTAATTTGCGGTAATTATTTTTATTTCCCAAGAGCGTTTTAGATAGGGACAGAATTAATGGGGGAATAAGAGGGGAATAAAATTCAAATCCCAAATTCAAATTCAAGAATAAATGATTGAATTTTAATTTTGAGCTTGAATTTGTTTTAGCTTCCCCCCTCTTTTAGCCATGAGTAACGTCGTAAAAGATACATTATACGACGTTATACATATCCTTCTCCCTGCGGGAATTTCTCCCTAAAATGCCCCTAGAGGTCGTTGAACATAATTAATGAATACATGTATCTTGGGGAACAGATAGTCTCTTCTCCCTCTTCATGTAACATGTAACATGTTGCATATAACATACACCAAGGTAACAATATTTATAAAACGGTCAAATCAATATAAAAAGATCCCTTTCATCCCGTTCCAAAATGTTATATGTTACATGTTACATATTTAGGTTATTAAGTCGGCCCAAATCACCACTTTCGAGGCTAAACACTACTTCAAACTATATCATTCTATACTATTATTTAAAGCATATCTACAATCTAAATAGAAGTATTTGAGGCTAATTCGATAATGTTATCCACAACCTCCCTTGTGGGAGGAGTCGTTGGTCGATGGTCGTTAGTCAAAGTATGACTATTAGTGTTTATAAGACAGAAGAACACAATAAGCCTAATGACCAGCGACTAACGGCTAACGACTTTACAGATTTATTCCGAACGTTTAGAATATAGTCCTATAGTAAATAAAATATTATAGGATATAAATACTATAGGTCATATTATTCACGTTCGTAAAATACCCTCCTTCTCTCCCCCATTGCCCGCCGGAGCTACAAAAATTCAAGCTCAAAATTAAAATTCAATCATTTATTCTTGAATTTGAATTTGGAATTTGAATTTCTACCTTAATTTACCAACTGATAGAAAGAAATAAAATTGCTAAAATTACAATAAGTATTGTTATGTATTCACGCACGCTATGCTTGAATAACCGTTCATCAAGATGAAGATGGGTAAGACCCGCGATACAATAATATAAAACAGCCACAACCAACGCAAAAATGGATTCCTGAACCGGTAAAAACGAAAGAAACAGGCACGTTTCCCCTATCAATAGAGCCGTAAGCCAGGCATGGCGAAAAACTTCTTTTCGGATATGTAAGTCCAGTCGGATGCTCCAATACAGCTGCAAAGACATAGCGAAAGCAAGAATTCCAAATACTACTGCGTTGGCCAGAAAGCCCCAATGGAATGAGGCAAGCACGTTGGAAATGAGAAAAAAGACCATTGTCTGTATAAGATAATTCACTGAAAAACCAGCACGATAGAGCTGTAGATTCTTCTCCACCCCCACATTGAAAATATTAGATGACAAAAGAACCGCGTAAGTGCTAACGGCATATACGAGGATAAATGGGATTCTCGTAAGCCATCGAACCGGAAAAAGAAAATAAAACAAGTACATGGCAACAGATAGTAAAACGGGCATAAGAAATAACATGTACCACTCAATTTTTTCTATTCCTTCATACAAGGCAAAAAAGGTTGCCACGTAGCTCCCTATTATGAGTAATGAAATAAAAAGTGCGGCTTTATCAAAAAAGAAAAATGTAGAAATAAGTAAGAAAAGGGATAAGCAAACCGTGGAAATAACAAATCTTATTCGCTTTTCTATAAAAAACATATGGATATCTACTCGAGATTGCTAAAGACATTGTGCACATCGGTAAGTTCTTCTATGGCTTCGCCAAGCTCTATAATATGTTTTGCTTCAACTTCAGATTGAACTTGAATTCGGCTTAATGGCCGATATTCCACATCAAATAGTTTGGGATGAAGAGTGTCCCCAAGAGCTGTCTTTGCCTTTCCAAATTGATCAAAAGGGAAATAAACAGTAATGGTTCCCTCTCCTTCATCAATATCGTATGCCTGCAGGGCTTGACCAAAATCAAATATAACATCTTCGGGTGAGTTTGCTAAATCAAATTGCATTACCGCGCACTTTTGAAAAAGGTATGAAACAGAGCCCTGATTTCCCATTTTGCCTCCCCTTTTCTCAATGACTCCCTTTACTTCATTATGAGTTCGCATTGGATTATCGGTCGCACACTGAATCACATATGCCACACCGTGCGGTCCAAAAGCCTCATATACCACTTCCTTTAGTTTAGATGCGTCCGACCCATGCCCCTTATCTATTGCTCGTTGTATATTTTCCTTGGGCATATTCGCCGCGTGTGCTTTGTCGATTGCGAGACGAAGTTTAAAGTTGGCATCTGGATTGGTTATTCCCCCACCCTCTACTACCGACAACGTAATTATGCGAGATATTTTTGCAAATACAGCTCCTCTTATTTTATCATTAGCGGCCTTTTTATTTTTGATGTTTGCCCACTTGGAATGTCCTGACATACACCAATATTACCACATTGCAAAATCAAGAGATGATGTTATACTGTTTCCTAATCTATGGAAGAAATTGAGATACTTGAAACACGTGCAATTGATGCGGCAATTAAGGCAAATTGGGCGGTAGCAATAGAGCTGAATATAAAAATATTGGCTATTGACAAAAAAAACGTACAAGCAATGCTTCGCATAGCATTTTCCTATCTTCAAATTGGAAAGTATGAAGACTCAAAAAAATATTATCACAAAGCCCTAAGGCTTCAACCCAAAAGCGCTGTAGCGCATCAGTATTTAGAAAAAATTGAAATACTAGAACAGGGCAAATCTAAGCCCCAAGTTACAACAAATTTTGACCCCCATTTATTTATTGAGTCATTTGGAAAAACAAAAACAGTAGCGCTTACCAACCTTGGTCAAAAACAAATCCTAGCTCGACTGACCATTGGACAGCAGGTAGTGCTCAAAATAAAAAAAAGAAGGGTTGAGATTCGTACCGATGCTGATGATTATGTAGGGACACTCGCTGACGACATATCAAAACGACTTATCCTTTTTATTAAGGCTAAAAGCACCTATACTGCATTTATAAAAGAAGTTCATTTTACGAAGGTAGTTGTGTTTATACGAGAAGATAAAAAAGGAAAGTCAGTAAGTCATCATATTTCGTTTCCCGTGAATCTTCAAAAAAATATAGAACAAATAGGAGAAGTTCCACATGTGGATGACCAAACTAATGAGGAAGATGAAGATAACTCGTTAAATGACTGGGAAAAGATGGTGGCTGAACAAACCGAAGAAAAAGAAGAACTTCTCGATATTCACCCAGAAGATCTGGATGAGGAAGATGAGGAATAATGTTTCGTTTTTTTACCCATAAAAAATACTATTCTTCCCTTATATTTTTTATTATTTATAATCCGCTGAATCTCTTTGGGGATATGAAGATCTTTCATAGAGCGAAGTGCCAATATGAGTGAAACTAAAAATAAAATAGCAATGATAAAAATATTCATATGATTACTCCCATTCTCCCTCCATCTTACCTAACTCAACCACAATATCAGACACTCTCCCCTTCCCTTTGATAAGTATACAGTGAAAAAACTGTGCAATCTCTTTTGCCGTACGTGAATAGTTTTTTTGCGTATTTTCCTTCACTATACATGGACTTTCTTTTAATTTTAATTTGGAATTTGAATTTTGATTTATGTCTATATCCACAACCCGTATTCCCTCTCCATCAATAACACGACTCATACTCGCCGCAGCAATATAAGAGTCCTTATAGAGGAGCTGTACGGTTTTATTTTCCTTTCTGAGAGACTTATGGTAAAAATATCCTAAATACTGCCGTGCAAATGTCATATCAGACAAGAGAATTGAATCACCCGTTTGAATTTTTTTTATACGAATTTCTTCGAAATCAGTATTGTGCTTGCCGATAAATTGCATATATATATAAATCCTATCGAATATATTTGCATTGGATGACAGAAAAAATACTTCACGAAATGAGGGAATTCTTATATTTTCTTTATCCCCATAATATATTTCTTCAGTTTTTGGATAAAAATAAAAGTCAATCATGGAACCTGTGATACGTGAAAACGTTCGTTTTAGTAGCTCTGGATTTTTTTCTAGCAGAATGAGTTTTCCAAGTGCTCCCATTCGATATATCCCATATCCACCAGGTACTGCGGTTCTACTATCGGCGTTAAATGTAGTGACATAATGCACTTCCCCTCCCTTTTCGAACGAAAAATATATTGCCTGAGAAGAATACAAGAGGATATTTACTCTGTCTTCTTTGATGAAAAAAGCGGACTCAACTAGCTGTCGCAACATAATAACCCCGAACACGAATACACACATCGCAACTCCTAACTGCAAAGCGGTTTTATGATGGATAGTATTCATAAGCCTTCATGCTCTCTTTTGAAATATGCAATATGTTTGATTATGTCATCTTTGCTTACGTGTTTTAACATCATTAACTTCCTAATAATCGATAATGATGCTTCAAACTCAGGTTGAATAACAACACGTACCCCCAAATCTTTCATTCGCTTATGATCAAGCGTCCTATGTACTCGACTTATAATGACAATTGTCGGATTGAGCTTCTTCGCATTCATGACGATGTTTTCTTGGGCAAACCTGTCTGGCAAAGCCAGGACAATTGCCGTTGCGCTTTCACACTCAGCGTAGTCGAGCATGTCACTATCTGTTGGATCACCATAGATGATATTGACCCCTAGTTTCTTAGCTTTTTCAACTGTCTGAAAGTTGTAATCTATAGCAACAAATGGTATTTCAGCAAGAAGAAGCGCTCGTCCAACATGTGAGCCAATTCGTCCATACCCACATAAAATAATGTGATTTTTTATGTCCAGTGAATCAATGGTCGACTTATCTCTATCTATCCTTTTAGTAACGTAGGTGTGAACAAAGGGAAGGAATCGCGAAACAAGGTGCCAAAATCTTTTATATATTTTTTCTTTTTTTGCAATAAGCATTGGAGTAAAAAGCAAACTGATAAGAACTGAGGAAATCACAAACATGTACTGCTCCTGAGTAAAAAGTTTATTGGCATAAGCAACAGACACGAGGATAAATGCATCTTCGTCAATTTGGAATAGATAAAGAGACAGATAGGTCGAAAGTTTCGAATGAAATTTAAATGAGGTAAAGATAAAAAAAACTATAAGAGCCTTCCCCACCATCACGATAGTTACAAAAAGCAACATGGGCGCTAATGAGGGAAAAAGGACTCCTAAATCAACATTCATCCCTATATAGATGAAGAATATGACGGAAAGTATGTCTCGGAAAGGTCTCATTTGAGAGAAAATATGATAATGCTCGGCTGTTTGGGAAACAATGATACCTGCAACAAAGATACTGATAAAGGGGGAAATATGAAAGAGGGTCGAAAGATAGGCAACCAGAAAGATGGAGAGGATGATTAACAAATTAAGGAGTTCCCTTGAAAGAAGTGCAAATCTATTAAAGAGATAAGGAGCAATTCTTTTCCCCATATAGTAAGCAAAGGCTAAGATGAGACTGGCAAAAACCATATCCCCCACTATCTTGATGATTATTTGCATCGGTGCTTGATGTTCTACAGTAAGTGAGTTAAATAGTACCATGAATGGAATAAACGCAAGATCCTGGAACATGAGAATGCCTATAGCCAACTCTCCTACAAAAGACCCCTCCTCCCCTTTGTCCTGAATTATTTTTGCAACAACCGTGGTAGATGATGAAGAAAGAGCAATACCTATCAACAGCGATTGGATGAAATTAAACCCAAAAAATGCGCTGATCACGCTAACAAATACAGCGGACACCGTTATTTGGAGTAATCCACCATACACAATATATTTTTTTAACGACAACATCCGATCAAACTGAGTTTCCAGACCAACGGTAAACAAAAGGAGAAGAATGCCAAAATAGGCAAAGCTGTCTATTACCTCATGATTGGTGAATTTTCCAAAAAAGTTGGAGAGAATAATTCCGCCAAGCATATAACCCACAATGGGAGAAACTTTATTCTTCTTAAAAACTACAGCAACAAAAAGAGGGACAAGAAGAAACATGGTCGCGTTGAAAAAAAGCGATGCAGGCAATTCACCCATATAGGTTTAGTATACCGGAAAATAGAAGACATGTTGTATTTTCATGGTCCAGGAATGTAGCAACTTCCCGTTTCTACAGTAGTACCACCAGTATTAAATATATGCTTTTACTAATACTGGGCAGCTTACACCAATGCCCCATGGTTTAGATACATATTTAATATAGCCTGAATAAGCACTGTTTCTCCATTTCTTACTATTGAGATCCCAGTCAAGACTGTTCGTAAATTTCTTTACAAGACACTTTGCGTTACTATTATTTCCTGTATTATCAATACAATATTGATTTCCTCGTTTTACGTCCTTTCCCGGAGATTTGCCCGTCCTTTCAACAGTCGTATTAAAGTATATGTCCATTGAACTAGTCGTGTGACATACTAATTTTGCAAACCAATGTGTCCGATCAGTAACTGGATTGGTAGCGGGACATTTCCCGTTTATTTTCTCAACCCCACATATAAGTTTTTGTCCCCACCAAGTTTGTGTTCCGTCAGCATCACACTTTGTTGATTCAGCTATTATCGTTCCGGCTTCACTCGCCCTTGTAGATGTCGAAGTTGACCTTGTCGTAAAGTCTCCTGCCACCTTTGCGATAAGAATACCTATCATTAATACAAACACTACCACCAACACCCCCGTTATATCTGTTTCGTTTGACCCGACATGTTTTTCCTTCATACTAAATGAAATGTAAGTATTAATAGTAAAACTACAACAGGGGGAGGAAGAAAAATGCAAGGGGTTTGATGACGTTACTTACTGAGAGCTTTTTTACATTCAATACAAAAACGAGCCTCTGGTACAAGTTCCAGACGTGCTTGAGGGATATCCTTATTACATCGCTCACAAACGCCATATCTCCCCTTTTTCATAAGTTCGCTTGCTAGTTTGAGATCTCCCAATCGTTTCGTTGCATCTTTTATTTCAGCCTCTACAGTGTCATGGCCAACTTGTTCACGAACATCAGTGTCTACCGCAGCATTGTCGGAAGCGTGCCCTGGGTCCGAAAAAGGATCTTCTGTTTTAAGAACTTCTATCTGGAGTAATAACTTTTTCTGTTCCTCCTCCAGAATGTTTTTTTGTCTTGCGAGAAATGTTTTTGACAATTTGTTTGACATAATTAGTTTTCAAATTAATAAAGTTCCTTATACTTGAAATCATTAAAACTCTGAAATAATACACAAAATAAAAACAAGATGTCAAGAGCAAAATAGAAAACAACCAAAATTCAAGTGGGCTTTCGGTGAGTAGAGCGCGCTTATCCTTAAGATAGTGAAATACTACGTATGTCAGTGAATACAACCCAAAAAAGAAGAATAAAAGAGCTCCTTTCTCAATTTTTTCCTTTCTTACATTATAAAACATCCGTATTGAAATAAGCGCCCCTACCCCAAGAACAAGTGCTTTATATAATGCAACGGGGTGTCGAAACCATTTCCATAGTATCCCCGGTTCTATACCCGCTATAAAAGCCCCAAGTTCCGCCGAAAGAGTAAAAATAAATAGTGAAGGGGCGATATAATCACTGAATTCATCGAATTTTAATTTTTTTTGCTGACACACTATATACATCGTGCCTATCCCTCCTATAACCATTCCAATGGGTGAAATACCGGGATATCCATTCACCAAAATGTATTTTAAAATATTCAGCCCGAATTCATTAAAATGAAGAAGTCCATAGAGTAATCTCCCAACAAGGAGCGCTGCTCCAAAAGACATGAAGGCTATGTCAAAAGTCATCTCCTCCTCAAACTTGGAAATACGAATATGCTTCCAAATAAAAAAGCATGCCCAAAAAAACCCAAGCATCAAAAAAATACCGTACGTGTAGAGATAAAGTGAGCCAAGTTGAGCAAAAATGGGTAGCATGAGGTTAAGTATACTAGCTATAAATTCAAATTCCAAATTAAAATTCAAAGTTGTAGGAATAGATGTTGAGGTTTATTTAATTTGAATTTGGTGCTTGAATTCGCATGTAGTACAATATCACTCATGAACAAACAGACCCCTCCCCTTCGTGTAGGATTCGATATGGATGGCGTACTTTTGTATAATCCCGCCCGCATTATCCGCCCACTCATATCTATAGTAAAGAAAATATTCTTGCATAAGAAAAAGCTTAAGTTCTATTACCCAAAAACAGATTATGAAAAAATATTCTGGCGATTCGTCCATAAATCCAGCATCTTCAATGCATCCGGCTTGAGTGAAATTACCCGTTTAGTAAAAGAAGGCAAGATTGAAGCATATCTTATTACCGCTCGATACAATTTCCTAGGGTCGAGTGTACTCACATGGGTTACAAAAAATAATTTGAATGACACGTTTAAGGGGGTACATTTTAATGCGGATGATGAACAACCACATGAATTCAAGGAGCGGATGATACATAAACTCCGCCTTGATATGTACATTGAGGATAATTTCGATATCGTGGAACACATTTCAAAAAATCCAAAAGTGCAGATAGTGTGGATCTATAATATTCTTGACCGCCATATACAGTTCAGCAAGAAAGCCCCCACATTACTAAAAGCCATTGAACGATTCATCATCAGGAAATGAACGTTTTATTCTTCTCTACGTATTCTCTTCCCTATATATCCGGTATGACAAAATATGCGGATCACGTTATAAAATATTTCGAAAAAAGGGGGGCGCATGTGAGTCATCTCTTTTTTTATCCACGATTATACAACTCTGAAAAACGAATCTCTATTCCCTATTTTACCCAACTCTATAAAGGTTTTTTATCATTTCATGCACCAAAACTATTTTGGGAAAAAATAAAAGAAAACGATGTTGTATTAGTGAACTATCCCAATATCGAAGTGCTCCCTCTTATCGTATGTGCAGTCTTGCAAAAGAAGAAAATTGTCACTATTTTCCACTGCTCAGTCATTCTTCCGAGTGGGTTTCTTAACCTCATCATTGGCCCCTTCTTGTTCGCGTCCCTCATCATACATCTGTGTGCGAGTGCGACGGTCATAGCACAGGAGGATTATATCCTGTCACAGTGGTGGAGCATATTTTTCAAAAAGAAATGTGTATTCGTTGACCCCCCCATTGTCCTACCAAAAGATGCCTTCCCTATTAAGAAAATAATCAACAGTGTGGGCTTCATTGGGAGGATTTCATCGGAAAAAGGCATTGAGTATCTGATAGAAGCTGTGCATATGTTAAAAAATATGACTCTTTATTTCATAGGCCCAACACAGGTTGAAGGAGAACAATCATATAGAAGGGCCATTCTCAATCTGCTAATAGAAAAAAAAGTAAGATATCATTTTATCTCAAACCCATCTGACAAAGAACTGGCGGATCATGTATCTCAATTGGAAATGATCGTCGTGCCTTCCATCAATCAAACCGAGGCCTATGGAATGGTTCAACCTGAATCGATGTGTAGGGGAGTAGCTGTTATTGCAACAGATCTCCCTGGCATACGGATTCCCATCAAAAAAACACAAATGGGACTACTGGTGCCGCCTAAAAATCCTGAAGCGTTGGCTCACGCTATCCAAAAAATCCATGACGATTTGAGCCACTATGTCAATCCTGAGAATGTGCAAAACGCCCGCATGCAATTCGAACCAACAAAATCGCTTGAAATTATTTATAATACCCTGACGCGATAATCCGATGAAAAAAACAACCATACCCTATTACCTTTCTTCACTCAAGTCCATTGTGATGGGTTTTCATAATTGGTATGCAATTCCCCTACTCCTTTTCCTCCATCCCCTTCCCTTTACCATAAAAAACAGGGGGGCCTATTATGCCGATAATCTCATGGATATTTGGACGCTCAAAGAGGTACTCCTTGATGATTGCTATCGATTGAATAAAAAAAAGTATCCCACCGTTATAGATATTGGGGGAGCTATTGGGGACTTTTCGATTCTCTCTTCGGGCCGGGCAGAAAAAGTTATTTCATGCGAGTATGATGCGAATCGCCTTCAGCTACTGAGATATAATATTCACCTTTCTCAACGGAAGAATATCACCGTGATACCAAAAAAAATAACATCTTTGGACTCACTCATACCAACCCATGTAAAATCGTGCGACCTCTTGAAGATGGATTGTGAGGGGTCAGAATATACCATACTCATGAATTCTAAACATGTATCGATGAAAAAAATTAAAACCATTGTGGGAGAGCTGCATTTCTTCACCAATAAAATGAGGGAGGATTTTATCCAACTGAAAAGCCGGTTAAAAGCAGAAGGTTTTACGTTAAAAACATGGGAAAACCCCGTTCATGATACTATTTGTTATTTTTCCGCAACCAGATGAGAACCCACCGCTATTTCATACGAAGATACTTAGAAAACCGTCCCGATTTTTTTTCATTTATCCGCTCCCAAGAAGCATTCCTTTTCTACAGCCATATACCAATGATGAAGAAACCCCTATTAGATTTCGGTTCAGGGGACGGTTTTTTTGCAAGCACCATATTCAATAAAAAAGGCATAGATGTAGGTCTTGATGTGCTTTCAAGCAGAATCAATGAGTCCCCGCAAACAAACATATATAAAAAATGCACCATTTATGATGGAATCGCCATCCCCTATAAGGTAAATTCATTCGGAACGATTATTTCCAACTGTGTATTTGAGCATGTCCCACAAATCGAAAAAAGTGTCCAAGAGATGTATCGGATAACCAAGAAAGGTGGCTATCTGATAACCACCGTTATGTGCTCAAGCTGGAGTAATAACCTACTGGGGGGAAAGATATTCGGGAACATATATATAGATTGGTTTAATCGGATGCAACACCATGACTCCTTATTGTCGAAAAAGGAATGGATTCGCCTATTTAAGGGGGCTGGGTATGAGATCGTGGAATCTGTTGATTATCTTTTTGAAAATGCCGCTCAGAAAACTGAAATGTATCACTTCCTATCAGTATTCTCGCTTATAACGTATCTCCTGTTCAAGAAATGGAAATTATTTTCCCACGTTTCAGAGCGGAAAATAGCTGAAATTGAGAACATCATCAAGAATGATAAAAAAAATCCCTCGGCATGTTTTTTTGTATTGAGGAAAAAATAATGCAGGTTTTATTGAGTCTTATTCTTCTTAAAAATCAATACCTGCGGATGGTCATAGACCGTGAATGCTTCCTCTGCCCATTGATCGGGGAAATCAATGGGGATTCCTAAGTATCGAAGCGATGGGAAGACGT
>Ga0210015_1004243_pt1 | contig 12239 bp, 10 predicted proteins | sample CryGeymeta201522_FD_185471 | JGI IMG/M metagenome (GOLD analysis project Ga0210015, IMG submission 185471) | Groundwater microbial communities from Crystal Geyser aquifers in Utah, USA - Crystal Geyser metaG 2015-22 (SPAdes) (version 2) | ecosystem: Environmental > Aquatic > Deep subsurface >... | reverse complement strand
GCGCGCCACGTCCCCGACGAAGATCAGGTCGCGCGTCTGGCCGCCGTCGCCGAAGATGGTGATGGGTTTGTTCTCCAGCAGGCGGCGGATGAAGATGGGCACGGCCGCGGCATATTGCGAATCTGGACTCTGGCGCGGGCCGTAGACGTTGAAGTAGCGCAGGCCAACCACTTCCAACCCAAAGGAGGTGGTGTAGAGTTGGCCGTAAATTTCGTCCACGCATTTGGAGGCGGCGTAGGGCGAGAGCGGACGGAGGGGAGTCTCCTCGTTGAGGGGGTACGCGTCCGAATCGCCATAGACGGCCGCGCTGGTGGCAAAGACCACGCGCCGGGCGCCGTACTTGTGCGCGGCCTGTAAAAGGGACGCGGTGCCGGTCACATTCACGTCGAAGCAGTCAACCGGCTCCTTCATGGACTGGGGTACGGAAACAAACGCGGCCTGGTGAAAAACCGTCTCGACGCCGCGGCAGGCCTGGGTCACGCGTGAGGCGTCGCGCAGGTCGGCCTCGATCAGTTCGATGTCGAGTCCCGCCAGGTTTTCGCGCTTGCCGGTCGAGAAGTTGTCCAGCACGCGCACGTGGTCGCCGCGCTCCAGCAACGCGCGGACAATGTGCGAGCCGATGAAACCCGCGCCGCCGGTGACGAGTACGTTCATCGTGCGCTCTCCATCCGTAACCGCCCGTCATTGCGAGGGTGTACTCGCCCGAAGCAATCTCCGCGAATTTGGGGATTGCTTCGTCGCACACCTGCCCTGGTACGGCTTAAGCCGCACGGTGCCAGGAACAAACGTTCCTCGCAATGACGCAAACTTGTGAATTTGGACACCACAGTAATCTACCTCCCCGCCCCGCGCGCGACCGTGCCAAGGGTGCGCAGCACGATTTGAATATCCATCATCAGCGTGCGATGTTTGATGTAATAGAGGTCGTATTCGAGTTTGACCGCCGTCTCGGTGACGCTGGCGACGTAGCCGTAGTTGATCTGCGCCCAGCCAGTGAGACCGGGCTTGACCAACAGGCGGGCGCGGTAGAAGGGAATCTGCCGCTGGAATTCGGCCACCAGTTCAGGACGCTCGGCACGCGGCCCGACGAGACTCATCTCGCCGCGCAGGACATTCCAGAACTGGGGCAGTTCGTCAAGACGCGTCTTGCGCAGGAAATTGCCGACGCGCGTCACACGCGGATCGTTCTCGGTGGCCAGGCGCGCCTTGCCATCCGCCTCGGCGTTCTTATCCATGCTGCGGAATTTCCTGATTTGGAACAGTAATCCGCGTTTGCCCAAACGGGATTGGGTATAGAAGATGGGCCGGCCGCTGTCAATGACGGTCGCCAGCGCGGCAAACGGGAAGACGATGAAAAACAATGCCATGCCCGCCAGCCCGCCGAGAATATCCAAAACGCGTTTGAGCAATTCGTAGAAACCGCTGACGCGCGCCTGGTCCACGAACGAACGCACGATCCAATCCGATTCGAGGTGGTGGATCGGGACGCGGCCGGTCATTTCCTCGTAGAGCGTGGGCATGGGGATGATCTCCAGGCCGCGCTCCTGCGCGTCCAAAATCCGCTGGAAGGTGACGCCGCGCATGATGCCCATGATGCCGATGATCACATCCGAAATTTGCAGGTCTTCGATCACCTGCAACAACTGTTCGCTATTGCCAAAGATAGGATAACCCTCGCAGGTCTTTCCGGTTTTGTCGCGGTCATCGTCCAGGAAACCGATGAACTGGAACGGCGGCGGACTCATCTTCCGGTACAGATGCGCCAGCGTGCGTCCCGCCTTGCCCGCGCCGACGACCAGGATGCGGCGCTGGAGTCCCGACGAGGTGTAGAGGCGGATATAGAGCATGCGCCAGCCCAGGGTCAGGAACGAGGCGAGCAGCAGGAAGGCGCCCACGATGATGCGCGGCAGGGAGGCCGGGTCGCGATAGGTCAGGAAGACCAGCGAGTACAGCACCAGTCCCAGGGAGGCCGCCACCGCGATGCCGCGCAGGGTGCGTCCGCGATGGGCGGCGATGTGCGGGTCGTAAATCTCGACCAGGAAAATGATCCACAGGATCGGCAAAATGTAAAACCAGAACGGCACTTCGGCGCTGGGAAAATATTTGATCGCCCGCACCGGCGGGACGCCGCTGGCGATCAACTTGTACCAGGCGTAACCCAGCCAGGAATAGTACGCCCCCGCCGCGGCCAGGCTGGATGCGACCAGGTCGCCAACGAATAGCAATGTGCGATGCTCGCTCGGCCTGAGACGCAGGCCGACGGATCGAGGAGAACGTTCAGCCATTCGTTTTACCTGGGGATGTGGTCATGCTCCAGAGAAGTCCCCCGCCCCAAGAGAAATGAATCGTGGCAACGGCAACCGGAAAACCAAAGAGCAAACCGGGCTGGCTCCGCTTTACAGCCAGCATGGTTCCTGCCAGAAACAGAATACCCGCGTAGGCCAGCAATTCCACGCCCAGCAAAATCCGCGCAGGCAACCAGAACGAAAGCGCCAGCAACGCGATCAGGCTGGCCACGAAGACGGGCGGGAGAAATTGCCGCCAGCGCAGTGTCTCGGGATAACGCCGCAACATGCGCGCCTTCCAAAATCCGTAACGCCAATACTGGCGCGCCAGCGCGCCGAGGCTGGGACGCGCAAAATAGACGGAGCGGATGCGCGGGTCCAGCCAGACGATTTTTCCTGCCCGCCGCACGCGCACGTTGAACTCGTAATCCTCGTTCGCGAGCAGTGACTCATCGAACGCGCCGACCTCGTCAAAGAGGGATTTGCGGTACGCGCCGAACGGGACGGTATCCACCGCGCCCGCCTCGGGTTTGAGACGATAGGCCGCGTCCCCCGCGCCAAACGGATGCGACGCCGCGGCCGCGATCCCGTCCGCGATCCAGCCCGGCGCGCCCGCGCGGATCTCCCACACGCCGCCCACGTTGTCGCCGCGGCCCTCGTCGAGGGCGCGCACACAGTTCTCCACGTAATCGGGGTACGGCTGCGAGTGCGCGTCCATGCGGATGACGATTTCGCCGCGCGCGGCTTCGATGGCGCGGTTGAGCGCGGCCGGGATGATGCGCGCGGTATTTTCCACCACGCGCACAGACAGATCGGGGTGGGATCGTTGAAAGTCGGTAATCATTTCACGCGTGCGGTCTTTTGACATGGAATACGAAACCACCACCTCCATTTCGGCGCGGGGAAACGTCTGCCCATCAATGGCGGACAGCGTATCGCCGATGGTGGCTTGTTCATTATAGCAGGGGATGATGATGGAGACTTTGGGCATGGTTATTACGCGCTACGCAATACGCAGTACGTGTTGCGTAGTTACGTAGTTACGTAGTTGGGTGGTTGAATAGTGCGTGGTGCGTGGTGCGTGTTACGTAGTTACGTAGTTACGTAGTTGGGTAGTTGAATAGTGCGTGGTGCGTGTTACGTGTTTCCGTGTGTACCTATCTATGTACCTGTCTACCTGTCTACCTGTGTACGTGTTTCCGTCAGGCCTGCGCCAGCGGCAAGCGGACGGTGAAGACCGTCCCCTGCCCCAACCGACTGCGGACGCTTATTCTACCACCGTGCGCGCCCGCAATCCCCTGTGCGGTTGCCAGCCCTGCGCGTGAGACGTTCATCCGCGCTGGTCCCACAAACCTTTCCAAATATTCATCAGGGCCGAACGGCCTAACGATATCCAAAAAAGGCGGCGGTAGGGTTCATCCCCGCTAAACATCCCCCACAAGATGCGAATATGCGTTTGCCGTTGATGCGGCTGGCTAATCTCAACCGCGACCGCCTTCTCCCAGGCTTGCATTAATAATGGGATGCGGCGGGTGGTTTCCCAGAGGAAAAACAACAGCCGCCCATAGAAATTGTCCACAACGATGTCCCGGCAAACCGGCGCGTAGCCGCGCGCAAAATCCCGCCGCGAGACGCCGCGCTGGATGGCGGTTTGCGCGGCAGCTCGCGCCGTGACGAAGGCCATGCCCATCCCGTTTTTGTAGAGACGCGTGACTGCCGCATCCCCCACAGCCACCATGCGATCGGCAAAATAGCCCCTGGCCGCCGTCACGGCCACGTGCGGCGCGCACCCGCAGAGGCTGTGAGGTCCATTCGGGAACAACGCCAGAAAGCCGTTCCCATCCAGGAAATCATCTACCGCACCCGGCGGCAAACGCCGGCCGAGCAGGGAAATATTGGCATAGCGTCCTTTGGGAATCAGCGCGCCAAAGATCAAACCGGGCGGGTGATCGAAATAGACGTGTACGCTGTGATCGTGTAACTCCGCCGGGATCATAATCTCATCCTGCGCCATGATCTCGGTTCGAGGCGGACGATAGCCCCAGGCTGGATCCAACGGCGGGCGGCTGTTGACTCCCGTCGCCAGAATCACCAGGTCCGCTTCGAGGGTTTCCTGCGCGGTAATGACCCGCGGGCGGGGGCCAGGCTGAATGGAACGCACTTTCACGCGCTGGACGATGGCGCCGCTTTTCCGGGCCTGGTCCAACAGCCAGCCGTCAAATGAATTCGGGAGAGGCGGGGCGCCCAAGCGGGGGCCGCCGCCGCGGTAAACGCTCATCATGCGCCGCTCGGAGTCTGGGCGATGGATTGGCAACTCCGTCCCGCCCAGGTGAAGGATGTAAGTATCCAATTCCGCCTGGATGATTTCAGCGGGCAGGTTCAGCCCCAGGGTCTGTAAATCCCGCGCCAGCGCGGAGGAGATGATTCCGGCGCATTTATTGCATCCGCCAGGGCCGGGACGGGAAAAGTCGCGCGGCTTCAGGATGCGCACGTCCAGCGTCAAACCGGCCTCCCCGGCAAACCGAACCAGGTGCAGCGCGGCAAAACTGCCTGCCGGGCCTCCGCCTACGATCACCACACGGCTTCCATTGGTCAACCGCATCATGTCTGCTCCATGTTGTTACGCAATACGTGTTGCGTGTTACGTGTTACGTGTTGCGTGTTGCGTGCTGCGTGTTGCGTGCTGCGTGTTTCCGTGTATACCTGTGACTGCACTGAAAAAACATTTTCTCACCACAAAGGACACAAGGTAGGACTGCACTTAAACGTGGTCAGTTTTTTCTCCGCTAATCTGCGCGAATTTCCGCTAATTTTTGGGCGATTTTTGAGTTGGCTGCCTTTGATTAGCGCAGATTAGCGTAAATTCGCGGATAGTTTTGAGACTAACACCAGCCACCACGCTTAAGTGTGGTGACACCGGACACAAGGGCACGAAGTTTACTGAGAAATTTCTGCGCGGAACTTCAAGATTCTACATTGATCCTTTCGGAATTCCTTTGTGTACTTCGTGTCCTTTGTGTTTGAAGACCTTTTTGCAGTGGACTCACCTGTGTACTTGTGTACTTGTGTACTTGTGTACTTGTGTACTTGTGTACTTGTGTACTTGTGTACTTGTGTACTTGTGTGCCTGTCTACCTGTTTCCGTGTTTCCGTCAAACCTGCGCCAGCGGCAGGCGGACAGTGAAAACCGTCCCCTGCCCCACCTGACTGCGGACGCTTATTCTACCACCGTGCGCGGCCACAATCTCCTGCGCGATCGCCAGCCCCAGCCCCGCTCCCCGGCGCTCCCTATGCGCCCGGGAAACATCCTCCTGGTAAAAGCGGTCAAACACGTGCGGCAAGGCTTCGGGCGAAATCCCCCGGCCCGTGTCGCGCACCTCGATCAAAATTTCCGCGCCGTCGGACTGCGCGGCCAAAGTCACCTGCCCGCCAGAGGGCGTGAACTTGAGCGCGTTGTCCACCAAATTAGTGAACACTTGCGCCAGGCGGTCGCCGTCGCCCGTCAGCGGGGGCAACGCCCCGAACTGCGCGCCCACCGCCACTCCCGCGCGAGCCGCCAGCGGCGCGAACTTCTCGACCATCGCGTTCAGCAGGACGGCCAGGTCCAGCGGCGACATCGCCAGGTCGGCGGTGCCCGCGTCCAGCCGCGCCAGGTCGAGCAGGTCGAGCGCCAGGCGGTGCATCCGCCCCGACTCGTTATAGATCACCTCGGCGGCCTGCCGGCGCGCTTCGGGCGAATCCGCCGTCCCGTCCAAAATCGCCTGCGCGAATCCCTGGATGGATGTGAGCGGCGTTTTCAACTCGTGCGAGACGTTGGCGACGAATTCGCGCTGGGACGACTGGCTGGCCTGCACGCGTCCCACCATCGAATTGAACGCCCGCATCACATCCTGGACCTCGCGCGGGCCGCGCGGCTCGACGGGTTTTGCCTCCGCCGAGGGGAGCGCGCGCGCCGCCGCCAGCATGTCCTGCAACGGGTCGGCGATCCAGCGCGCGATCAGGAAGGCCGCCAAAAGCGACAGTAGCAACGCGACCACTCCGCCCTGCAAAAACAGCGGCAGGAGTTCGTCCGCGAACAGCGACAGTCCCGCCACCCGCGGGCGCGGCGCGGCGACCAGCAGGATGCGGCCGTCCTCCAGCGTCGCCTGCGAAACCAGCCAGGCGCGTCCCTGCGCGTCGCGCGTGATGGGCAGCCTGCGCCGAAGGAAGCCCTCCCCCGGCAGGGACAAGGCAACCGCCGCGTCGCCCGTGTCGCGCAACAGAGTCCCCTGTTGCGAATAGACCGCCACGCGCACGTCGAAGAGTTGGGCGGTACGGTCGAGCAGGCTCGGTGGTCGAGTAGTCCCGTGCTCTTCGGGCATATCGAGACCCGTGCCGTTGATGAATTCTGCGGGGCGTTTGAGGATCAATTTCTCCGCGGCATGGATGCGCTCCAGCGTCTGACGGTAGGCCAGCGGGTTGCGAATGAGATAGATCAACAAGACAAGCGCCACCACGGAAAGAGCCGTGACGACGAGAAAGGCATAACTCAACCAGAGGCGGGAGCGGAGGGAGGACATTCGATTTGCGATTGGTAATTGGTAATTGGTAATTGGTAATTGGTAATTGGTAATTGGTAATTGGTAATTGGTAATTGGTAATTGCGAGATGGGAGGCGCGTGTTGCGTGGTACGTGTTGCATCCCACAGGGATGCTTCGCGATGTTCCGTGTTCCGTATGTGCCTGTCTACCTGTCTACCTGTATACTTCAACCCACCACCAACTTATAACCGATGCCAGTAATGGTTTCGATCTTCACTGAACTGCCTTCCAGTTTTTTCCGCAGATGCGCCACGTGGACATCCACCGTGCGGGTCTGGCCGTAGAAATCGAAGCCCCAGGCTTGCTGGAGCAGTTGCTCGCGCGTCAAGACGCGGCCGCGCGCTTGCGCCAGGGTGAGGAGCAGGTCAAATTCCTGGGCGCGGAGGTCGAGGGTACGCTCACCGAGGCGGACTTCGCGGCTGGCAGGATCAATCACCAGGTCCGCGAGTTGAAGCGGCGCGGGGCCCGCTTTCACGCTCCGCGCTTCGCGGCCGCGCCGCAAAATCGCTTTGACGCGCGCCACCAGTTCGCGCGGGTTGAAGGGCTTGGTCAGGTAATCGTCCGCGCCGAGTTCGAGGCCGAGGATCTTGTCAATGTCCTCGTCGCGGGCGGTGAGCATGAGGATGGCGGCGGGATCGTCACGCTGGCGCAGGCGTTTGCAGACTTCGAAGCCGTCCAATTTGGGGAGCATCACGTCCAGCACGATCAGCGCGGGGCAAAGCGCGCGCACTGCTTCGAGCGCGGCCTCGCCATCCGATGCGGTCTTGACGCGAAAGCCCTCACGCTCCAAATACATCTGCGCGAGTTGCAGGATGGAGGGTTCGTCGTCTACGAGGAGGATGAGGTCGGAGGGCATGGTGAATTGGTAATTGGTAATTGGTAATTGGTAATTGGTAATTGGTAATTATCATTTGGGTGTGTTTCACGTGTGCCTGCGCGCCTTCGTGCCTTCGGCACAGTGCAGGCAAATGAGCTGGAATAATTTATAACCATGATTCCCAACCCCGAAGGGGTGAAAGGATTGTAGATCGTGACGTTGTTCATCCACAACCCCGAAGGGGTGGCACGCTTCGTGTCCGCCGAATTATGTCATCCCTTCGGGATTATGGCCCAGGGCGGTCATCCGTTACAATCATGCCATCCCTTCGGGATTATGCTCCTTACCAATTACGATCTTAGCGTCAGGCAATCAGCGCGATCGCTTCGATCTCCACCAGCGCGCCTTTGGGCAGGCCTGCCGCCGCGACGGTGCTTCGGGCGGGGAAATTCTCCGCGAAGAATTCGGCATAGATTGCGTTCATGGCCGCGAAGTTTGCCATGTCGGTGAGAAAGACGGTGGTCTTGACCACGCGATTTAATCCGGAACCGGCGGCTTCCAGGACGTGCTTGAGGTTGGTCAGCGCCTGACGGGTCTCCGCTTCGACTCCGCCCGTGACGATTTCCATCGTGGACGGGTCCAGCCCAGCCTGCCCGGCGGTGAAGATGAAGTCCCCGGCGCGGATGGCCTGGGAATACGGGCCAATGGCTTTGGGCGCGTTGGGGGTGGAAATGACTTGCCTGCCTTCGGAAGTGGACATGTGACCTCGCTGTTTTTTGGGATGGGATGATTCTAAGCGAAGTTTGGGTAGTTGGATAGTAAGTAATTGGTAATTGGTAATTGGTAATTGGTAATTGGTAATTGGCAAAATAAGAAACTCTCCCCTCCCGAAGAATCGGGAGAGGAGAGGTAACAGAGTGGATGCCGAGGGTTACGATTCGGCGGCAGGGGTGGCGGGCTTGTGCGCGTCGCGGATGGATTTCATCAGCTCGACCAGGTCCCTGGCCGTGCCGTTCATGGCCTCGTGGACTTCCATCAACTTGGAGCCCAAGTCTCCGATGGTCTGGATGGCCTGCGCGGGGTCGGTCACTTTGCCGTCGGAGTCGAAGCCCCTGTGCGAGGCGATGATTCCCTTGCAGGACTCGTAGATCGGTTGCGCCTGCTTGACCGCCTCCTGGTAGGCCGCGAGCGCGGCTTCCAATTCGGCGGTCGGCTCGCCCGCTTCCTTGAGGCGCTCGATCATCCTGTCGGCCTTGTCCGCGAGTTCATCGGATTTGTCGAAGAACTTGCCGGTGCGCTCGTAGCGGTGATTCATGCGCGCCCAGATTTTCTCGAGACGCTCGTTGCCGGGACCCTGTTCCTGCGTGGGCGGGAGCGGGTCATCGGCCTGCCCTGCGGCGAAGACACCTGTCAACGGGAACGCGGCCAGGATGAGGGCAAACACCAGCGCGGCCAAAGTCATTTTTTTGAACAGCATCGTTTTCATGGGTCAACCTCCTTGGTTGTTGATGCTGTCAGTGTAAGTTTGCCAGGTTAGGGGAGTGTGGCGGGGATGTAAAAAGGATGTAAATCATTGACGCAGGTATTGGAACCTCACGGCTCCGAGGAAACTACTTTTTCGGCTTCTTTTTCTGGAATTCCTCGATTTGCCTGTAAAGAGACGCAACCGTTTCCTTCGCAAAGAGTTGTTCGCGGATTGCAAGATAATCCCCCTCGCCCGCCTGCCAGGAGGCCCAGAAGCGCGTGGCTTTGGCAGGACTCATGTGACGCATGATGACCCGCGCGGCTTCCTGCATTACCTGTCTTTCACTGGGAACGTGAATGGTCATGGTGCTTCTCCAATTTTCTTTTGAACAAAATCAAGCGGGTTCATGGATTTAACTTTGATGTGCTTTTGCTTGTTCAATAAACGTTTGTCACATGTAAGGAAAAAATCTGCGTCCGTTGCTTCGGCGCAGGAAACGTGGAGGGCATCCATTGCTTTCAAACCATGCTTCCCCAAATTCTCCGCACGCTGGCGTATCAACTCATCCACACGCCGATATTCCGTTGCCAGTTTCAGGCATTTTGCCATCCAATCCTGCCGCACTGAAAACGGATTGCGACTATTCTCGTATTCCAGAACAGATGAATTGATAAGTGTCGCTTCGCCAGCCTCCACATATTGTAGAATAATTGCCAGCGCCAGCGTTTCCAACCAAATTCGCGGCTGGGTCTGATCATCGAACGGACGATTGTAGACGCTGGTATCAAGGTAGATTTTCACAATGCAATTTTACTCCATCTGGAGCGCGAATTAAAAAACTGGGCCCGAAATTCTAGACTCTCCGCACCGCCAGCATGGTGAGATCATCCGAGGGGGGCGCGGCGCCCGCGAAATCATCGAGGGCGGATTCGACCATTTTGATCATATCGTCCGCGGAGGCAGACGCCTGCCAGCCGAGGGCGCGCAGGAGACGCTCCTCGCCGAACATGTCGCCTTCGAGGTTGAAGGCTTCGGTCAGGCCGTCGGTGTAGAGCAGGAGCGACTCCCCCTGCGCGAGTTGGATCGTGCGCTCGGTCATGTGCGCGTCTTCGGAGGCGCCGAGCGCCACGCCCGTGCGCGTCAGCCGCTCGACCGAGTCGCGGCGCACCCACAGCGGAGGGTTGTGGCCCGCGTTGGCATAGGTCAACTCGCCTGTGGTCAGGTCCAACACGGAATAAACCGCCGTGACAAACATGCCCTGTTTCGTGTCGGGCAGGAGCAATTCGTTGACGCGGCGCAATGCTTCGGCGGGCGAGGAGGTCTCCCTGACCGCGGCGTGGACGAGGGTGCGCGTCAATGCCATGAACAAGGCGGCGGGCATGCCCTTATCGGCTACGTCCGCGATGAAGAGGCCGAGACGGTTGCCCGGAGGGGGCAGTTCGATCACGTCGTAGAAGTCGCCGCCCACCTGGCGCGCCGTCCGCCAGCGGGCGGACATCTGCCAGTGCGGATGGATGGGCAAGGCCTCGGGCAGGAAGGTTTTTTGGATCTGGCGGGCGAGTTGGACTTCGGTCTCGAGGCGTTCGCGCGACACCATCTCTTTTTGCAGGCGGTCGTTCTGAATGGCGAGCGCGGCCTGTTGCGCGATGCCGCTGATGATCTCGACGCGGCGCGCGCGGAAGCGCAGCCCGGAGGGGCCAGGGGACTCCTCGATCACCAGCGCGCCGAAGAGGTCGTTCTTGATCGAGAGCGGGACGACCACCAGCAGGGGGGCTTCGCCCGAGGTAACGGAACCCGCCTCATCGCCTGTACTGAGCGAAGTCGAAGTATCCGCGTGAGGCGGGAGGTGGAACCAGGTCTCGGGCGCGGCATCCGCCTCCAACGTCCGCGCGATGGAGCGGTTGGATTCGCAGGCGGCGTCCAGCAGGAGGAATTCGCCCGGGGCGAGGGCGCGCTGGAAGGCCGCTTCGTCGGCCTCGTCGAAGCCGTAGGCCTGCGCGGGGAGGTAGCGGTCACGCTCGGAGTCGTAAAGGTAAAGCACGGCGCGATGCACACCGACGAGGATGGGCAGGATGCGGACGATGGCGTCGAGGATTTCGTTAAGGTCGTTCAGGCTGACGACGGCCTGCGCCACCTGCAAGAGGGCGGCGGAGGCGTACGCCTGTTCCTGCGCCTGGTCGTAGAGACGCGTATTTTCGATGGCGACCGCGGCGTAACTGGCGAAAGTGGAGAGCATGTTCCGGGCTTCATGCCCGTAACGGCCGGCGGTGTGATGCGCCAGCGTGATGATGCCCAGCGGCTGGTCGCCGATGCGCAAGGGCGCGGCAATGGACGAGGAGCGCGCGTCGAAATGCGCCGCAATGCCCGCCGGCCAAAGCGGGTCGCCGGGCTTGCGGATGATCGGCTCGGTGGACAGGAGCGCGGACAACATGGCCGCGGAGGCTTCGGGATTTTCACGGCGGGCGCGTTCGAGTTTGTCGAGATCGCAGTTCGAACAGGCGGCCAGGTAAATATCCCCGTCGCCCAGCAGCCAGATGGCGGAAATATCAATCGGCAGGGTGTTACCGAGTTCCGCCAGGATGGCCTGCAGGGATTGGTCGAGGCCGACGTTATCGGAGAGCAGGCCCGCCACTTCGCGCAGGCTGTCGGCCACGCGGCGGCGCCATTGCTCGGTGCGATACAGGTCGGCGTTGTGGATGGCGGCCGCGATGACATCGGCCACGGCTTCGAAGATCAACCGGTCGTCTTCGGTGAAGGCGTTGGCGCGGTCGGTCTGGATGTCGAGCAGGCCGACCACTTTCTCATCGAAGACCAGCGGCACACACAACTCGGCGCGGATGTCTTTTGGCGGCAGGGGCGAGGGACGATAGCGCGGCTCCTGCGTCACGTCGTTGGCGAGCACGGTCTGCCCGTTGCGCGCCGTCCACGGGATAATGCCCTGCGATTCGTCGAGCGGGAAGGCGAATCCCTGCAGGTGTTTGCTCCGCCGTCCGCTGCCGGCCTCGTATTCAATCGTGCGGCGGTTGGGATGCACCGAGAACAGATGGACAAAAGGATAGCCAAATTGTTTCTGGATGAGTTGCGCGGCGTT
>Ga0210015_1004242_pt1 | contig 12240 bp, 9 predicted proteins | sample CryGeymeta201522_FD_185471 | JGI IMG/M metagenome (GOLD analysis project Ga0210015, IMG submission 185471) | Groundwater microbial communities from Crystal Geyser aquifers in Utah, USA - Crystal Geyser metaG 2015-22 (SPAdes) (version 2) | ecosystem: Environmental > Aquatic > Deep subsurface >... | reverse complement strand
CCGGAACACTGACTCCAGTAGCTTATCTTCGTCCAGTTTCTGTTTCTGGTGTGACGATTTCTCGGGCAACCCTGCACAACGAAGATGAAATTAGCAAAAAAGATGTCAGAATTGGCGATACGGTGATAGTGCAAAGGGCGGGCGACGTTATCCCCGAAGTTGTTTCATCTTTAAAAGATATGAGAACTGGCGAAGAGAAGATATTCCATTTTCCCAAGAAATGTCCGCTCTGCGGCTCTCAAGTTGTGCGGCTAAAAGGGCAAGCCGCCTACAAATGCCTCGACCCTCAATGCTTTGTCAGAAAGTTCAAAAATATGCTCCATTTTGTCTCTAAGGCGGCCTTTGATATGCCCGGCTTGGGTCCAAAAATATTAAATAAATTTATCCAGGGAGGATTAGTGAAAGACGCAGCCGATCTGTTTACGCTCACACAAGGCGATATTGCGCCATTGGAGAGATTTGCCGAAAAAAGCGCTCAAAATATTGTCGACTCCATCAAAGCGGCTAAAACAGTGCCATTGCACAAGTTTTTATTCGCTTTAGGTATTTTGCAGGTGGGCGAAAAGGCAGCGCAGGAGCTGGCGCTCTCATTAAACAGACGGCTTGCCAAGGAGAAAAAAGCGCCGAAAATTGAAAATTACCTGAAAATGATTCAAAATATGAGTGTGCAAGAGCTTCAACAGCTTCCCGATTTCGGTCCTAAAATCTCTCAGAGTATTTACGATTATTTTCAAAACAGCGACAATGTCAAATTGCTCAAAAAATTGGGCAATGCTGACGTGGCCATTGAAGCGGGCGCCAAAGAAACCGCCGGCGTCAAACTGCAAGGCAGGATTTTCGTTTTTACCGGCACCTTAGCTGACATAACCAGAGAAGAAGCCAAAGAAATGGTAATCCAAAAAGGCGGTGAAGTTTCAGAATCAGTTTCCAAAAAGACTTTCTATGTCGTTGCTGGTTTAGAACCTGGCTCTAAATATGAAGAGGCGAAAAAATTGGGGGTGAAGATTTTGAGCGAAAAAGAGTTTTTGAAAATAATCTTGCAAAAATAAAGCCCCCATAAAGGGAATGAAGTAAAATGACATATGGAGAGATTAAATGGCAAAACTTTCTAAGCGACAAGTCGAGCATTTAGCCAATTTGGCCAGATTAAAACTTTCAGACAAAGAAAAAGAAATTTTTAGTAGGCAACTTTCGAAAATTTTAAATTATGTTTCAAAAGTGCAAAAATTTGTCAAAAATGGAGAAGCAGAGTTTCAAACAACTTCTTTAGAAAATGTTTTTAGGCAAGATAAAGTGGTCAATTGTGAAATTTTACCTGAAGACCTTTTGAAAAACGCGCCCGAAATTAAAGACGGATTTTTAAAAGTGCCAGAAATTTTGCAGGAGTTGTAATGGAAATTGCCAAATTAACCATTAAACAAGCTTCAAAATTATTACAAGAACAAAAGCTCACTTGTCAAGAATTAACTCGGGCAGTTTTAGCCAATATTGATCAAAAAGAACAAGAAATTAATGCCTTTATTACACTGGAAGGGGATTTAGCACTATTACAGGCACAAAAATGCGATGCGAGGCTTTCTAAGGGGCAGAGATTGAGCGAAATTGATGGGGTGCCTCTAGCCATCAAAGATAACATTTTAATCAAAGGACTTCCTTGCACAGCTGGTTCTAAAATTTTGGAGAATTTTATTGCGCCTTATGATGCAACGGTCATAAAAAAACTTAAAAACGCCGGTGTAGTTTTCGTGGGCAAAACTAATATGGATGAATTTGCCATGGGTTCTTCAACTGAAACTTCTTATTTTGGGCCCACTAGAAACCCCTTTGATTTAGAAAGAGTGCCTGGGGGCTCTTCAGGGGGCTCAACAGCGGCTGTAGCTTCACAGATGTGTCTGGGTGCTTTAGGATCTGACACTGGCGGTTCAATTAGACAGCCCGCCTCTTTTTGTGGCGTGGTTGGGTTTAAGCCTACCTATGGGAGTGTTTCGCGATATGGGCTGATTGCGATGGCCTCTTCTTTAGATCAAATTGGACCAATCACTAAAACAGTCGAAGATGCCAAGATGCTTTTTAATTCCATTAAGGGGGAAGATAGATTCGATTCGACCAGTGTTAAAGTTTCTAATCGAAAGATTAAAGAAATTAAAAATTTAAAAACGATGAAAATTGGCTTTATTGATACTCAACCAACAGACAAATCTCAAAAAATCTACAATAAGACGATTGAAAAACTAAAAAAATATTTTAAAAAGGTAGAAATAACTAGTCAATTAAAAGATGTTTTAGATCTTGCTTTAGCCTGTTATTACATTATTATGTTTGCTGAAGTTTCTTCAAATTTAGCTAGATATGATGGGATAAAATATGGATATAGCAAACTGAAAACTAAAAACGAAAAACTAAAAACAAAAAATTTGCTTGAGGTTTATTTACAAAGTAGGGCGGAGGGGTTTGGGGCGGAGGCAAAAAGAAGAATTATGCTGGGAACTTATGTTCTCTCAGCCGGTTATTACGAAGCCTATTATAAATCAGCTCAAAAGGCGAGGGCGAAAATTCGCAAAGCTTTTGAAGAAGTTTTTAAACAATACGATTTATTAATTTTGCCGACATCTCCAACTTTGCCTTTTAAGGTTGGCGAAAAAATTAACGACCCTTTAGTTATGTATCTTTCGGATATCTACACTGTTTCGGCCAATATTGCCGGTTTGCCGGCTATTTCTGTACCAATAGGCAAAGTCGACAATCTTCCGGTTGGGCTGCAAATTGTTGGACCGGCTTGGTCAGAAGATAAACTCTTTGATTTAGCTAAGGTGATTGAGACCATAAGATGAATAGAAGTTTTCACAGAGTATCTCATAAGTATGCTAAGGAAACGTCAGAAATGAAAACGGCAAAGGCCATTTTCAAAGCTATTTTTAATATTTTTTCGTTAATATTTAGAAAATCTAGGAAAAAAGGAAAAATTGATAAAGAATATAGCCGCAGCTGCTGGCATAAAATTGAAAATTTAGTTGCCACCAACCAGATATCAGATTTGAAAAATGCCTTAATTTTAGCAGATAATCTCATGGATTATGTTATGAAAGCCAACAATTGTGGTGATAATCTTGGGCAGAGACTGAAAAATCATCAGGGTAAATTTAACCCCGCAACATATCAGTTAATTTGGAAAGGGCATAAATTAAGAAATCAATTGGTACACGAAATTGATGCCGAAATATTTCATTTTCAAATCAAACAAAGCATTGAGGATTTTAAGCAAGGTTTAGAGGAGTTAGAGGCATTATGAAGTATTCTCCGACAATAGGTCTGGAAATCCATATAGAATTAAAAACTAATTCCAAAATGTTTTGTTCATGCAAAAATGATCCTTTTATTAAAAAACCAAATATCTACATTTGTCCAATTTGTTTAGGTTTGCCGGGGACCTTACCTGTTTTAAATAAAAAAGCGATTGAATGGACCGTTTTAGTAGCTTTGTCTTTGCAGTGCAAGATTGCTTCGGAGACAAAATGGGATAGAAAAAATTATTATTACCCAGATTTACCCAAGGGATACCAGATTTCGCAATACGACTTGCCACTGAGCTCTAACGGCGTTTTGGAGATAGATTTTGATGGAGAATTATTGCCCGTGGGCATTGAACGGGTTCACCTTGAAGAAGACACAGCCAAACTGATTCATCCTAAAGGTACAAATTATTCATTAGTCGATTTTAACCGAGCGGGAATACCCCTGATGGAAATCGTTACTAAACCAGATATGCATAGTGCAAGACAGGCGCAAAAATTTGCTAAGGATTTACAGCATATTTTGCGATATGTTGGTGTGTCCGACGCGGACATGGAAAAAGGCCAGATGCGTATTGAAGCTAATATTTCAATCTCAAAAGATGATAAATTAGGCACTAAAGTTGAAATTAAAAATTTGAATTCGTTCAGATCAGTGGAGAAAGCCATTGAGTATGAAATTTCAAGACAATCCAAAGTTTTAACCGAGGGCGGTACTATACTTCAAGAAACGCGTGGTTGGAACCAAGATAAACAGGAAACTTTCTCTCAAAGAAGTAAAGAATTTGCGCCTGATTATCGCTATTTTCCAGAGCCAGATTTGCCACCGCTAAAGGTGGGCAAAGATTGGTTAGCTGAATTAAAGAGCCAAATACCTCTTCTGCCAGCTCAAAAGAGACAAAAATTTTTCCAAAAGTATAAATTATCTTTAGAAATGGTTGAAATTTTGATTTCAGATAAGAATTTAACTTCTTATTTTGAGAAGGTCTTAGGCTTAAAAGGGTATAAAATCTCTCCCAAAACGTTGGCTAACTGGATGGTTCACAAAAATTTGAAGACAAAAATGGTGCCTGAAAAATTGGCAGGGTTTCTTTCTTTTCTTGAAAAAGGCGTCATTTCCGAAAGTATGGGTCGGGAGATTGCTTTAGAAATGATAAAAACCAACAAATCAATAGACCAAATTTTAAAAGAAAAAGGTTTAAAATTGATGGAAGATGAAAAGCAATTAGAACGGGTGATTGATGGGGTTTTGAAAGCAAATCAAAAAGTGGTTTTGGATTTTAAAAAAGGAAAACAGGCTGCTTTCCACTTTCTTATTGGTCAAGTAATGAGAAAGACTTCTGGTTTGGCAAATCCAAAATTAGTCAACAGGGTGCTTCGAGAAAAATTGTCAAGGTTATAGATTTTTTAAATGACAAAAATGAAAGCAAAAGAAAATAATCATCTAGAGAAAGCTCCCACCATCCTTCAAGGAAATGTGAAATCAACCTTTATGATTATTTTTGCGCTGTCTGCGATACTATTGATGTTACTGCCTTTTTTGACTACTTTTAATGAATTTTTAACTAAAATTGTGGAAAAATTTGGTTTTTATATGTGGATTCAAAACTATATTGTCCCGTGGCTAGCAAAAATGGTCGGAGCAATTTTGATGCCTTTTGGTGTTTCATTTGTCGCCCATCCAGAAGGAATGACAGTTAATGGAATTTATTTAGGATTGACTTGGAATTGTATTGGCTGGCAAAGTTTAATTTTACTTTTAGTGACTTTTATCACCGGGTTGACAGGTTCATATACCAAGATTTCAAAATTAGAGTGTATTCTGCTTGGCATTTTGGGGACTTTTTTTGTTAATTTGTTTAGGTTAACCTTTACTGCTCTTTTAGGTGCTTATTGGGGACGACTTTTTGCGATAGTTTTTCATGACTATTTTGCTACGTTAGTGACATTAATTTGGCTTTTTTTCTTCTGGTGGTTCTCGTACACTTATATATTTCAATCAAAGAGAGGGTGATTCTAATCTAAAATACAACCTTCTTGACTTCATTACCCAATCATTTGTACAATAAAATGGATGGGTCAAGGAGGGTTTTTTGCAAAGATTATCACCTAAGCATAGACTGCGACTGGTTGAAAAAGTTATTAAAGATGGCGAATCTGTTTCAGATATTTGTCGAAAATTAGGGATATCGCGGACTATTTTTTATTATTGGAAGAGGCGCTACGAACGGGCTGACAAAGAGAGAAAATTAGAATATTTGAATGATAAAGAGCGAAGATATTATCAGCAGGCCACACCTGAACAGGAAAAAGAAGTTTTACGGGCGGTTATTAAACATCCTTCATTTAGCAGTCCACAAATTGTCAATTATCTTGCTCAAAAACATAGACAGCCCATTATCGGCAATCACGGTGTTCAAAATATCCTTAAGAGAAATAATTTAAATATATATTCTCAAAGACTTATTCATCAACAAATTCACCCCCGGAGCCACGCTCCATATGTTATTGGTCTTTTACTGCTTCTATCTCCCTTAATCATTGGCTTTCTTTTACAACCAGAAAAATCTATAGGCTATCTGCTTGCTTTCACAGCTTTGTTTTGTGGGATTATATTCTTTTTGTACTCAATAAAATACTATTTATCTTTAATTGTTGTCTTTTTATTCTCTACTCGCTATCGTAACGGTAATACTAATGCGACTGGTTTAATCCCCGACTACGAGAAACTTGCCCTTTCAAAACAACCCTTTGTCTCTATCCATCTGCCCTTTTATAACGAAAAGAAAGTCGCCAATCGTATCTTAGCCGCTTGCACTTCTATGGATTATGAAAACTATGAAGTAGTTGTCGTTGATGACAGCACTGATGAAACCATGCAGGTTTTGAAAAAATGGAAGTCTCATCCCAGGGTAAAAATTATTCACCGGCAGAAAAGAGAAGGGTGGAAAGGCGGAGCCCTTAAAGTTGCTTTAGTACACTCTGACCCTCGTACTGAATTTGTGATTGTCTTTGATGCTGATTTTGTGCCATATCCAGATACTATTTGGCAATTTTTGAAGTATTTTAATATAGGGGTTAATGGTACCAATGGTAATGGTAATAATTATGGTAACTCCTCGACTTCGCTCGGAGCAAGTAATAACCATAATAACCTTGAAAATGGTAACTACAAGAAATCAAACATTGCTGCTGTTCAAGGTTATCAATGGCATGTTTTAAACAAGAATGAGAACTGGATAACTCAGTCAGTCAGGTCCGAATTCTCTGGTTCATATGTCGTTGAACGGCCAGCAACAGAAATAAACCAGTCAACGAAACTAATTGCCGGCTCTGTCTATATGATACGAGCTGATTTACTTCGAGAATATGGCTGGGGAACATCGATTACTGAAGATTTTGAATTAACTTTAAGATTATACAAAGATGGTTACAAAGTTATCTTTACTCCATATATTCAAGCTCCAGCCGAATGCCCTTCTACTTTAAAAAGACTTATCCGCCAAAGAATGCGCTGGGCAGAAGGCCACACCTTTAATATCAAAAATATGTTTGGCAAACTCTTTCGTTCTCCTAATCTAACCTTTAAAGAAAAATTAGAATTTTGCTATCTCTCTCCCTACTATTTACAAGCCACTTTTTTTGTCCTAGGCACCCTTTGCTGGTTTATCTCTGATGTTGTTTTTGAAACTAAATTGCCTTTTTGGACCTCAGTTTGGGGTTGGTCATTAGTTGGTGTTAATTTCTTATCTTTACCCTTGATGAATAGCGCTGGACTATTTATTGAGGAAGCCCCGGGTAAAGATTACAGAGGCATTTTCTCTTTTATCTTTTTAGTCTATCTTTTAGTACCTTTCCAAGCTTATGCAGCACTCAAAGGGCTACTTGAAAGCAGTGAAGGCACTTGGTTTAGAACACCAAAATCTGGTAAAGTCACCGATATTGTCTATCGTTTTATGTTTAGAAGATGGTTGAGAATACTTTTTCCAAGAAGAAAACAAGAAGTAGATGAGAAGGAAAAATCTTTACCTTTACAACTGACTACCGCCAATAATCGTTTTGATAGTTTTCAAATTCAAAAAAAGACCATCCCATATTTGGCCAGAACTTTAATTATTATTTTACTCTCAGCCGCGATCTTACTTATCATTTTTGCTAAAAATATTCCCACTGCCCTAGCTAATCCTGATACTTTCTATTTGCATAAAAACGCCTCAGCTGTAATTACTGGTGTTACTGCTTGGCAATTAAAAACCACCGATGCTGATGAGGTAGAGAATGGGACAACTCTGAATCAATCTATCGCTGGCTATGTTGACCCCGATGGCGATGCAGCAACTTCTGGATGGGTGCCTACTCCTTCAGGTACTCATTTTACGACAATAAATGATGCAATAAGGCAACCGACAGTGCCAGATACGACTGATTATATTTCTGCGGGGGATGTTGGTGGTCAAGATGATTTTGATATGACCACCTTTACCACCACAACGGTAACCTCAATTAAAGTCTGGGTTTATGGGGAAAATCCTGCTGCTCAAGCTATATTTCAGGGAAATATCTATGTTGCCGGTGCTTGGCAGACCGCTGGAACTTTTACTGTTGGATTACCTGGTTCTCCAAGCTGGGGCTCAATAACTTATGATGGAAGCTGGACACAGGCAGATTTAGATAATCTAAAAGTAAGACTAATAAGAAGTGGGATAAATATAACTGCCACTAAATGCTTTGCGATGTATGCGGAAGTAACATATACTGGATTAACTGGTTGGTGGCAGTTTATGCCGGGGGCAACAAATACAACTTTTGAAACAGAATCTTCTCATTCGTCCGATGGTAAAGGCTGGATTTATGATACGGCTTATGGTGCAGGTGTTTATATTCCCACTGGTACCTGGACTTTCCGCTATCGGACTGTCCCAGTAGACACCACTGTCTGTGGTGATGCAGTCATCCACTTAAATGTTTACAAGGTAGCGGTTTCTTCTGGCAGCATCTCCTCTTCTACTTTTCTTTTTCATCAATCTGGTACAACTGATATTTGTGATGCTACCGTTAATGAGACAGTCACAGTTTCACCAAATCCTTCACAAGTTGATTTTGATGATAGCCAAAAATATCTTTATGTGGAGTATTTCCGTAATCAAACTGCTGGCTGTTCTTCGGGTACCGCATCAAACTGTGGTATTGGACTTTATGTGGAACAAACTGGAACTTCGCCCTATCCCAACATTACTTCTCCAACCGTGGTTATTCCAGAATATTCCATTGTTTTAATTGCAATTATTCCTTTTTTACCTTGGTTTATGAGAAGATGGCAGAAAAGAAAAAAATAATTACAATATTTTTAAATTCAATAAATGTCTTTTTTATGGTACAGTAAAAAATAAGATGAAGACGCTTGTGATAATTCCAACCTATAACGAAAAAGAAAATCTACCAATTTTAATCAAAAAGATTTTGGATTTAAAGTTAGATTTGCAAATTTTAGTTGTAGATGATAATTCACCAGATGGTACTGGTAAAGTTGCTGATGAACTGGCAAAGAATCATCCTGAAGTTTCAGTTTTACATCGCAGAACAAAAATGGGTTTAGGTTCAGCATATTTTGAAGGATTTAAATGGGCGCTTGGCCAGAATTTTGATTTTATTATCACTATGGATGCTGATTTATCCCATAATCCAAAAGATATTCTAAGATTTTTAGAAGAAGCGAAAGATTTTGATATTGTGGTAGGTTCTCGATGGATGAAAGGGGGTAGTATGGTTGGGTTTGATTTTTTTAGGAAATTTATTTGTTCAGGCTTTTCAATTTGGTTGGCCAGGAAACTTTTGGGTTTAAAAACAAAAGATGTGACTACTGGCTATAAATGTTATTCTCGACGTTTTATTGAATCCTTGAATCCAAATAAAATTACTGCGTCGAGTTATGCTTTTCAGGTTGAAATGATCGAAAAGGCCGAAAAAAATGGATTTTCTGTGATTGAAATTCCAATTGTTTTCCCACCTCGGAAATTTGGAAAATCTAAATTTTCATGGAGAGAAGTGATAAGTTCAGCTTGGGCTTTAATTAAATTAAAATGGAGTAAAAAGTGAAGGTTTTACTTATTTATCCTCCCTGGTCTTTAGAGGAGGAATTTGGCAAATTAGCTGAAGTGGGTAATCTCCAGCAACCTCTGGGGATTGGTTATCTTGGGGCTGTGTTAGAAAAGGAAGGGTATGAAGTTAAAATTATTGATGCGCCACCTTTAGGTTATAGTATTTCTCAAATTATTGATGGAGCTAGAGAATTTGGCCCAGATGTAGTGGGGATAAGTTGTGTAACAGCTGACTTTTATAAAGCAAAGAAGATGGCTTTAGAGATTGAGAAAGAAATTGATTGTCCAATTATTCTTGGTGGGGCTCATCTGACTGCTACTCCTTATGAAGCAATGTCTGAGAGATGTTTTGACTTTGGTGTTGTTGGGGAAGGCGAAATAACACTTTTAGAGCTTTTGAAGGAGATGAAAAAAGGTAAATCTGGTAATTTTGAAAGTGTTAGAGGAATTATTTTTCGAAGAGACGGTAAGATAATTAGGAGGCTTGCACGACCTTTTATTGAAAATTTAGATACTATTCCTTTCCCGGCACGCCATTTGATGCCGTCTTTGTCTTTGTATCATCCTACACCTGCTTCCTATAAAAAATTGCCAGTTGCTTCGATGATTACTTCAAGAGGGTGCCCCTTCCAATGTGTTTTTTGCGATCGAGCAATTTTCGGCAATGTTTATAGGTTTAGAAGTCCTAAAAATGTGGTTGATGAAATGGAGGTCTTAATTAAAGATTTTGGAGCAGGAGAAATTCGTTTTTGGGATGATACTTTTAATTTTTATCCTAAAAGGGTAATTGAGATTTGTAAGGCAATTTTAAAGAGGAAAATTGAAATTCCTTGGACTTGCTTAGGCCGAGTAAATTTTATTCAAGATGAAATGTTGCGTTGGATGAAAAAAGCCGGCTGCTGGCAGATTTCTTTTGGCATTGAGTCAGGTAACGAAGAAATTTTGAAAAAGATTAAGAAATCAATTACAAAGGAGATGGTCAGACAGGCGCTATCAAAAACGAAAAAAGCGGGGATTAGAACGAGAGGATTTTTTATGCTCGGATTACCAGGTGAGACAGTAAAAACGATGCAGGATACGATTGATTTTGCTAAAAGTTTACCTTTGGATGTGGCTGGTTTCTATGTGACTATTCCATTTCCGAATACTGAACTCTATCAAAAGGCAAAAGAGAGAGGTGAACTTGTAAATCCGGATTATAGTGAGTATTTGATGAATTTTCCAGAAAAAATCTTTTATTTACCTAAAGGATTAAAAGAAGAAGTTATTTTTGACTACCTGAATAAGGCGTATCGAGAATTTTATTTTAGACCAAAATTCTTAGTTAAACAATTAGTTCAAATCAGAAGGTGGCAGGAATTGGTGGCTAAATTTAAGGCTTTTTTGGCCATAAAAAAGGTTTAAAAAATGAAATCAAAAAAAGCTTTTATCATTATTCCTACCTACAATGAGAAAGATAATATCAAAAAATTAGTTAAAAGTGTCCTTAATCTTAGGATACCTGACGTTGAACAAGGGGTAATTATTGTTGATGATAATTCGCCGGATGGCACAGGCGCTGCAGTTGCCAACTTAAAACTAAAAATGAAAAACTTAAAATTATTTTTATTAAGACGGCCAAAAAAATTGGGATTGGGAACTGCTTATATAGCTGGTTTTAAAAAAGCACTAAGCGATGGAGCTGACTTTGTAATTACGATGGATGCAGATTTTTCCCATAACCCAAAAGATATTCCAAAATTAATTAAAGAAATCGATGGCTATGATTTGGTCTTTGGTTCTCGATATGTCAAAGGAGGGGGAATAACTGGTTGGACCTTGGATAGACACATCTTATCAAGATTAGGTAATTTTGGGGCGAAGGTTCTCTTAGGGTTAAAGATTAAGGATTGCACAACTGGTTTTAGATGTTACAAAAAAGAGGTTCTTAAAAAGATAGATTTTGCCAATATTAAATCTGATGGCTATTCTTATTTGGTGGAGATGGCTTTTTTAGCCCAAAAAAGTGGTTTTAAAATTGGGGAAGTGCCTATTGTTTTCCAAAATAGAATTTTAGGGGCCTCTAAAATCTCCAGGAAAGAGATATTTAAAGCTATTCAAACTGTCTTGAGATTGGGTTTAAAGAGAATAAAGAGATAAAATGAGTTCTAGTTGTCTAATTATCCCAATGTATAACGAGGAAAAAAATGTCAAGCCTTTAATTAGTCAGATTGGGAAAATGATTAATTTTAAAAAAGGAGAATTTGACATTTTAATTGTTAATGATGGAAGCAATGACCAGACTGGCAATATTTTAAAAAAAATGCAAAAAAAATATCGCAATTTAATAGTCTTAGAGCATTCTAAAAATCAAGGTATTGGCCAGGCCTTACAAACAGGCATAAAACAAGCGATAAAATTAGGCTATCAGACGACCGTTTTTATGGAGGCAGATTTGACCAATAATCCCGAGGATATACCAAGATTTTTAGCTAAATTAAATGAGGGTTATGATTTGGTTTTGGGCTCAAGGTTTAAGTCTGGTGGGGGAATGGTTTGTATTAATTTTTGGCGAGCCAAAATCTCTAAATTGGGGAATCTCTTCGGTAGATATTTTTTAAAAATATCAATCTCTGATTTTACTCTTGGTTTTAGGGCGGCTAAAATATCAGTTTTTAAAAGGATTCAATTAAAAGAAAAGGGGTTTGGGGTGCAACTTGAGATGGCTGTAAAAGCTTTTTGGGCTAATTTTAAAATAGCCGAGCTACCTGTTATACTGGGAAATAGAAAGTATGGCAAATCAAATTTTAAATATACTTTTTCTGTTTTGGCAGAGTATCTTAGGCTTATTATAAAGCTGAGAGGATTAAGAA
>Ga0210015_1004238_pt1 | contig 12245 bp, 10 predicted proteins | sample CryGeymeta201522_FD_185471 | JGI IMG/M metagenome (GOLD analysis project Ga0210015, IMG submission 185471) | Groundwater microbial communities from Crystal Geyser aquifers in Utah, USA - Crystal Geyser metaG 2015-22 (SPAdes) (version 2) | ecosystem: Environmental > Aquatic > Deep subsurface >... | reverse complement strand
AGCGGCGCCAGGTCGGCGGTCACGATGCGATATCCGTTGCGCGCCGACAGTCCCTGCGCAAGCGCCTGCCCGATCTCGCCGCACGCGCCCGTCACCAACACAGACATTTCGGTCATGAGATTCTCCTAAGCAAGTAGTGGCGCAAGATAGGTTCTTGCGCTACACTATTGTACAATACCTCTTGTGAATCTACACCGATTATTCGTCCAGAGATTTCAGATGAAACTCACTACTCTTTCCGTCATTGCGAGGAGGGCGTTCTTCCCGACGAAGCAATCCCCGCGTTGTGGAGGAGATTGCTTCGGGCGAGTACGCCCTCGCAATGACGGGCTACTGATCATTTTATGCGGCCTCCTCCTCACCGCCTGCTCCGCGCTGGAAAGGCCGGCCCTCGGGACTGCCACGCCGCGCCCGCCAACGCCCACCCCGCTTCTTTCCCCGACTGTGGTCTGGTTCCCGCCCACCGTAGAGACGTTGCCTGCAATGTCTCTACCGCCAACCGCCCCCCCCGATCTTTTGCCCGGCCTCGGAGAAATTCTCTACACTGACAATTTCACCGACCCCGCCCTCTGGTCCGATCTCGGCACAGACTCCGTCCGCGACGGGCGCTTGACCCTGGCCGCTTCGCCCGGTGTCTACCAGATCAGCCTGCACCAGGAACTGCTCGTCAGCGACTTCTACGCCGAGATCACGGCGCATCTCTCCCTGTGCCGCGGCGCGGACGAGTATGGCCTGCTCGTGCGCGCCGCCAGTCCTACCACATATTATCGCTTCACGCTCAACTGCAACGGGGAGATCAACGCCGACCGCATCCTCAACAGTGCGCGCACTCCGCTTCAATTGCCCTTCACAACTATTGACGCTCCTCACGGCGGCCCGTCCGAAGTGAAAATCGCGGTCTGGGCGGTGGGACGCGAGATGCGCTTCTTCCTGAACGGGCATTACCAGTTCACCGCGGATGATCCCGTCATGCCAAACGGCACGCTGGGAGTCTTCGTGCGCGCCTCGGAGGATTCGCCCATCACTGTTTCTTTTTCTGATTTGATTGTACGCGCGGTCAATCCCAATCAGGTTGTTGCTCCGACGCCGTGAAGAGTAAACAGGTACACACGTACACAGGTAAACACGTGACTACGTAACTACAAAACTACGCAACTATCAAACTAACCCGTTATAATCCCCCCATGCCGCCCAACAAACTCAACGATCTCGACTCGAAGACCTGGCTGAAGTTCCAGAAATCCTGGTTCATCCACAACCCGCCGCCGCGCAAAAAGGGAGTGCTCGTCCACCCCGCCAAATTCCCGGAGACGCTGGCGCAGGAGTTCATCGAGTTCTTCACCAAAAAGGGACAAACTGTCCTCGACCCGATGTGCGGTACTGGCTCGGCTCTCATCGCCGCGTTGCGAGCGGGACGCAATTCCTACGGCATCGAGTTGAATCCCAAATACGCCGAAATCGCCCAGCAGATCGTCGCCGAGGAAAGAGCCACCCTCGGTGAGTCAATCGAAAATCTGAAATCTGAAATCGTAAATGGGGACGCCGTCCAAATTACCAATTACCAATTACCAACCATTGATTACGCGCTCACCTCCCCTCCCTATTGGAATATGCTCCGCGCCCGCGGCGCCGATACCCAAAAGAAACGCCGGTCATCGCCTGCGTTGGATGTCTTCTACTCGGACGATCCCAACGATCTCGGCAACGTGGACGATTACGAAGCCTTCCTCGCCAAACTGGTGGAAATTTACGCACGGCTAAAGCCGTTACTACGTGGAAAGGCTTATCTCACCATCATCGTCAAGAACGTGAAGAAGGAAGGGAAACTCTATCCCCTCGCATGGGACCTCGGTCGCGAACTCGGCAAGGTTTACACGTTGAAGGATGAACGCCTGTGGCTTCAAGAAAATCAGCGTTTAGCGCCGTATGGGTTTCACTCCGCGTGGGTGAGCAATACCTTCCATCACTATTGTTTGCAGTTTAGAAATGAGTAGGTAGCTTATGAAAATGATGCACGCAGATCTATCAGATAAGGGGTGGTGTTTTGGGCCGTGGAATTCAGGCATTGCAATTTCTGTCGGATATGCAAATAAAGGTATTGACGAACCACACTTTCATAGCCAGATTACAGAAATTTATTTGGTCGCACGCGGCACAGCAGAAATAAGAATGGAAAGAGAAACTATAATAGTTCGCGCTGGTGATGTAATTGCAATAGAGTCTGGAGAAGCCCATACGTTTCTATCTAACTCCCTGGATTATTTCCACTTTGTGATTCACACACCTGGTTTGTCTGGTGAAGCAGCGCGGATGGAGAAATCTGCTGTTACACGAGAACACTTGGGATTAGGATAAGCAGTAAACCATAAGCGCAAATGATTGCAATTTCTGACCTCCTCCGCCTCCCCTTCCCCCGCGACCTCGTCGAGGGCGGGATCGCGTACGCGGTGCGCTCCCTGCCGCACACCTACAACCGCATGGGCGGATCGCCTTACGATCGCCTGCGCCGCATCGTGGCGGGCGTGGCCGTGGAACTCGCCTTCCGCCGTCACCTCACCCAAAACGACATCCCCTTCGACGTGAAAGGCGCGACGCCCTTCACCGACCCCGACCGCTACGATGTCTCGCTCGGCGGGCATCGCTGTGACTTGAAGTCCTTCCTGCTGACTCACCGCGACCAGATCAGCCGCGTCCGCCGGGACCCGGGACTGTTCCTCGACGCGCCGGCGCTCGTCCCCTCGGACCAGGATGCCGCGGATGGTCACTACGATGATGACCTGTACCTCTTCGCCTTTTTGACGGCCGTCACCGCCGCCTCGCCGCGGGACCTGCAAAAAGCCATCGCCGCGGGACAGCCCATCCACCTGATCCACGCCCTGCCGCGCGACTGGGCCAACCCGCAGTCGTGGTCCCCGCTCGGACGCCTCTCGCTGAAATCCGAGTGCGACGCGCCGCTCACCGTGGAACTCGGCGGGCAGACGGAGGACCGCGCCTTCGTCAGCGAGAGACTCATCCTGCCGCCGCGCACGCGCGTCGAAGCAGAGACCGCTTATTTTTCGGCCGCGTCGCTGCGGGTGGAGAGTCTGCCCGATGGACGCGCGGCCGTCCACAGTCCCGCGCGAGGCGAGACGCACGTCATCCATCCGCACGAGTGGGGCAACGTCTGGGTCTACGGCATGGACATCTTCCTGGCCGGCTGGATGTCCCGCGCGGAATTCCGTCAACGCGCCCATTCGATTTTGCCGGGCAGCCGCGTCTTTCAATATGATGAGACGCGCGTCAAAAATCTCGCGGTGGATGTGCGCGAGTTGCGTCCGCTGGGCGCGTTGCTGGAAAAAGTGAAAGAGTGGGAAACAAAAAAGCCCGAAAGCGGGCTTTAGGCTGTGACCCCGGGGGGATTCGAACCCTCAACCAATTGCTTAAGAGGCAACTGCTCTGCCGTTGAGCTACGGGGCCAAACGTGCGAGCGGTATTATACCGCAAAGAAAATATGCGTCAATGCAAGTTGGGTATCACCGCACTTAAGCGTGGTCAGTGCTTTTTCTGCCACGAATTCCACGAATTAGCACGAAAAATTCGGAAAATTCGTTCAATTCGTGGCTAATTTTGTTCGGCGGAGAAGACTCCACGTTTTACTGTGGTGCTACCGCAAGTTGCGCGCGGTGCATTACCATCCAATTTTAATTCCTTACAAGAACGCAAAGCATCCGTTTCGGGAAAATCCGATATAATTAAGTTATACGCAATGCGCTGAGGAAACTAATGCCAAAACGACGCGAAAACTCTGTCGAACTGCAAGCCAAAATTGCCAGCCTGGAAAACCTGCGCCCCGAACTGGGCGAGGAATTCGTCAACCAGAAGATTGACGAAATGAGGGCGCGTATCCATGTCATCCAGAGCGGCGCGAGCGCCAAGGGACGCGGCCGCGCCGTGGGGCGCGACCAGTCCCTGCAAAGCGGCGACGCGAGTGTGGCCGTGCAAGGTGATGTAAGCGACAGCACCATCGTCCACGCCCAGACCGTTGTGATTGCAGACCGCTTCTGGCGCGGATTACAACCCGCCCTGCCTGCCCCAGACCTGAAACAGGCGACAGCCTCCTACCTCACCTACCTGATAGATCGTCACAACTACCTAAGCCTGAAAGGCATGGGGGTATCGGACCGCGTCCCGTTGCGGCTGGCCCTGCTTGAAGTGTACGTCCCGCTTAAAGCGCGTCTCGAATTGCCCGAAGGCGAAACCTGGAAACGCGACCTCAGCCTGGCCGGGCGCGAACCCACCGATGAAGACCAGCAACCCCTGCGCCTGAGCGACCCCCTGCCCGTGCTGGATATTCTCAGCGCGCACTCCGGCGTGATCGTGCTGGGCGACCCGGGCGCGGGCAAAACCACTTTCCTGAAATACCTGGCCCTGCGCCTGGCGCGCGGCGAAGGCAGCCAGGTTGGACTGGGCGACCGCCTGCCCATTCTCATGCCGCTGGCGGCCTACGCCAACGCGCTCCAGGATGCAGACATCCGCCTCGATGATTTCATCGTTGAGTACTTTTCCGATATCGGCGCCGACAATTCCATCGGCCCCATGCTGGCGGAAGCCCTGCGCGCCGGACGCGCCCTCATTTTATTGGACGGACTGGACGAGGTGCGCGACCTGAACTTGCGAAATACCGTCGTCGAACGCGTGGTGGACTTTTACGCCTTCCACCGCCGCCCGGGCAACAAGTTCGTACTCACCAGCCGCATCATCGGCTACCGCGCCGTGCGCCCCTCCGCAGAAGAGTTGGTGGAATGCACACTGGTGGACTTCGACGACTCGGAGATCGAGGATTTCGTCCAACGCTGGACGGCCGCCCTCGAAAAGCAGATCCAGGGGGATAATGCCGTTTCACGCGGCGACGCCGAACAGGACCGCCGCGATTTGCTGGACGCCATCTACCAAAACACAGGTGTGCGGCGGCTGGCTTCCACGCCTCTTCTATTGACCATCCTGGCGCTGATGAAGCGGCAGGGCGTCAGCCTGCCCGAACGACGCGTGCAACTTTACGACCAGTACGTGACGACCCTGCTTTCGACCTGGAACCGCGCCCGTTCCTTGAGCGGACGCGCACCCGGGCGTGACCTCGATGAAGTGCAAACCGTGCGCGTGCTCGCCCCGCTGGCGCTGTGGATGCACGAGGTCAGTCCCGGCGTGGGACTCGTCAAACGCGAGGACCTGGGACGCAAACTCGAGGAAATTTTCAAGGAACAGGGCAACCCCTCCCCCACCAGCGCGGCGCGCCAATTCCTGCAGGATGTGCGCGAACATGCCGCGCTCCTGCTCGAACGCGGCCCCGGTGAATTCGGGTTTATCCATCTCACATTTGAAGAATATCTTTCGGCAGTGGCGCTGGCGCTGAAAGGGCAGGGCGATGGAGGGATGATTGCCGAAACACTGGTCAAACACGTGGGCGAGCAAGCCTGGCGCGAAATGACCCTGCTGACCATCGGCTTCCTCGGCATCCGCCAGCAACTCTCGAAGGTGGCGGGCGAGGTAGTGGAGATGCTGGCGGAGGCGAAAGCCGGCGCGCCGGGGGAGGCCATCATCCTGGCAGGCGACGCGGTACTGGACACCTGGCCTGCCGGAGTGCCGCTCCAAAGCAAGGAACGCGTCGTGCAGGCGCTGGCGCTGTCCATGCAAAATCCAGACGTTCATCCAGACCTGAGGCGGCGCGCGGGGCTTTTGCTCGGCCGCCTGGGCTGGCGTCCGCCCGATGTGGATCGCTTCGTGGAGATTACGGCAGGAGAATTCCTGTTCGGCGCAAGAAAGGAAAAGCTGAAAGTGGCGGACCGGTTCTGGGTCGGCAAGTATCCCGTCACCAACGCGCAGTACGCGCGCTTCGTGCAGGCAGGCGGATACCAAACCCGCGCCTTCTGGAGCGACCTCGGCTGGGCCTGGCGCTCGGGCAAATATGACGAACGCACCCTGGAAGCCGTGGACCGCGATTGGCTCGATCATCGTCCGCAGGCGCGCCGCAACGCGCCGTATTTCTGGCACAACATCGAACTGGGCAATCCCATCTTCCCAGTGGTGGGCGTCTCGTGGTACGAGGCCGAAGCCTATTGCAACTGGCTCGCCAAGAATATGGTCGCTGTGCCGGATGGTTACACCCTGCGCCTGCCGGACACGCAGGAATGGGAATATGCGGCGCGCGGCCGGAAGGGCAGCGAATATCCCTGGGGCGATGAGTTCGATAAAACCGCCGCCAACACCTGGGACAGCGACCCCGCCGATTCAGGGCTGGGCGGCACGACGGCGGTCTGCGCCTTCCCGCAGGGAGCCAGCCCCGCAGGCGTGTGGGACATGAGCGGAAACATTTGGGAATGGACTTGCTCATGGTATGATGATGATCATCGTTACCGCGTGGTGCGCGGCGGTTCGTGGATCGGCTACCAGTGGTTCGCGCGCGCCACCTTCTGCAACTGGTCCATCCCGCTGACTTTCAACGATGACCTCGGTTTCCGCGTGGTGATCGCCCCGCAGAAAAACGCGTAAAGCGAGATAATATCTCGCTCTACTTTATAGGAGAAAAATATGGCTGAATCAAAAAAGAAACCCACCCACTCCGGCGGTACAAATGTCGGCCGCGACCGCATCGTCTCGGGCGGCGACCGGAGCGTCGTTGTCGGCGGGGATGTCAAAAACAGCCAGATCGTCACCGGTGACTACAACCGCCTGGATGCCGCGTATAAATTTGCCTCGATCTTCCCGCAGATCGAAGATCATTCCAACCTATCCGCAACCGACAAGTCCGACTTGAAGACAGAACTCAGGACATTCGAGGATGAGGATAAGAAGGGACCGGAATCCAACGAAGGCTTCCTGGCCCAAAAGCTGCGGAACGTCCGGCGCATCGCGCCCGACATCCTTGACGTGGCCATCGCGACCATCGCCAATCCCGCGGCGGGCTTTGGCACAATCGCCAAAAAAGTGGCTGAGAAGGTGAGGAACGAAGTAAAGTAATCGAAAAAAACGATGAAAGTTTTCGCCGCGCGGCAGGTAAGTTGACCTGCCGCGCGGCTTCTTTTTGTAGTATACTTATTGCAACCTTTTACAATAAGGAAAACGCTATGACCTGTGGCTCCTACCTGATTGACCGACTGCACACGCATGGTTTCCGCATGACCTCCCAACGGATGGCGATTCTGCACACCCTGCACCATGCGGGCGGACACGTCTCCCCGACCGAAGTCTACGAACGGGCGCGGCGCGACCAACCCGGACTGACGGAGACGACCGTTTACCGCACGCTGGAATTCCTGGTGGAGAACGGATTCGCGCTGGCCGCGCACGTGGGAGGAGGAAAATTAGTCTACGAATTGACCGAGGAGAACCACCACCACCTGATCTGTCGCAAATGCGGCAAAACCGTGGCCGTGGAACACGCCGCGCTGGCGGGACTCTATGCACAGTTGAACGCCTCCACAGGCTATCGGTTGGATGCCAGTCACGTTACGTTTTTGGGCTTATGCCCGGACTGTCAAACGTAAGGCGACATGAATGTCGCGGTACGAATACAAAACCAAACCAGAAAGGAAAAACTCATGCACTACTCCCCCGCTCCCCTTCATATTCCTGACGGATTCCTCAACCTGGTGATCTCCCTGCTCTTCTGGGCGATCACCGCCGTCACCGTAGGGATCGCCATCTCCAAAACGAACAAGTCGCTCGGTGAAAAACAGGTCCCGCTGATGGGTGTGATGGCGGCCTTCATTTTTGCCGCGCAGATGCTCAACTTCCCGGTGGCGGGCGGCACGTCCGGCCACTTTTTGGGCGGCGCGCTGGCGGCCATCGTGCTGGGTCCCTGGGCCGCGGTTTTGGTGATGACCGCGGTCATCGCGGTGCAGGGACTGCTCTTCCAGGACGGCGGCCTGCTGGTGATGGGCGCCAATATTTTCAACATGGGACTGCTGACCGCCGTCATCGGGTACGGGCTGTACCGCGCGGCGGCCGGGCGCAGTAAGGGGGTGCGATATGCGGTAGCGGGCGTCGGCGCGTGGATCGCCGTCCTGGCGGCCGCGCTGATGGCCTCCATGCAATTATGGTTGAGCGGCACTTCGCAATTGCAGATCGTCCTGCCGGCCATGCTGGGCGTGCACGTGCTGATCGGGATCGGCGAAGCAATCATCACTGTCGCGGCGCTGGCCTTCATCGAGCGGACGCGTCCCGACCTGTTGACCGAAAAAGCGACCGCGGAAAAAGGCGGGCGCGGCTGGGTGTACGCGGGTGTGGTGGTCGCCCTGCTGGCGGTGCTGCTCTCGCCGCTGGCTTCGGCCTCCCCGGACGGGTTGGAGCGCGTGGCCGAGAATATGGGTTTCCTGCATCTCGGACAGTCCGCGCCATTCCAAATCCTGCCGGATTACACCGTCCCCTTCCTGGGTCAGACTCCGCTCTCCACCATCGTGGCGGGCGCGGTCGGTGCGCTGGTGGTATTGGGACTGATGATCGTTATCGGCCAGAGCCTGAGGAAGCGGAACGCGTAGGAAGGTACACAGGTACACATCACGCAATTCAAACTGATAACTGATCACTGATCACTGATCACTGAATTCCCATGCACGCCGACGCATTTGACCGTTTTCACGAAGCCGAAAGCCGACTACACCGCCTTGACCCGCGCGTCAAGGTGGTGGTGACGGTGCTGTTCATCCTGTCCAACGCGCTCCTGCCGGATGGCGCCTGGGCCGCGCTTGGGCTGGCGTGGATCATCCTGCTGTGGGCAAATCAGCTCTCGAACCTGGGCGTGGACTTTTCCTTTCGACGCTCGTTCGTAGCCCTGCCTTTTGCGCTGGCGGCGGTCTCGGCCATTTTTTCACCGCTGGGGAATCAACTGGCAGAATGGCATGTCGGTCCGCTCGTGCTGATTCCCACCGACTACGGCCTGATCAAATTCGCCAGCATCCTCGTCCGTTCGTGGCTATCGGTGCAGGCCGCGATTTTGCTGGTGTCCACCACGCGCTTCCCCGATATGATCCACGCCTTCGAGCATCTGCGCGTCCCCGCCACGTTGACCACCATTGTGGCCTTCCTCTACCGCTACCTGTTCGTGCTGACGGACGAGGTGATGCGTTTGCTGCGGGCGAGGAAATCCCGTTCGGCGGCCGCGCCCGGTCATCGTCCATGTAGAGACGTTGCAATGCAACGTCTCTACATGGCGCGCGTCACGGGCAATATGGCCGGTCAACTATTTCTCCGCAGTTATGATCGCAGTGACCGCATCTACAACGCCATGCTGGCGCGCGGCTACACCGGTCAACTGCGCACGCTCAACGCGCACGTGATGAAATCCAGCGACTGGCGATTCGCGGCGCTGTCGGCCCTCCTGATCCTGTTCCTGCAATTGATTGGAAGACTTTAATGCCCGTCACCCACCCCACCCAAAAATTTTCCATCCCCGAATGCGAGGGCGACGTTCTGCAAGTGCGCGGCCTGCATTTTTCCTACCCCGACGGCCACACCGCCCTGCGCGGCGTCTCGTTGAAACTGTGCGAGGGCGACAAGGCCGCGCTGGTGGGACCGAACGGCGCAGGCAAGTCCACGCTGATGCTGCACCTGAACGGGATTTTGGAGGGCCGCGGCGAGATCGAAGTCGGCGGCCTGCGCCTCACGCGTGACAACTTACCGGTCATCCGTTCGATGGTGGGACTCGTCTTCCAGAACCCCGACGACCAACTCTTCTCCCCGACGGTGTTCGAGGATGTGGCGTTTGGCCCGCTCCACATGGGACTGCCCGAAGATGAAGTCCGCGCCCGCGTGACCGAGGCGCTGGAGGCCGTCCGAATGGGCGCCTACGCCGAGCGGCTCTCGCACCACTTAAGCATGGGCGAGAAGAAGCGCATCGCCATCGCCACCGTCCTTTCGATGCGGCCATCGTTGCTCGTCCTTGACGAACCATCCGCAGGTCTCGACCCGCGCGCCCGGCGGACGCTCATCCACCTTTTGCATGACCTGCCGATCACGATGCTCGTGTCCACGCACGATATGGCGCTGGTGAAGGAATTGTTCCCGCGCACGATCATCATGGATGAGGGAAGAATTGTCGCGGATGGCTTGACGATGGAGATTCTGGAAGACGCGCAGTTGCTGGAAGCGCATGGGTTGGAGAAGGCGTAACATACCTATGGCATTCTCAAAGTCGCTTGACAAACTTTGAAGCCTATGGCGTGTTGAACCAAATTTGGCTGGAAATTCCCAAATTTCACCTGCTATGCGAAGTACCAGCCTCAAAATTCGGACTTTGAGAAAGCTATATCTTGCGTTTTTTGCCTGTTGTTTATTCATGTGAAGAGATGTACAATGATAGCGTAAACAAGTCGGGGGGACTCGGCCAGGCAAGCCTCATTTCTGCCTTCATTACAGTTTCCTGTCCGTCTCCATAATCCTCCCCGCTCATGTGTTTTTTCGTTGCCCTCGTCACAGAACACATGAAAGCATGGGCAAATCAGACAAGGAGTGCAAAATGAAACGCGTTTCCTCCTTCCCGCGCATTTTCTGTGTGTTGTGCCTGCTGTCAGTCATGTTGGCGCTTTCGCCAGTCCAGTCTGTTCGCGCTGCCAGTATTGTTGTCAATTCGTTGGAAGATACAGACGCAGTTGACGGCAAGTGTACGTTGCGTGAAGCCATCGAAAATGCCACCAACGATAACGCGGGCAACGGCGATTGCGCTGCGGGCAGCGGCGCAGATACCATCACCTTCAGCGTCAGTGGCACGATTACGCTTGGCTCAACTCTATCAATCAACCAAGGCTATACAGCGGTACTGACGATTGATGGCACAGGGCAAACCGTGACCATTAGCGGTAATGATGCTGTGCAAGTAGTGTATGTCCGTTATGGATCGCTAACCCTGAATAATTTGACGATTGCCAATGGCACAGGCCAAGGCGGCGGTATCAGCAACAGTGGCACATTATTAACCATTACGAACTGCACTTTCTCAGGCAACCATGCCAACGGCGAAGGCGGCGCCATTTTCAATCATCATAACAATACTGCCGGCCACCGGGTGATAATTACGAACAGCACCTTCTCCGGCAATACCGCAGAAAAAGGCGGCGCCATTTACAATGCTTATGGTTATTCTTACGATTATGATACCCAGGTGACAATTACGAACAGCACCTTTTCTGGCAACAGTACGCCCGGCGGTCTCGGCGGCGGCATCTACAACGGGGGTAGCTACAGCACGCTGACTATTACGAGCAGCACCTTCTCTGGCAATGGAGCCAGTTGGGGTAGCGGTGGCGGCATTTACAATGATGACGGCTCGCTGACCATTAGAACCAGTACTTTCTCTGGCAACAGCGCGGGCACCGGCGGCGGTATTTACAATTATGGGGGTTATCAGTTGACAATTGGGAACAGCACCTTCTCTGGCAACAGCGCCAGCAACAGCGGTAGTAACGGCGGTGGGATTTACAACAGCGGCGCGTACGCGTCCATAATTATTACGAACAGCACCTTCTCAGGCAACAGTGTGCCCGGAAGCGGCGGTGGCATTGGCAACGCTGGCGGCACAGTGACGCTTCGCAATACCATCGTTGCCAATAACATGAGCGGGAATTGTAGTGGGGCGATCGCCAATGGTGCCAACAACCTTGACAGCGGCACAACCTGCGGTTGGGGCTCTACCCAGGGTTCGATGAGCAATGTAAATCCTTTGCTGGGCGCGCTGACCGGCTCCCCAGCTTACTTCCCGCTCAACACCGGGAGTCCGGCTATTGACAAGGGGGAGGATACAATCTGCGCTGTATGGCCGGTCAACAATCAATCGCAAAACGGTGTCGCCCGTCCGCAAGGCGCGCATTGTGATATTGGTTCATATGAATTTGCTGATGTTGTCGCGCTCACCGTTTTGTACCTGCCGTTAATCCTGCGGTAGAACCCCCTTTCATCCCAACCCCATCCCACACCCTCCACCAGACTGTACGTGGAATGCGGGAGGGCCGGGCTGGGGGTCGAAATGGCTTGAGACCAAAGGCGCTCCTGAATCCCAGGAGCGCCTTTTTGATTGGATGGAAATTCCCATCGCCGCGTTCAATCATGTTTACCCAAACCTGCCTGTCACATAATCCTCCGTCCGCTTGTCTTTAGGGGTGGTGAAAATCTCCCGACCAGGCCGGAATTCCACCAGTTCGCCTTGCAAAAAGAAGGCGGCGTGATCGGCGGTGCGGCCTGCCTGTTGGACGGAGTGCGGGACGAGGATGATGTTGTAA
>Ga0210015_1004227_pt1 | contig 12261 bp, 10 predicted proteins | sample CryGeymeta201522_FD_185471 | JGI IMG/M metagenome (GOLD analysis project Ga0210015, IMG submission 185471) | Groundwater microbial communities from Crystal Geyser aquifers in Utah, USA - Crystal Geyser metaG 2015-22 (SPAdes) (version 2) | ecosystem: Environmental > Aquatic > Deep subsurface >... | reverse complement strand
CAACACAGCGTTTGCATAGTTGGGCTGACTGACTTCGGTCCGGATCACCAGGTTCACGTTGTCGGTATTGAGCACGGTTGGCTTGACGTTCATCAGGATGCCGAATTCCTTGAATTCGACGGATTCCACCGCCTCGCCTTCTGCCGTTCCGAAGGTGCCGTAGCTTGTTGAAGGCAGGGGCACTTCTCCGCCAACCTTGAAGTCTAACTCCTTACCACTCACTACCGTGGCACTGGGAGCAGATAGAATTTTAGCCTGATTATTGGTCTGCAAGGCTCGGAGGGTAACCGCAAGGTTGCCGAGATTTGTGCTGTCAAACCCGGGAATGCCCTCCCCGAAAGTTGTACTGGCATCGAGGGTGAGATAGCTGGTCCCCAATCCCGGCGCAAATCCAAGCTCACGCAGCCGGTTGACCTGCATCTCCACGATCATCAGCTCAACCCGCACCTGATGCAGCTTGGGAACCTCCAGTTGGGATTCCACGTTCTCAGCGAAGGACTTGGCAAGTTGAAGAGCGCGCTCCGCATCTTGCGCCGTCGGAACGGTTCCCGTGAGAATCAGCAACTCTTCGGAGGCCTGTACCCTGACGCCATCGATCCCGATGGCTGCCTCAATCTGCTTTGCTTTGGCCGCGGCGGAAGCCAACTTCTCTTCAGGGGTAACAATCAGGTTGTCGATCGTCTTCCCGGACTGTGCCGCGATGGTGGCCGCTCTGTCTTTTGCCGCAGCGTTGGGGGCTTCCCCCTCGAGGATAATCCGGTCGCGCACTTCCTTCGCACGAATCGTTGATACGCTGATCATTTCCAGTATTTCAGCCAGCGAAGGAGGCACTGGAGGTGGCGCCAGCTCAACCTCAATCAGGTTAACCACCTGGGCCGTATAGAGACTGGCGATCCTTTCTGCCTGCTGTTTCGCTGTGTCTGATTTCACGGTTCCCTGAAGGAGGATCGAGTCACCCACCGCTCGAACCTGAACTCCGGGAACGTCGATGGCCTCTCGAACCTGCTTGGAAATATCGGGGCGCTCATCTTTCACAACGGGCTCCCTGACAGTCAAAAGGTCGACAATCTTCTGCCCGTACAGGCCGGCGATGGCTTTCGCCTGAGCAGCTTCGTCATTTGAATCGGCTTCTCCGTCGAGAATGACCGCGTCCCCAATCAACCGCACCCTGACTTTGGGAAGCCCGATGGCCCTCTCGATTTCTTCGGAAGAAGTGCCCAGACGATCTACCACCTGGACCTCGTAGGTGCGGATGCCGCCAGCGTCCAACAACACGAGGTTCGTTGTGCCCTGACTCTTTCCGTTCACCAGAACGGAACGAGTGGAGAGAACAACAACATCCGCCACCGTGGGATCCGCAATGGCTACGCTCTTAACGCCCTTGGTCAGCAGCGTGGCGAACATCCCTATCTGCACGGTGATGCGACGCGGGTACATTTTGGAGGCGCTTGCCTGGGACGCAGAGGCATTACTGGTCTGATAGGGAACCGCGGCCAGCCGGCTGGCCTCCTGTAAGGCCTTGATGGTCTGCTGTTTGCTGTACGGCTCGTATGAGATGTCGGCATCCGTCCGCGTAATCGTCTGTCCCCGGCGCGCGATGTCTTCGCTTGAGACCACAATCAGGTGACTCTTGTCTGCCTGCATGGGAGTAGTCCGCGGGTGTGCGAGCGACTCGCGTGCGCGTGCTGAACAATTCTGCCACTTGTCTGCGGCGGTGGTCTCAAACAGGTGTGCAGCGAGGTCACCGGTCATCAGCTCGGGAAATGGCCGCAGCACCGCCGTCATTTGCGGATACGAGCCAAAGCAAACCGATACAATTCTATCTGGAGTTTGTGATTTCACGTTGGCGTAGAAACGCTCCGTCGACTGGTGCCGGATATGCGAGGTGTCGGAGGGCATCAAAGACGAGCGGTGCGAGGCGGTTGCCGTTGTCGTCGGAGTTGCGGATGGCCTGGGCTCGTGTCCCTTTTGCCCCGTCGAACTTGTGGGGAGAGACAGCTTCCCTTCGATCAAATCCACCCGCATGGGCAGAGGACGTTCCGGAACCACGCGGGTCGTTGAGGGTATGCGCGTGGCGTCATTGGCCGCCGCGGTGAGAACGCGGGCAGTCGCTGCGCGAAGAGTCTCGGCAAAGAGCGTTTCAGGCGTTGCTCGCGATAGTGATAGCGGAACCGAATCCGCGAATGCAGTAGAGGAAAGAACGACGCAAGAGGCACCCAACAGCGCCCTCCATCCATGCTTGAAGTTCATCAACCTCCACACCTCCTATGGTTGCTGCGATCTTTTCAATGTTGTGTACTGCGTGCATTGTCGGTATTGGAGCCAATTGGACTCGACGCAGTCCTTGTTCAGTTGCTACCAACGCCCCGTCTCGCGCGCAAGAGATAGCGGTGCTTAACCATGACACACGGTGACAATCAGTAACCGTAAGTATAACGAACGAGACCTCAAAGTCAAGCGAAGAACCGAAATTTCTTCCTTTTTTCTTCCTTGACTTCCGCCACTTCCTCGCCGGTCAGGAGACGGGCCAACTGGTGGACATCGGTCGAGATTTCCGCTGTTGGGTTGCTGAGGATAAAGGGCACTCCGACATTGATGGAATTCGGCGCCAGTTTGCTGTCGTTCGCGATGATTGCGGCGATCTGTGCCTGGAGACTCTTTCGCACGTCATCTTCCTGGATCATGTCCTTCCGGTCTGCCCGGTTGAGGATCACCTTGACACGGGTGCGTATCCCCTCAGGGATGCTGTCGAGGAACGTTCGTGTGTTTCGCAAGACCAGCAGGTCCCAGGAAGACGTAAGCACGAGAATCTGGTCGGCGACATTGAGCGTGTTGATGTCTTCCGGGTGCAGAAGCAGGGGCAGATCCACGATAATGTAGTCATAGGACTCACGCAGAATCTGAACCACGCGATTGATATATTCGGACTTGAGCATCTCCAGAGAGTGCCCCGAGAACTGAAGGGATGCAGTGAGAAAGGCGACCCCGCTCTTGTGAGTGACCATGCAGCTTTCCAGCATCTGGGCGTCGATCTCCTCGTTTGCGGTGATCAGATCGAGGATGCCACACCGGGGGGCGAGGTTCATCAGCACCGCCGCGTCTCCGGATTCAAGCCCGATGATGATGACCTTCTTGCCGGTTTCTGCCAGTGCGATGCCGAGATTGACGGCGATGGTTGTTTTTCCAACGCCGCCTTTGCCGCTGGTCACTGCCACGACGGCGCACGTATTCTCCTTCACAACCACTCCCATCCGGGCAGCCTGCTTCTGTCGCTGGATTTCAGCGACGTCCACGATGGCGCGCATCACGGTGGGCGAGTCAACCGGCTTGATGAGGTACTCCTCCGCTCCGGAGAGCATGGCGCGTCGCAGGTAGTCGGGTTGTTCGTTCCCGGAAATAATGATGACGGAGGTATCCGGGCGTTGGATGTAGATGGTCTTGGCGCACTGGAAAGCATCCACTGCCTGTGAGTCGGCATCCAGCACCAGGATGTGGGGTTGGTACTCAGCAACACCTGCCAGGATATGATCCTGCACATAAGACACGTCGGCCCGCTCGATGGTCCTGCCATCAGGCAGTGCTCCCGTTACCTCAAAATCTTCAGTTTCCGGGGCGCGAGCCACCAATACTCTGTAGATATCTGCCATCTGTCGTTAACCCTTGGTGGTCCCTCCGAGACTTCCGGGGGACGTTTGTGGTTCCGCGCATCCCAACGCATTCATAAACGTGCTGGTGATATGTGGATCGAGAAGTACTCCCGACTCCGACTGGAGTCTGCGGATAGCGCCATGAACCACGGAAAGCGGCCGCCGATAGGACCGCGGCTGAATGAGCGCACAGAAGCGGTGCGCTACCGCCAGGATGCGGGCCCCCACGGGGATGGCCTCCCCGGTCAGCCCATCCGGAGTGCCGCTCCCATCATAGTATTCGCAATGGTGTCGAACGATGACGGCCACTGTCCCGAATTCCCCCACCTGGTCAATTATCTCAGCGCCCCGCACCGGATAGGTGCGGATTGTCTGCATCTCCGACGCAGTGAGAGGAGGGGGCTTGTAAAGCACTTCGTCGGAGATGGACAACCGGCCAATGTCATGGCAGAGGGCGGCAATTTCGATGGTTTCCGTTTCCCTGTCTGGCAGAATCATCTGTCGAGCGATGAGCCCACTGTAGTACGCTACCGCTCTCGAATGCCCTCTTGCGTACGGGTTCCGAGAATCAATGGCGTCCGCGAATGCCTCGATCATCTGGCGGTAGGACAGGCAGACTTTTTCGAAAGTCTGAGCGTTCTCGATGAAAGACAGCGCCTGTTTGGAGATCGACCCCAACGACTCCACGGAGGTAGGGTGGACGATGAAGTCAGAGGTGTCCAGCCTGCCAACACAGATGATCGCTATCGTCGTTTCCTGCCGAACAAGTGGAAAGCAGAGTGCAATATTCGCCCGTTCCCATCGCTCCCCCCAACCATGCAACACGTTCTCCAGTCCCTTAATCGCGTCACGTTCCGGCGATCCAGGAGGCAATTGGGATAACACAACCGGTTCCTCCCAGTGGAGCAGGGGTGCAAGAGACGCTTCGTCAATCCGGAGGGAGCTGCTCGGCATGCGGAGTCCGGCGCAAGCCCGGATTGTGAAGCCACCATCGCCCGTATCGAGGTCTCGTGCCAGCAGAAATCCGTGTTCCATGCCCGCGAGCGTCACAAAATTGTGGAGAATGCCCCGCGACAAGTCACCGAGTTCCAGCACCGGGATGAACTGCTCACACCACTGTTGAAGGATGCCGACCTCTGCCATAGACAACAGCCCCAACCCTCCGCGCATCTTGCAGACGCGCAAACATAAAAGAATCCTGAAGGATCCCGACAGGGAGGGATTATACGTGCCAGAATCAGCCACGTCAAGGCGCGCCCCTGTTCGGCAAACCCGCCGACGGACGCAGCGGGGTGGACGGTTGCCTGAGCGTGTGGTAACATTCCGCTTGCGCGGACTCCATTATCAGGCACCCACAGCATCAGAACGCGGCAGCGCGGACCCAATGAACGATGAACCAGTCACAGCAGAATCTTCGCAACTTCTCCATTATCGCCCACATCGATCACGGCAAATCGACCCTTGCCGATCGAATGATGGAGATGACTCACGCCGTCTCCGGCAGAGAGATGAAGGAGCAGTTGCTGGACAGCATGGACCTCGAACGAGAGCGCGGCATCACCATCAAAGCCAGCGCGGTTCGGCTGGAGTACGACGCGCAGGATGGGCGGACCTACATCCTCAACCTGATCGATACGCCCGGGCACGTCGATTTCACTTACGAAGTCTCTCGCAGCCTCGCCGCGTGCGAGGGGGCGTTGCTGGTGATCGATGCGGCGCAGGGAGTCGAAGCGCAGACCGTCGCCAATGTGTACCTTGCGGTGGATCATGGATTGGAGATCATTCCGGTCCTGAACAAGATCGACCTGCCGGCTGCGGACCCTGAACGCGTGCTGACCGAGGTGGAAGACCTCGTTGGCATTAACGCATTGGAGGCCCTCTGCTGCAGCGCCAAGGACGGCACCGGGGTCAGCGAGATTCTGGAAGCGATTGTGGAACGCGTGCCAGCCCCGATTGGCGATCCCGCCGCGCCTCTGCGCGCGCTGATCTTCGACTCCTCTTTCGATGCCTATCGCGGGGTGGTGACCTACGTGCGCGTGCGGGAAGGCGCCATCGAGCCGGGCATGAAGATACGGCTGATGTCGAACAAGCGTATCTTCGAGGTGAATGAAGTCGGCGTCTTCACGCCGAGCATGACTGCAACGCAGCGACTGAGCGCCGGTGACGTGGGCTACGTCATCGCAGGAATTAAGGATGTCCACGACATGCGCATCGGGGACACCGTCACCGACACCGCGCGGCCATCGTCCGTACCGCTGGCTCCCTACCGGGAACCGAAGCCGATGGTGTTTTGCGGACTGTACCCGACGGAAGGGGCGGACTTCTCGGAACTGCGGGATGCGTTGGAGAAGCTGCGCTTAAACGACGCGTCTCTCACCTTCGAGCCGGAAAGTTCCGTCGCGCTGGGTTTTGGCTTTCGCTGCGGATTCCTTGGTCTGCTGCACATGGACATCGTGCAGGAACGGCTGGAACGAGAGTATGAGGTTAACCTGATCGCTACTGCGCCCAGTGTGATCTATCGCATTACCCGAACCGACGGAACCGTGATCGAGATCGACAACCCAACGAAGCTTCCACCGCAGAATCAGATCGAGAAGATCGAGGAACCCGTGGTGAACGCGACCATCCTCATGCCCGATAGCTTCGTCGGCCCGTGTATGGAGCTGTGCGAATCACGGCGGGGAGTCTACAAGCGAATGGACTACACCCATACCCAACGCGTGAGCCTGGCATACCAGTTGCCTTTGAGCGAAATTCTGCTGGACTTCTTCGACCAGTTGAAGTCCCGCTCAAAGGGGTACGCGTCTCTCGACTACGAACTCGCCGGTTTTCACGCATCGAAGCTCGTTCGCGTGGACATGCTGGTCAACGGAGATGCTGTGGACGCCCTCTCGTTCATCTGTCCGCGAGAAATGGCCCACAAGCGCGGGAAGGATATCGCTGTCAAGATGAAGGAGATTCTACCCCGACAGATGTTCCAGATCCGCATTCAGGCGGCCATCGGCACGAAGATCGTCGCCAGCGAGAGCATCAGCGCCCGTCGCAAAGACGTTACCGCCAAGTGCTACGGCGGCGACATTACCCGCAAGCGCAAACTGCTGGAGAAACAAAAAGAGGGAAAGAAACGCATGAAAGTGGTCGGCAATGTGGAAATCCCGCAGGAAGCATTTATGAGTGTGCTGAAGGTGAGCGACTGAGGAGGAACAGGAGTGGCGCAACAGGAAGTCATTGCGCATTGCGGCCAGCCGGTGATCTATCTGACCGATGAAGATCGGGGGATCAAAGTGGGTGTCGCGCCGGAATCGGGGGCCGAGATGTCCAGTCTCCAATATCGCTGGAACGACCAGTGGCTGGAGTTGATACACCGCGCCAACCTGTTTGTCCCAACGGACGAGACATGGCGCGGCCGGTCTCCCTGGATATTCCCCGCCGCAGGGCGCAACTACGCGCCGCAACAACTGGAGCGGGTGAAGGCCAGCGGCGTTGATGAACGTATGGGGACCTACCAATACGGCGGAAAGACCTACGAAATCCCCTGTCACGGGTTCGTCATGAATCGGGTCTGGGAAGTGGCGCCCGTAGCGGACGATGTGACGCGAACTCTGAGTTCGACGCTCACCTGTGTGACGCGCAGCGACGAGGCGACGCGCCAGTACTATCCCTTCGGCTACGAGTTGTCAGCGGAATACTCCCTGTGGGAGCGTGGGGTGTCCGCTCGTCTCACAGTGTGCGCTGATGCTGCAAATGACGGCGATATGTTCTTCAGTCTCGGAAACCACACCACGGTGATCGCGCCCTTCACCAGCGCAGGGGATGCAGGTTCCTGCCGGGTGCGCACTCCAGCGACGCTCAACCTCCAGATATCCAGGCAAAGCCTCTTCTCCGGCGAGTCGATTCCCGTCGATTTTCGTAACGGGGTTCGTTTGCGCGACTATCCGGGGCTGGGTAACTTCGTGCTGGGGAGTTTCCCGGAGGGAGAATGCTACGTAGACTTCATCGATCCCGCCTCCTTTGGTCTGCGAGTCAGCCAGCAGGAAGTTGTGCAGCCTGGCGCGTCTCCTCGAACGTCACCGGATGATTGCTACTTCGTTTTCTACAGTCCCTTCGATCCGCAGAAGGACCAACCGTCCACGTACTTCTGCCTGGAGCCGTGGTACGGCGGCCCCAACTCTTTCAATGACCAGCGAGGGTTGGTGTTCCTGGAGCCGGGAGAAGCATTTGTGTGGGAGATGACGATTGGCGTCAGTGATGTGTAAGCAATGGGGATATGGAGATGGTGGGGATAGGGGGATGCTCACCCACTGTCAGTCCGACAAGAGTCTCACCTTCCCGCGTACCGATTCGGTGCCTTAATTGGACATGCTGTAACCTGGACTTTATCCATGTGAAAGCTGGCTAAACATGCCACCGAGCGGCACTTTGGCAAGCTTGCCGGCCGGGAGGCTGGATTCTTCAATATCGTTATTGCGGACCGACATGCAGAAAAGGACTCCCGATGTTTCAACGTCGGGTAGCTCAAACAGGTGGCTACATGGCTGGCGTAGGAGATTTCTCAGACACCAGACGATTCATCGTCGGGTAGCTCACACAAAGTGGCTATGAAGGCGCAGTGTGGCATCGCTGTTTGCAGCTGGCGAGAGAGACTTCTTTGTGTCAGGAACCCCACGTTGAAACGTGGGGTGTGAGAGCAAGAAAGAAGCGGGAGCGTTCCTGTAGCCAGTTGTGTCAGCTACCCGATTTTGAAAAATCGGGTGTGGCGAAATGGATAAAGTCCAGCTAAGAACTCGTCCAACAATAACTCCGCGTTTTAGTAGCAGGCATCGCCGTCGCTCCGAGGTGTTCGGCTGAACTTGACGCGGATTATTGTCGGACGAGTTCTTAGGTGATTGGAGCGAGGGTATGGTGGAGAAGAGAAGGCGGAGAACGGCAAAACGATGACGGGGAACGGGAAGCGCAGTATGAGAGGGGATTGTCCATGCTCCATCCTCAACCCTCCATTCTCGCTTTTTTGGTGGCGCTTTGCCGGATCCATGTTTCCAACATGTCGACGGTGGGAACGTAACCCTCCGCAACCACCTTTCCATCGATGAGCACTCCCGGCGTCAGCATCACCCAGCAGGAGATTTCGTTGATGTCCTTCACCAGGACTACCTCCGCTTCGACGCCGAGGTGACGGACGGCCTCCTGAGCGCGCTGCACAGTCTTGTTGCACTTCCGGCAACCGACGCCAAGAATTCGGACTATGACTGGCGATGATGGTTTGCTCAAAGGGAGAAGGACCCTCGTTGAGAGAATACTCAGAATGCCTCGTGAGCAGAAATTTTACGGTTCGCGGTTTGGATTGTCAATGGCGGCAGGAAGAACGGAACCGGTTGGCGGACATCCGGCATGACTGAGGCGCCCAAACGCATCTACCTCGATCACGCAGCCACAACTCCGGCACTGCCGGAGGTTGTGGATGCGATGCTCCCCTTCCTGCGTGAAGAGTTCGCCAATCCGTCGAGCATCCACGCGGCCGGCCGGGCGGCGCGGCAGGCGGTCAACCTCGCACGCAGCCAGGTTGCGGGAGCCCTCGGCTGTCCACCGGAACAGATCGTGTTCACCAGCGGAGGAACAGAAAGTAACGTCCTCGCACTGCTGGGCGCGGCCTTCGCTCGGGAGGAGTCGGGAGGGAAAGGGCACATCGTTACCTCTGCCATCGAGCACCCCGCGGTATTGGGCGCGTGCCGGTTCCTGGAATCGCGCGGACACCGGGTGACTCATGTGCGACCGAATGCGCAGGTGTGTATTGAGGCTGACGCCATCATCGAGGCGTTCGCGGCAGACACCTTCCTCGTCTCCCTGATGCTGGTGAACAATGAGGTGGGAACCATCCAACCGGTGGCAGAGGTCGCACGCGCGGCACGGGAACGCGGCATCCTTACCCACTGCGATGGGGTGCAGGCGGTCGGCAAGATGCCGGTTAACGTGGAGTCGCTTGGGGTTGATCTCCTCAGTTTCACGGGCCACAAGTTTGGCGGGCCCAAGGGAACCGGCGCGCTGTTCGTTCGTGAGGGAACGGAACTGAGACCTATCGCCGCAGGAGGAAAGCAGGAGCGCGGTCTCCGCGGTGGAACGGAGAATGTAGCCGGGATTGCCGGATTCGGGAAAGCGTGCGAGCTGGCCGCCCGGGATCTCGAGGGCAATATCGACAAAGTTACCCGTTTGCGTCACCGTTTAATCAAGCTTCTGGATACCGCATCGCCCGGCAGGCTGAATGGCGACCCTGAACAAACCGTTCCCCACGTCGCCAATGTCTGTCTGGTCTATGTTGATGCGCTGCTTCTCATGTTGAACCTCAGCCAGCGCGGCATCTGCATTTCGGTAGGTTCCGCATGTGCATCCGGCAAGCTGGAGCCTTCTTACGTTTTGCGGGCGGCAGGGATGAGCGACTTCGCTTCGTTTACTTCGGTGCGGTTTTCCATCGGTCCCTCCAACACCGAAGACGAGGTGGACGAAGTGGTTGAGCAGGCAGCGGAAATGTCCGCCTTGCTGCGCAAGGTGCGCACGCCGGAAGAGATTGGCCAGTGCGACGAAAACTGCCCCTGTCTCTGGGAGGAGAGAGTCGCATGAGCCGCCCTGCGCCGAGAGTCGTTGAGTTCTTCTCCGGACCCGACGATTTGAGCGATCAGCAACGAGAGATTCTTCGGAAAATGGGTGAGCGATTCCCTGAACTGACCGTGGATGAGTTACCGCTGGATTCCGACAAGGCACGGGAGCGTGGCATCCCGCTTGCACCCGGACTGGTGATTGACGGCGTCATCCTCGGGGTCGGCAGCGTGGTGAGCGCGGGGAGGATCCGTCGGTATCTGCAACCGCAGCAGGAGTGATGTTATGACGGCCAAAATCGAGATTCGAGCGCCGATGTACGAATCGGAGTGCACGGCGGCGCTCTCGTACTGGTATCGCCGGCCCGGCGACAGCGTTCACGCGGGTGATGACCTGCTGGACTACGAGACCGACAAGGCCACGATCACCCTCGAATCGCCCGTCGATGGCGTTCTCACCGAGGTACTCGTGCAAGAGGACGGTGTTATCACACCCGGGATGTTGCTGGGATACCTTGCGGTTCGGCAGGATCGAGACGATGTTGCTCAAACGAAAGGGCTGGACATTCCATGATGGTAGCCAACAGAGACCAGCACGCTTTGGTGGTGTGCTCCTGCCCGTCGGCGCTGGGGCGCGATCTCCTGGATTCGCTGAGGGGGGTAAGTCGCCTCACCGTTCTGGCGCCCGACGTTGCGGTCGTCGAGGAAATGGCGGCGACCATCAAGGCATCGCCACTGGCGTCGGTTGCCGATGTCAACGTGGTGGTTGCGCCTTTCGATGATATGGCTCTCGACTTGCGGAGATTTGAGGAGTCCCTCGCGGTTGCTCCCCCCCAAAGCATCCGCTCTCTCAACTCCCTCTTGCAGCGACGCAGCGAGCAGAAGGTCGCGTCGCCGCTCGTGGCAGCCGAGAGCATCGACCTTGTGGTCGCGCCATTGGCGTTGCGGTCGGTCGTCCCGTCGAGGCGAAAGGCGGCCGTGTCCGAAGTGTTCCGCGTCCTTCGAAAGGGGGGAACGGTAATCCTGAGTGAAATCGTGTCGGATGAACCGCTCTCTCCCCGGCTGTTGGACGATCCGGAGAGCCCGGCCTCCTTTCAGGAGCTTGAATTGCTCGAAGCTATGGAAGCCGCTGGTTTCCACGGGATACGGATCACTCACTTCGATGACGCTCCGTGCCACTCCATCGAAGGTATTGAGATGCGAAAAATGACCATCGAGGCGAGGAAAGGCAAGCAGGGGCCCTGCGTGGAGAGATATCAGGGCGTCATCTACAAAGGTCCGTGGAAGATTGTGGAGGACGATGACGGTCATGTCTTGAAACGTGGGCAACGCTTTGCCGTATGCGACAAGACATTCAACATCTATCGGAGTGAACCGTATACAGGCGAGTTCACCTATCTCAAGCCTGCCGTTGAAGTTCCCATGGAGGATGCTCGGCCGTGGGACGTGCGCCACCTGGCGGAACGACTTCCCGCCGAAACAAAGGGTGAGCACTCGGCGGCGCGGACCACGGATGTCGCGTCCCCCGGACAATCGGGATTCATTGCCCGTGTAGAGTGGCGCGGCAAGGACGGGGCGCTTGAACGAAGAGCAAGACTGTCCGACCGCTATCGCGGCGTGTTCGACACCGCAGAAGAAGCCCTCGTCACCGCACGGCTGGCGTTCCCGAACGCCAGCCGATTCTCGGCCGAACACGTAACAGCCGACGACGTGCTTCGCCATCGGCAGGAGACGGGGAAACCCCTGATTTGCCCCATTTCCGCAGAAGGCAGGGAGGTCTGCGGAAGCGCCGCGTAGCCGATGGACTACAACAGCATTGTCAACGTCTTTCGCTGCTGCATTCTGACATGGGATTTTCTTCCCGTGGTGTTGCCGGCGTTTCTTGTCGCCGGCGCCGTCTCGGTGTTTGTCCCACAGGAATGGGTAACGCGCACCATGGGGCCGCGCGCGCGGTGGTGGGTTGCGTATCCGTCCGCCACGCTGGGCGGCGTCGCGGTGTCGATGTGTTCGTGCAATGTAAGTAGCCC
>Ga0210015_1004226_pt1 | contig 12263 bp, 12 predicted proteins | sample CryGeymeta201522_FD_185471 | JGI IMG/M metagenome (GOLD analysis project Ga0210015, IMG submission 185471) | Groundwater microbial communities from Crystal Geyser aquifers in Utah, USA - Crystal Geyser metaG 2015-22 (SPAdes) (version 2) | ecosystem: Environmental > Aquatic > Deep subsurface >... | reverse complement strand
TTTTTTATGCAGAAAGGGATGTGGATGTAAAGATAGCTTGACATATAATTAGAATAACATCACCAAAGACTGTTTTTTGTGTTATATTGTTCTTAATTATAGAAAAAAGCGAACTTCGCATGTTATATGTCAGGCAACGAAGTACAAACACATAACATGGAGAACATCCACATGGATAACGGAATACATTATTTGTCAATTCTCGCAGAAGAGTATAAGAGCTTACGCGACGAGAGTAAGCAAGCAAGTATTAATATGTTTGCTGCACTACGTTGGGGAGCTGCCGTTTTAGGTGTAGTTATTGCGGCGGGTTTTACTTAGTGGAATAAGCAACACGCCGTTGTTTTGTTAACCTTTTACATTGTAATCCCTCTCCTCTCCGCGATGGCGATGTTTCTCTGGTTAGGTGAGGCCGCTCGTTTCAAAAGAGTGGGTGATTACATTTGTTTGATTGGGTAGTGTAAACTTTCTTGTGTGAAAATGAAATAGGGTAAAAAAGGGGCGCACCTCCTATAAAATACTTTGTTACAGCCAGTAACAAAAATCAAAAGGAGGAGCACCCATGGAAATTAAGATTAGCGTACCAGAAGTCGTAAGTTTAATCAAAGAATTACAGGAGAATCCGTCAAGGATATTTGAGATGGCCACCATGAATGTACAAAAGGATGTAGGGGATTATTTGACGAACCTCATGAAAGCAGAACTGACGCATTATTTAGGGCGTGATGAATATGAGCGGAGCAAGGGCGAGGCAAATCATCGTAATGGCAGCTATCCCCGGGACTTCTGCATTAAAGGGATTGGAGAAGTAGCAGTAAATGTCCCGAGAGATCGGAAGGGGCAATATCAGACCCATGTATTGCCTCGCGGCAAGCGATATGAAGACAGGATAGCAGAGGATTTGTCAGTCATGTATCTGACAGGGATAAGCACCCGTGCGTTGTCCATGTTAAGCAGGAGGCTTATAGGGAGACAGATTTCCCACGAAGAAGTGAGCAAGGCAAACAGGGAATTGACGGAAGCGGTAGAGAAGTGGCGCAGTCGTGATTTATCCCGGGAAAAGATAAAGTACATATTTGTGGATGGGGTAATATTCAAGATGAGAGTAAAGGGCAGCATAGAAAATACTCCTGTGCTTGTTGCGATAGGAGTAGCAGAGGATGGCGCGAAATTAGTGCTGGGCCTGCAGAGCGGCGACAAAGAATCAGCTACGAACTGGAGGGAGTTTTTCAGGGATCTTAAAAGCAGAGGGCTTGATGGCGAATCGGTCAGGCTTGGGATTATGGACGGGCTTTCCGGCCTGGAGAAAGTATTTGAAGAAGAGTTTCGCAATGCGAATGTCCAGAGGTGTCAGGTACATGTGGCGCGGAATGTATTGGCGAAGGTTCCGAATAAGTTGAAAAAGACAGTAGCAGACGCTCTGAGATCCATATTCTATGCGTCTTCAAAGGAAAAGGCAGATGAATTCTATAAGAGCTTTTATACAAAGTGGGATAAAGAGATACCCTCAGCGGTGAAATCATTGACCCAGTCGATAGATGCCTGTTTGACGTTCTTTAAGTTCCCCAAAGAGGAATGGATATCATTACGGACAACGAATATCATTGAGCGGCTGAACAAGGAATTCAAGCGCAGAACGAAGCCTATGGAGATAGTAGCTGGAGAGAATGCCTGTTATAGGCTTCTTGCATTTATATCGTTAAAAATGGAGTTGAGTTGGAGATCAACTCCGACAGGAAAGGTGCGGCCCAATTTGCCCCTTTATCAAATTTACACAAAATAGTTGACAGTACCTTTGATTGAGCAGAAGGCAGGAATGATCCTTGACGTATTCAAGCAACAATATTTCCCCAAAGAGAAATGGGCACATTTGCAAGAACAAATAGAAGACAAAATCGCGATTTCCCATTCTTCACTTGACCTTAGTGATCCCCTTGCATGGGAACAGTGGCTTAAAGACAGGAAAGGAAAAGGTGCTACAGAAGGCCACTTGGCTTGGATTTACAAAATTAGGTTAGCCTTTTTCCCCTTGCTCATGCTTTTTTCATTCCTAACCGGCACCTATTATCTCTTAACTCATCCAAGATTTGTCCCCTCATGGCTTGCGCCGTTTGGCAGTTTCATTCCAGACACTAAAACTAATGCTCTGATTCTATTGCTATTATCGATCATAATTATTTTCGCTACAACCTTGATGGCATTTGTAATTGGCCGAAGGCTTGACGTTAAAACTGAACCGATTATCCGCAATCAATCGGAAAATAAGACATGATTTGATGGTTGGGCTTAAAAGAACATAAATAGGGTCAGGTCTTGCAATATAACATTATTGGGGAAATAACTGGGGACAGCGCCCGTTTAAATCGTTTCACGCATTTTAATACGGCAACCCCGCACCGCTGATTTATATCTATACGAGAAATTAATTAGGGACATAACCATCTTTCTTAAATGCGGTGAATGACTTGTGGTGATGATTTTAAATCTTATTAATAGTAAAATAGAAACAGCATGGGTTATGAAGCAAAGAAAACAGAACATTCAGGTTCCAAGAAAGGCTGTGGCGCTTATTGGGGACTAAAGGCAGACGCTAAAAAGCAGAGCAATCGCAAGCGTCGTGAGAAAGATAAAATATTGACCAAAGAAGTAAAAGGAGAATAACTATGGAAACCATAAAGTTTGTATACTGGCAGGACGGCAATCTGTGGTTAGGGCATTTGGAGGAATACCCGGATTATATGACACAAGGAGAGTCGTTAGAAGAATTAAAAGAGAATCTCAAAGATATTTATAACGATTTAAGCAGTGGCGCCATTCCATGTGTTCGTAAGCTTGCCGAACTGGAAGTGGCATGAAAAGAAAAGATTTGCTAAGGCAACTGGAAGAGATGGGATGTATTTTTATCAGGCACGGAGGGAAACACGATTGGTATCAGAATCCAAGAACAAAAGTTGCTCAACCGGTTCCACGGCATAATGAGATAAATGACAATCTTGCAAAGCAGATTATAAAAATGTTGAAGAAGGATGCCTAACAGTAAATCCCAGTAGACAGCTTGAAATGCCACCGCTGATTTAGGTCGCACAGTTCAATCATTCACTTCACCTTCAACACCGCCAGAAACGCCTCCTGCGGAAGTTCTATCCTGCCAATCTGCTTCATCCTCTTTTTCCCCTCTTTCTGCTTCTCAAGGAGCTTTCTCTTACGGCTTATATCGCCGCCGTAGCACTTTGCAAGAACATCTTTCCTCAGCGCCCTCACGCTCTCACGCGCTATAATCTTGCTTCCTATTGCGGCCTGTATCACAACCTCATACATCTGCCTCGGTATAATCCCCCTCAGCTTTTCAGCAAGCTCCCTGCCTTTATAATATGACTTCTCCTTATGCACTATCAGGGAGAGGGCGTCAACAATCTCTGTGTTAATGAGGATGTTGAGCTTAACGAGGTCTGATTCCCTGAAGCCGATAAATTCATAATCCATTGAAGCATAACCCTTTGATATGGATTTTAACCTGTCGTAAAAATCCCATAAAATCTCATTCAGAGGCAGTTCATACTCAACCTTAATCTTGTCTTTCCCTATAAATATGAAATTCTTCTGTATCCCCCTTTTTTCCTGACAGAGGTCCAGAATGGGGCCTATGAAATCCTTTGGCACGAATATGGTCACAAGAACAAAAGGCTCCTCTATTATTTCGTAATTGTCAGGCAGCAGGGATGGGTTTTCAATATGGATAATTTCTCCGTCGCTCTTTGTTACCCTGTAAACAACTGTCGGAGCTGTGCTTAAGAGTGAAAGGTCAAACTCACGCTCAAGCCTTTCTTTTATTATTTCCATGTGAAGAAGTCCGAGAAAACCGCACCTGAACCCGAAGCCGAGCGCAAGCGAAGTCTCAGGCTCGTAATTAAAAGACGAATCGTTTAGTCTCAGTTTATTAAGCGCATCTCTCAGGTTGTCGTATTCGTGAGGTATTGTCGGATAAAGCCCGCAAAAGACCAGCGGCTTTATATCCTTATATCCGGGACACGGCTCCTGTGCCGGAGCATCCACATCAGTCATCGTGTCTCCAATCCTGGAGTCTGTTACGTTTTTTATCCCTGCAATTATATAGCCGACCTCGCCGGAGGAAAGTTCTTCTGAGGGCTGCATCTTGGGCGTGAAAATCCCCACCTGCGCTACCTCAAATTCATTCCCTGTTGCCATAAGTTTTATTTTCTTGCCTGCTCTTACCATCCCGTCAAAAACTCTTACGAGCACGATTACTCCCTGATAATTGTCAAACCAGGAATCAAATATTAACGCCTTGAGAGGCTTATCATCTTCTCCTGTTGGCGGCGGAATTTTCTTCACTATCGCCTCAAGAATCTCTTTTGTGCCTATGCCTTCCTTCGCGCTTGCGAGTATTGCTTCGGAACAGTCAAGCCCGATTGCATCTTCTATCTGCTCCTTTGTTTTTTCAGGCTCTGCCGCCGGCAGGTCTATTTTATTTATAACCGGAATCATCTCAAGGTTATGTTCCACTGCAAGATATGCGTTGGCCAGGGTCTGCGCCTCAACTCCCTGCGATGCGTCAACAACAAGAAGCGCGCCCTCGCAGGAGGCAAGGCTCCTTGACACCTCGTATGAAAAATCAACATGCCCGGGTGTGTCTATGAGATTGAGGATGTATTCCTTTCCGTCATCAGCCTTGTAGAGAAGACGCACTGAATGCGCTTTTATCGTGATGCCCCGTTCGCGCTCAAGGTCCATTGAATCAAGAACCTGCGCCTGCATCTCTCTTGCGCTGAGCGCGCCTGTAAATTCAAGAAGCCTGTCTGCAAGGGTAGACTTCCCATGGTCTATATGAGCTATGATGGAAAAATTACGTATATCCTTTGGCATAGTCCTTCCGGGGATTAATCTGGAATTGTTTATTTTATCACAAAATGCGCATAAATGAATGCTGCTGGGAACTTTTACTGTGAAAGAGCAAACCGCCTTGACAAACAGATTAGGGATAATTTATAGTAGCACAATTAATAAAAAGGTAACACTATGGCGATATATGGATGAAAGACGACGCGTACGTAGGTATGTATTGGTGGAGTAGAGATAGCAAACATCTGTCTTGAAATAAACTGACATTTAATATTGACAAACAGATGTTTGCTTTTATAATATTTCTACACAAGTTGATTACAAAGGGCATTAAAAACAGGAGGTGATAAAACAACAGTATAGTTCTTAAACACTGATTTTAGATTGGCTGGATGTCAGGGAAGAGGAGTGCCACTTTAATGTGAATTCTCCCGCTGCCCCGCAGCCGTGAAGGGAACGAAAGCCCGATTAGAAGCCACTGTCAAATGAAGCGGTTTAAACCGTTTAAACAGTTCAAACAGTTTGAACCGTTAAGTTGATGGGAAGGCGGGTGAGTAGATATAAGTATAAGCCCTGAGCCGGAAAACCTGTTCAAGCCAAAGAGGTTCAGAGTTAAAAGTTCTGAGTTAAAGACCTGAACAAAGACTCTGAGCAAATCCAAAACATTTTCTCGAGGGAGGGAAAAATGAAAAGACTTTTATCTTTATTCAATCGCATCACGCATTATGCATCACGCATCACTGTTTTGCTTGCCTTTAGTCTTTCGCCTTTAGCCATCAGCCTACTTATCACTTCTGCATTTGCCGAAGAAAAAACTGCTTCAATGGAAGAAATCGTAGTCACTGCAACAAAGATTGAGGAACCAAAAAAAGATGTTCCTGCATCTGTCCAGATAATCACTCAGGAAGATATTAAAAACTCCACAGCAAAGGATGCAGGGGATTTGATTTCCGAGGCATCCATAGGTCATGTCCACAAATACCCCGGGGCGCTTACAGGCAGGATTGAGTTGAGGGGATTAACAACAGACCTCTTCAGTGATTTAAAAAGCAGGGTTCTTGTGCTTATCAACGGGCATCGTGCTGGAACTGTAAACCTCGCAAAAATACCAGTTGAGGACATTGAAAGGATAGAGATTGTCAAAGGCCCTGCCTCTGTTCTTTATGGCTCATCTGCAATGGGTGGTGTGATTAATATCATCACCAAGGAAGGTAAAGAGGGCTTTCATGGCTCTATTGGGGGTGAGATTGGCTCATGGGATTACTGGAGGACTCTGGCAGAACTGAATGGAAAGAAAGGCCTCTTTGATTTCTATCTTACTGCAAGCCGCTCTGCAAGGGGTGATTATAAGGCAAAGGATTATGGAAGGATTGAAAACACCGGTTATGATGATGAGACCGTATCTGCCCGTTTTGGCTACAGGCTTTTTGATAATCATCATATAACAGTCGGCTTTCAGCACTGGAGGGGATGGGAGATAGGATCCCCCGGTGCAAGGTATTCGCCGGATCCAGATAATTATTCCGATAAGGGAAGGGACGGCTTTGACATTGGATATAAAACAGAATCATTCAATGCAAAATATTATCTTATCAAAGACAGGGATGAATGGCATGGAGGCATGACAGTTGGTCCAGGAAATTCAAATATCTCCTTAACAGAGACGGACACACAGGGAGTGAGTCTTCAGAAGACATTCCCTATTGGCAACCACAGAGTAATCATTGGCGGCCAATGGGACAGGATAGAGGTTGATAGCTCAAGAAACACGGGCGCGCCTTACAATCCCAATTCAAAATATGACACTTACGGCGTATTCACAGAAGGACGGCTGAGTCTCCTCAACAAAAAACTCCTCTTAAGCGCAGGGCTTCGTTATGACTATTTTGAAAATGAAATACTGCCGACACCCGGCATCACGAGCCTTAAACCGAGGAAGGAAGACCTCGAGCATATTACTGGAAGGGGCGGACTTGTTTATAAGCTTACAGATTCAATCAGCCTTAAAGGTAATATCGGCACTGCCTTCCGCGCCCCTGCTCCCGATGAGCTTGCAACAGATTACACATCTTCATGGGGAACACGGTATATTGGCAATCCCAATCTGAAACCTGAAAAAAGCACATCCTATGATGCGGGGATTGAGTATTCAAAGGATTTGCTAAAAGGTGGACTGACTTTTTTCCATACGGGGTTCAAAGATAAAATCCTCAGTTATTATGATACAGTCCTTGCTGCCCAGACCTTTAAGAATGTTGAAGGTGCAACCCTTCAGGGGATAGAGGCCAATACCTCTTATGATGTTGGGCTGGCATCAGGGTTAACTATTTCCATTGAGCCGTTCACCAATATCACTTACAACACACAGTATTCGAGCAAGGATGAACTTGAAATAAACAAATACGGAAAGACGCTCCTCTACACTCCGAAATGGACAGGCGCCTTTGGAATCAGAACAGGAAAGGAAAAATGGGATGTAAGGCTTATTGCCAATTACACAGGTGATGAGAAAGTGCAGGACTGGAATTCTTCATCTCCAACCTATGGAAAAGCTATAGACAAAGGCGATTTTACAGTGGTGAATCTGAAAGGCTCTTACAGGCCCATAAAAGACCTTGAAATCACCGCATCCATAGAAAACCTTTTTGACAGGGCATATGAATATGTTCTCGGTTATCCCATGCCGGCAAGGACATTTGTGGGAGGCGTGAAGTGGATATTCTAACTTACAAGAAAATACGAAAAATTCAAAGACTGCTTGTATTGTCCGTTGTTTTGGTGCTGACAATTCCGTCGGGTCTTTTGGCGGGGGAAATAACCCTGCCTCAAGACCTCAATGCAAAAGCGTTTGTTATTAAATCGGAGAGAGAAGGCTTGTGGGAGAAAAGTCTTGTAGTCCAGTTTTACGAAAAAGGGGGATTTTATACAGGAGGGGGATTCCATAAGGGGGACAATGTCCCCCTTATGTCTCAAAGGAGACGCATCCTTTCCACAAACGACGGTTTTGTTGATGCAATGGCTGTGGTTAACCATTCAGCCCATCCATTGCTCTGGAAAAAGGTATGTCAGGAACTGAAAACCAAGCACGAGGTGGGTGGAAAGGTCTATGCCAGAGAGATAAAGGAAAGGATTGCAAAAAGGCGTGCCATAAAAACCGAGGACATTGCCCAGATGTCAACTGCTGCCGATATGGATAACCTTGCTATTGTAACAAAAACCTATAATCTTTTTACTGTTACAGCGATGGTAACAGCAGGAGCAAAGACAAATGCCTTACGAACAGGTCTTGACGAAGGCACGTATATTGAAGGCGAAGCGCCAAAGGGAACGGTGAATATTTTAATCATCACCAATACAAGGCTTACAGACGGCGCTCTGGCAAGGGCAATAGTAACGGCAACCGAGGCAAAGACAGCGGCCTTTGAGGATTTAAAAGTCCCGAGTAGCTACACAAAAAATGTTCAGGCAACAGGCACTGGCACTGACAGCGTTATTGTTGTATCAGGCACAACAGGGCCACGGGTAACTTACACAGGTGGTCATAGCCGCATCGGCGAATTGATTGGAAAAGCGGTTTATGAGGCTGTTGTTGAGGCGCTTGGGAAACAGAATGGGTTTAAGAAACCATGAAAAGGCGAGGAATAACAGGCTGTCTTTATTACGGATGTGGTGTTGGTCGTATGGAATGGTCCGCACCACATCCGTATGTTCACAGGAGGCTAATGATGAATACAAAAAAGAGCATGGAAGAGATGACGGTAGAGGAGCTTAAGAAAGAACTCGATTTTATGAAGGAATGTTTAAGGGACGAGGAAGAACGTTACAGTTTTACTTTTAACAAATGTTCCCTGCATATTGGCGGGCAACAGGCAGTGGCACTGCAGGAAGAACACGAGGAAAAGCGCCGGGAGTACAGGGAGGGGATAAAACAAATTGAGGAATTATTAAGGAGTCGCAATGTTTAAGAAGATTAAAAAGAGGGACGGCAGAGCCGTCAAGTTTGATGCAGAAAAGATTACAAATGCGATTGCAAAGGCAGGAACCGCAACAGGCGAATTTGATTATAAGACTGCTAAAAGATTGACACTTAAGGTCTTAAATTTAGCAGAGCAGGTAATCAAGCGTAAGACTCCGGCAGTTGAAGAGATACAGGATATTGTAGAGGAGGTTCTCTTATCCTCTTCTTACCGTAAAACCGCAAAGGCTTATATCATCTATCGGGACCAGCACGCAAAAATCAGAGAGATTACCACAAAGTCCAATATTGATTTAGTAGATAACTACCTGCAGAGGCTTGACTGGCAGGTAAATGAAAATAGCAACATGGCGTTTTCTTTACAGGGATTGAATAACTATATCTCTTCAGAGATCAGCAAAATCTACTGGTTAAACAAGATATATCCTCCGGAGATCAGACAAGCCCACCTAAACGGTGATGTTCATATCCACGATCTGAACATCCTTTCTGTTTATTGCGTCGGCTGGGACCTTTATGACCTGTTGATGGAAGGATTTAAAGGTGCGCCGGGAAAGGTCGAAAGCAGGCCTGCCAGACATTTCAGAAGCGCCCTCGGACAGGTGGTGAATTTCTTTTATACATTGCAGGGCGAGGCTGCAGGGGCCCAGGCATTCTCCAATTTTGATACGCTTTTAGCCCCGTTTATAAGATATGACGGACTGAGTTATAAAGAAGTTAAACAGGCGCTGCAGGAGTTTATCTTTAATGTCAATGTCCCTACAAGGGTGGGATTCCAGACACCATTTACTAACATAACCTTAGATCTGACTGTTCCTTCAACCTTTGCTGAACAGCCGGTTGTTATTGGCGGCAAGCCGCAAAAGGAAACCTACAATGAATTTCAGAAAGAGATGGATTTATTCAACAGGGCATTTATGGAGGTGATGTTAGAGGGCGATGCAAAGGGCAGGGTCTTTACCTTTCCTATTCCTACGTACAATATCACGAAAGACTTTAATTGGGAGAATCCGAATCTTGAGTCTTTATGGCAGGTGACGGCCAAGTATGGGGTGCCTTATTTTTCTAACTTTATAAACTCTGACATGAAACCGGAAGATGCCCGTTCCATGTGCTGCAGATTGAGGCTTGATAACAGGGAATTGCAGAAGAGGGGAGGCGGATTATTTGGCGCTAATCCACTGACAGGCTCCATCGGCGTGGTAACCATCAATATGCCGAGACTGGGATATTTAGCAAAGGATAGGGATGAATTTATGACTATGCTTGAGAGGTTAATGGTACTTGCTAAAGAAAGCCTCGAGATAAAGCGAAAGATTCTGGAGAAGTTTACGGAGGGGAACCTTTATCCTTATATAAAATTCTATTTGAGGGGTGTGAAAGAGCGCTTTAATGCGCACTGGAAGAATCATTTTTCTACCATTGGTCTGGTGGGGATGAATGAGGCATGCCTGAATCTATTAGGCGAAAATATTGCCTCCCCAAAGGGCTGTGAATTTACCTTAAAGGTTCTGGATTTTATGAGGGATGAGTTGCTTAAATTCCAGAACGACACAGGCAATAATTACAATCTTGAAGCCACGCCTGCTGAAGGGACAAGCTATCGCCTTGCAAAGATTGACGAGGGGAAATATCCAGAGATAATCTGCGCCAATGAAGATGCCTGCAAAAGGGGGGCGGAGCCATTCTATACCAATTCTACCCAACTGCCTGTGAATTTCACCGACGATATTTTTGAGGTATTGGATTTACAGGATGAGATACAGACAAAATATACAGGAGGGACGGTTGTCCATCTCTTTATCGGAGAAAAGATTGAAAATCCCGAGACAGTAAAAAACCTGATTCGCAGGATTTGTGAGAATTATCATCTGCCATATTTCACTATTACCCCTACATTCAGTATTTGTCCAGGCCACGGATATATAGCCGGAGAATATGAAAAGTGTCCATCCTGTGGCGCTGAGACCGAGATCTATTCCCGCATAGTCGGCTATCTGCGTCCTGTAAAGCAATGGAATAAAGGCAAAAAAGAGGAGTTTAAGATGCGGAAGGAATTTAAGGTGTGACATGCGTATAGGCGGATTCCAGAGGGTTTCGTTAATAGATTATCCTGGAAAAGTATGTGCCGTTGTGTTTAGTCAGGGATGTAATTTTAGATGTCCTTACTGTCACAACTCGGAGCTTGTATATCCAGAACTCTTTAACGAACCGATTACTGAAACAGAGGTTTTATCTTTTCTTGAGATGAGAAAAAGACTTATAGACGGCGTTGTTATAACAGGCGGAGAGCCATTACTACAACCTGATGTAAAAGATTTTATAAAAGAGGTTAAGAAAGCGGGGTGTCTTGTAAAGCTTGACACCAACGGCAGCTTTCCTGAAAAACTGAGAGAGATTATTGATGAAGGATTAATTGATTATATTGCGATGGATATCAAATCGCCCATTGATAAATATAGTTCCGTTGTTCGTGCCGAAGTGAATACGGATCACATAAGAAAAACACTGATGTTAATTACTAAAAGCGGTCTTCCCTATGAAGTGAGGACGACATTATTCCGGGGGCTCACCATGGATGATGTATTAAGGATGATGGGGGAACTGAATGCCTTCGGCATAGAAAATTATTATCTTCAGATGGCTGTTTATAAAAAGACGCATGATGCTAAAGATTTTGATAAGTCTTTTGTGGCTGATATGCCATTGCTTTTTGAAAATCTCAGGGAAAACTTTAAGCAATATGGGTTCAGAAACCTCGACGAAAAATTCCCTACAGAATTGAAGACCGATTCAGAGGAAACAAGATGCTGATAATAGGAGAAAAGATAAATATCCTGAACAGACTTGTATATGAGGCCATCTCCTCTAAGGAGATGTCAGTGATTACGAGTATTGCGCTCTTGCAGGTTGAGGCAGGAGCAGATGCGCTTGATGTGAATCTCGGACCTGAAATAACACGGGGAGAGGAAATCATGCAGGAGGTGGTGACTGCTATTCAACAATATGTGGATGTGCCGCTATGCCTGAACGGCTCTCCCGAGATGATTGAGGCAGGTCTCAGGGTGCACAGAGGAAGGGCGATCATAAACGGCATTACAGGAGACAGAAAGAGAATGGAAAGACTCCTTGGCCTCGCAAGGGAAAATGATGCCATGATTGTCGGGATGACCGTTCCTGAAAGGGGATATGCAGAAAATGTCGAGGAGAAATGCAGCATAGCCATAGAAATTATTGAGCAGGGAAAGGCTTGTGGAATCAGCCCATCAGATATCTTTCTTGACCCCATAGCAACTTCTTTCTCTATTAATTCTAAAGCTCTTGTTGAAATGGTTCAAATTATAAGGCTATTTAAAGAGATGTTTTCAGAAACAAAAACCCTGATAGGCCTCAGTAACATATCTCAGGGTGTCAGGAAAAAAAACAG
>Ga0210015_1004225_pt1 | contig 12263 bp, 16 predicted proteins | sample CryGeymeta201522_FD_185471 | JGI IMG/M metagenome (GOLD analysis project Ga0210015, IMG submission 185471) | Groundwater microbial communities from Crystal Geyser aquifers in Utah, USA - Crystal Geyser metaG 2015-22 (SPAdes) (version 2) | ecosystem: Environmental > Aquatic > Deep subsurface >... | reverse complement strand
CACGCCCACGGAGCTGATTGTCGATACGACGTGCTTCGTGACGTTCAGTACCGATGATGACCAGACCCCCGACTTCACGAGCGCCTTCGCCGAGTTTGATATCTGTACCACGACCGGCCATATTGGTTGCAATCGTCACCGCACCTTTCTGTCCTGCATTGGCTACGATAGATGCTTCACGTTCATGATTCTTCGCATTGAGAACCTCATGGACCACTCCTTCACGAGTAAGGAGTGTACTCAAATATTCTGATTTCTCAATCGCAATAGTACCGATGAGAACTGGCTGACCGAGCGCATGAATTTCTTTGACACGATGAGCGATGGCTCGGTACTTCGCTTCTTCTGTTTTGTAAACAATATCAGGCAAGTCTTTGCGTATAAGCACTTTGTTCGTCGGAATCTCGATAACGTCAAGCTTGTACACTTTGGCAAATTCCTCTGCCGATGTGATAGCTGTCCCCGTCATTCCAGAGAGCTTATTGTACAAACGAAAATAGTTCTGAAAAGTAATAGTAGCAAGCGTTCTCGATTCACGTTGTACCGTCACACCTTCCTTGGCTTCGATAGCCTGGTGGAGTCCTTCGCTATACCTTCGTCCCGGCATCAGACGTCCTGTGAAGTCATCGACAATGATTACTTCTCCATCTTTCACAACATAATCACGATCAAGATTAAAAATAACCTGCGCCTTGAGCGATTGCTCGAGATGATGGACATACGCCACATTGCCTGAAGCATAGATATTCCCCATACCGAGCAGGTTCTCGACGTGCGTCATTCCTTCGTCAGTCAATGTGACCACTTTCATTTTCTCATCCACGATATAATCCTTCTCGGGTATGAGGAGCGGGACGATATGAGCAAACTTCTCATAGAGCTTCGTTGATTCACTATCTGGTGCCGAAATAATAAGCGGGGTACGCGCTTCATCTATAAGAATAGAGTCAACTTCATCCACTACAGCGAAATTGAGATCCCTCTGCGTCATTTCTTCGACCGAAGCCACCATGTTGTCACGCAAATAATCGAAACCAAATTCGTTGTTCGTACCATAGGTAATATCAGAAGCATAGGCTTCACGACGTGTGATGGGTACGAGGTTTTCCATTTCTATACTCACTTCATTCTCATCAGCTACCGAAGACACGAAGCGATACGAAACATTCTGTCCAACAATACACGCTGTCGACAATCCCAGAGCCTCGTACACACGACCCATCCAGTTACAATCACGTTTAGCGAGATAATCATTGACCGTCACGACGTGTACACCTTTTCCCGAAAGAGCATTCAGATAAATAGGCAGTGTCGAAGTCAGCGTCTTTCCTTCACCCGTTTTCATTTCAGCGATTTTCCCATGATGCAGTGCGATACCACCGAGCATCTGCACATCATAATGGCGTTCACCGATGACCCTCCCTGCTACTTCCCTCACCACTGCAAAAGCTTCGGGCAAAATATCGTCGAGGGTCTCACCTTGCGTGAGCCTCGCTTTGAATGCTTCGGCTTTTCCTTTGAGTTCATCATCAGAAAGACCTCGCATACCAGTATCAAAGGTATTGATTTTTTCCACCAGCGGACGGAATTTATTCACTTCACGTTCATTTGAACCAAACAGTTTTTCAAAAAATGACATAATTTATGGCTTTAAAAAGGGAAAATATACCGCTGTATTGTAACAGAAAAACACGTTCTCGTCAAAGAGAATAGTATCGCTTCTTACCAATAATGGAAAGAGAGAAATACCTTATGAACGAGCGAGATAGTGATCCAAAGTATAGATCCAATTCTCATCATTCTCTCCTCCGCTTTCTCTCGTCATAATTTTCTGATTGAGCATCCAGCTGATATATCCTTGATCGACGAGCGATACTTCACTTACTTTTTTTCCGGCATATTTTCCGAAATTAAATGTATCGTAGAGAATCGGCACAAGAGAAACGGCAATCATTTTTTCAATAACCTTTTCTTCATCACCTATTTCATGAATCATCTTCATAAAGAAATAGTCGAACAACTTCTCGAGCACTTTCACATCACCGAGCGCACTGTGAGCAGGAGCATCCTCTACTGCGAGGCCATAATAATACCGCAGGTACTGCAAACTTTTCTTCGGAATCACATTCTCCGTATCAATATGATGAGCGATTTTGAATGTATCGATACTCTGTTTCGGAGTCAATCCTTCACGCCTGAGCATTTCGATATCAAAAGGCGCATTATGAGCCACCACAATGTTCCCCTCAGAGAAAAGAGTCCGTAAATCTCTCTCCATAACAGAGCCGATGAACGGAGAGTGATGTTTCACCATCTCGTTGGTGATATTGGTCACAACCATAGCATCAATAGTGATCGGTACAGGTGGCTTGAAGAGATCTTCGTATGCTTCTCCTTTATACATATAGGCGACCTGACAGACTCTATCCTCCTGCCCCATACCCGTAGTTTCTGTGTCAAGAAATATGAGATGATCTTTGTTCATAAAAAAATCGCTTAGGGATTAGAGACATAAGTATAGCACATAGAGCGTCGCACAGTTTTCAAAAATGAGCATCGGGATACCAACGATGAAATACCACTTATGAGTTTTGTGTCGAAAGGCAAACATTCCAAGATACACCCCAATACTTCCAAACATTGTCGCAAGAAAGAAAAGCATGCCCTCAGAGATTCTCTCTTTATTATTTTTCTTCGCGCGACGTTTGTCAACCCACATTGTAAGAAACGCTACAAGATTTACAAGAGTAAAAAATGTCAGTAGAAGAGCTATTTTATTCATGTACTTGCTTTTGTGGAATTATACAGCTTTATCAGTATCATTTTTTCTGCACGAGAAAGTTTCTTCATTCGAGATTCTTCCTTCGAAGCAAGAGAGCGATCACGGAATGTTTCAGAGAAAACGAGTTTCACAGGACGTCGCCCTCTGGTATATTTTGCCCCGAGCGACGAAGAATTGTGTTCTTCTTTCCTGCGTTCAAGGTTTGTTGTAATCCCTGTATAGAGCGTCCCATCCGCACACTTGAGGATATAGAGATAATACATGATATGAGGTGTTACGACCAGATCTGGATGATGAACACTATAATCATCGCGAGACCAATAATGAACTGAATCACTGTACCAGCAAGAAACCCAAGCATTGATCCTATACCAGCACGAAGAGAAAGCCTTGTATCTTTCTTGGCAATAAGCATCTCGCCGGCGACTGCTCCAGCGAAAATACCAAAAAGAAGTCCAGGAAAATTAAGTATTATGAAACCAAGGAGTCCGCCAAGAACAGCACCCACACTCCCCCATTTGCTCGCCCCATACCGCTTGGCACCATACGCCGAAGCCAAATAATCAATAGCAAATGAGAATACCGTCACGATCCCAAAAATAATCAGTACCGAAAGCCCAATAGTATCAATACCAAAATAGAATGCGTAGAGAAGAATCCCTCCAAAAATAAGACCAATACCAGGGAGTGCCGGCAGAACCGTCCCAATAAGTCCTAGAAGAACCAAAATCACCACAAGAAACAAAATTCCTATTTCCATATGTACAATATATTGTTTTTTATTGATGAAAGTTCGATCCTGCTACCGCTATAAATTCCCAAAGAGAGAATGATAACAACTATGAGGACACCGACAAGGATCATACGCATATTCATTGAGAATGACATCCTCAGTATACCAGTTCCTACGAAAAAAATATATCAGAATCCCTTCTTCATCGTTGATCTGAGAAAAGTTCTTTGCAGAAGTCCAAATATGTATTTCAGAGTCAACATATCTCCCTTTCTTGGAGAAACAGCCTTTCTTCTCGTTGTGAAACCCTTATTTCCATAACACAAAACGAGATTCTGAGCTCTTTTATGCTCGATGATACTTTTTATATTTTGCATACTCATTTATTCCAACTTTTTATTATAGAGTGTTTTGGCATTTCGATTGGTAACTACTTTTTTTCCTGTTTTCGATTCAATCTGCTTCCGTGCATTGCCTGCGATGCTCCCTCCTTCATGCGCCACAATTTTATTCTCATTAAGATTCTCTGGTTCATATGTCTCAGAAATTTCTGTTGTAGCTGTTTCTGCAAGCATATTCAGCACAAGCTCCAAATTAGTCATGTTATCACGTAAATTTTCCTTTTTCAGATCCTTCAATGCTTTATATTCTCTTGTCGTCATACCCGTCCAAGCCTGAGTAATTTCATTGGTGAGAATTGCAAATTCTCTTCCTTCTCTCACTCCTCGTTTTTCCCATTCTTCTGTGAGTGACTTACGAATTTCGATGCTCTTCAATCGTTGATTGATCCATTCACGACTATAACCTTTTTGTAAATATGTTTTCAGTGCACGATTGATAGCGAGTTCTGGATCAGCAGTTTCTTCCAATCGTTCATACCCAATACGTGCAAGCCATAATTTGAGAGGTTCTGCATTGGGCGATGGAATAGATTGTACGAGACGAAGCATAACCTCTGTATCAGCAACATCAGTCAGATATTTCTTACCATCAGATGATTCTAATTTCAGTTGGTGACATTTTGTCACCGACTCATTTCCCTCCTTTCGAAGTCGTTCTGCAAGCTTATTCCAATATTTTCTCGCATCAACACTATTAGTCAATACTTTTACAACATCAATAACGGAAAAATACCACAATTCTTTTTCAGCATCCCAATGTCGGCGAATTTGTTTCCCCTCAAAAATAGCTATCGCCTTCATTTTTGATTCTTTTTTCATAACATATTTTTGTTTACATTACTTACATATAGTATAATACAACATGCGTGAGAAAGATGTCAAGCAATAAAAAAGCAACTCCTTTTATGGAGTCGCTAACAAGAAGATACACGAGGGTTTCACCTTCATTTCGGTTTTCGAACGAGGAAGAAAAGTATAGTAGCGCTGATGGCTCCGAGTGTATCAGCGAGCATATCTTTCTGTGCATCCCAGATATCACCCTGACTGCCGAGATACGCCATAGCATCCTCTGCATTTGATTTGGCAGCGTAGATCCATTCGACGAGTTCATAACTCATAGCGATAGTAGCGATGACGAAAACAGGATATGTGAAAAGAAGAAATTTATTCGCTACCAGTTTCTTGCTCCAGAGCCACTCTGCGATAGCAAAGGCATAAAATCCGACCGAAAAATGAGCAATGCGATCGAAATGATTGCGAGAGAATCCGAAGAAATCACTGAACCAGTCGAAAGGAACGAGCGCAAAGGTGTAGTGTCCGCCAATAGTATGAAGGTAAATAAGCACAAACATGAGTGCATACGCCAAACGCGAAAAACGTATACCGCCATAATACAGACCTATAATAATCGCCAGAATAATCCACACTGTGAGATTCTCCGCAAACCACGTCGTCCGGTCTATCGGATTGATAGCAAGCACAGAAAAAAGCACAACATAGACCGAAAGAAGTCCCCCTAAGAATTTCGATGAGTCATTCATACCACAATATATTTATATTTTTAAATGTTAGATTCTAGAGCGTTGTTTACAAAAATTGATTGAGCGGTTACGCTCAAGAGTAACAATTTTTGGAAACAATATGGTAATCCACAAGAAAACGCGATTAACACCAGATCAGAGGAAGGAGCTTGCCAATGAGTATTTCAAAGACCATATCCGTGTCTGTGACTTGATACGGAAGTACCGAGTAACAGCTCCTACAGTATACAAGATACTCCATAGAGCACGAAACAGAGATTACAGTCTCCATAGTAGTGAAAACAAACGATTCCGATGTCTTGCCTATGGCATCAAGCGTCTCTCAAAGATTGAAAAATCAATTGAAGAGAAGCTGAAGAAAAAGGCACGACGCTACAACAAGGAATATCCAGGAGAAATGATCCACTTCGATACGAAGCGACTCCCACTCCTCAAAGGAGAGTCTCCTAAGGAAACCCATGAGTATCTGTTCGTTGGCATCGATGATTTTTCAAGAGAACTGTTTGCAGTGATTCTTCCAGATAAGACCCAGTATTCAAGTGAAAAGTTCTTACAGCAGGTGATCGATGAGTGTTCTTACACCATCGAGCAAGCCTACTCAGACAATGGACTGGAATACCGAGGAAATCTTGAGAATCACGCCTTCATGAAGCTCTGTAAAGAAAACAAGATAGAACAGAGACACACAAAGGTACGAACCCCACAAACGAATGGAAAGGCTGAGAGAGTTATCAGAACACTGATGGAAATGTGGCATCAGAAGACTTCCTTCAAAAGTCGCATCCACCGAAGGACTGAACTCATACGATTTGTAAACTACTACAACACCGTGAAACCTCACAAAGGCATTGGAAATATGACACCACTGGAAAAACTGATACAATACTTTTATCCAGAACATTTATGACAAACTGTAAACAACGCTCTAGAATCTAACAAATAAAGATATAAATATCAAATTTCAATATCTCTTATGAAAAAATATCGTATTATTATGGTGCTTGCCGGTATTGCAATAGTAAATGCGATGTATTTGAGTTACAAGGCGTACATTTATCATTTCATTAATCCTTACAAATTGACAACAATATGTGATTTTTCAGGATGGAGCTCTTGCACGGATGTATTAAGGAATCCCCTCTCGCTTGTTTTTGGCATCCCCTTCCCATGGGTAGCGTTTGTTGTCTATCCAATTCTTCTCGGGCTGGCCTGGTATGGATACAGAAAATCTTCTTACGTCCAAGCGAAAGTCCTCACCATTCTTTCTGGAATGGGGATGTGCTTTAATGGTTTCATTATCTATAGAGAAATCCGCTTCATTCACGCATATTGTATCCTTTGTCTTATCTGTACGACTATTATCGTATCTATCTTCATATTGTCGCTACAGCTCACACAGGAAGGAAAGAATGAACTTTCGACCATTAGTTAGAGAGTAAAATTGCATAAAATGAGCCTTAAAAGGCTTATTTTTATCACTTTCTTTGTTGGCTTAAATGAAGGACAATATTGCTTCTAATGAAAAAGTATGCTTTGTATAAGCCAAATATAGAGAAACTACACTTGACAATAATTATAATTTGTGCTATCATCGTTAGTTGACTTGAATGTCGACCTATCTCCCTTACGAGGGATGGTGGTTTACTCCTAAAGACAATCTATGATGTTTCGAAAAGATTTTCTTTTCGCAGTAGCGCTAACAGTAGCTCTTTTCAATATAAATACAGCACAAGCAGAAACAGAACAAAACGAGACCCCTCTGACAAGCCTCTATAGTTTCAAAAGTGACCCTTTTCTTTTGAAGTGGACATTTGAGATTGAAAAGAAGCGATCAGTGGCTCGTGTGGTACATACTGAGACACGGACATTTGAAGAAAAGACACTTGATCATTGGAAGCAGAAGCAGGAATATTTATGGTCACTTCTTCCTAAGGAAAAATTCATCATTAATGCCTCAGCCTATACTGCAGCAGCCGATGAATGTGGGAAGTCTGATGGTATCACTGCTTCTGGGATCAAGGTAGCAGAGTCTCGCACTCTCGCCTGCCCTCCTTCTTATCCTTTTGGGACAAAAATTGCCATTGAAGGCGTTGGCGTCCTCCGTTGTGAGGACCGGGGAGGTGCCATCAAAGGCAACCATTTCGATATTTATATGGAAACTAAGGATGAGGCATTCGCATTTGGTCGCCAGAATCTCGTAGCAGAAATAGTATACTAAAGGACACAAAAACACTTCCCTTTACCGGAGGTGTTTTTGTTTGCTTCATTGACGCTCAGGGAAAATTTCGCTAGAATAGGAATGTTATCTCATAAGAAATAATGAAGATTGGTCCGATGGCCGAGCGGTTAGGCGAAGGTCTGCAAAACCTTTTACAACAGTTCAACTCTGTTTCGGACCTCATAGTTATTTGAAATACTGACGTTATAATGGTATACTCAAAGTAATAATACTTTATACCATTATTAATATGCGAAATAAAAAATGGACCAATTCGGATATTATTTCAGCGGTAAAGAAATCAAGGAGTATTCGGCAAGTTATTTATGCCTTAGGGCTAGTACCTGCAGGAGGTAACTATGTCCAAGTTCAGAAGAAAATGAAGGAGCTTAAAATCGATACCTCTCATTTTTTAGGAATGGGTTGGAATAAAGGCATGCCGTTTGCTCGAAAAAAACCACTTTCATTAGAAAAAATACTTATTGAAAATTCAAGTTATCAGAGTTTTAAACTAAAAAAAGGTTATTCTCTGCTGGATTGAAGAAAAAAGAATGCGAAGAATGTCGCTGGAGAAAAGTTTCTGAGGACGGACGGATACCTCTTGAATTACATCATATCAATGGAGATAAAAGTGATAATAGAATGATGAATCTCAAGGTACTATGTCCAAATTGTCATAGTTTAAAACCGACTCACAGAGGAAAAAATAAGAAGAGAGGTTAAAATATGGGCGAGTGGTGGAATGGTATACACGCGACACTTAAAATGTTGTGCTCTAAAGGCATGAGGGTTCAAGTCCCTCCTCGCCCACTAAAAGAAAGACTGAGTTTATTGCTCGGTTTTTTGTTTTCGCGTGACTCTTGTTTTTACTCTGAAGTTCTGCTAGAGTGCTATCTTCGGAAAACCGAAAAAGTTCTTTGTTCAACTCTTAAGTATAGCTCAGAAAGGTTATTATGAAAGCGACTACCCTTGCATTCTGGATCTCTGCGATACTTCTTTTTTTTCTTATCCCTCTTTGGAATGAAGAGAAAATAACATTGAGATTAGAAACAGAAGAAGGGATCACCTCAGAAGATATCAAGAATATTGCACACGAATAGGGAAGAAGTTCTCAAAATAATTTGAAATTTTGTAGAGACATCCTAAAAAGAATCCCGAGTGATCGAGATTTTATTATTTCTTTTTTTGAATTTTCTTAAGAAGGCTCGGGATTTTTTTGAAATCTTTTTTCAGTGCCTCTCGGAGTCCTCCATTGTAGAGCGCGGCAGCCGGATGATAGAGACAGTAGAATGTTCTCGTGCCGAGGTCTGGAGATGTGACGTAAAAAGTTTTTCCGTGGACATCTGAAATTTTTTTATCGAGAATAAAGTTCTTCATCGCGTGTCGCCCGAGCGTGACGATGAGCACAGGATCGATGATCTCCACTTGATCGACGAGCCACTGTCGGCAGGCTTCTTTCTCTTCTGGCGAGGGATCACGATTTTCTGGTGGACGATACTTGACGACATTTGTTATAAAAATATCTTCACGTTTAAGCTTGATAGAAGCCAGCATTTCACTGAGGAATTTCCCTGCTGATCCAATAAACGGCACACCGAGGAGATCCTCTTTCTTCCCAGGAGCTTCACCAATAAAAAGTATCTCTGCATCAGCACTCCCATCCCCAGGAACTGCTTGCAAGGCTTCTTTGCGCAAACTGCAGGTACAATGCTCTATCCAAAAAGCGTTCACTTTTTTAAGAGCTTCTTTTTTATCTGTCATAGTTTTTTTTATTCTACCCTCCATCCTTCATTTGTTTCAACAAGTTTTCCTGGTATTTCAAAACCACTCGCAAGTTTGTGTCCACCTCCTCCAAAATTATGTGCAATCAAAGAAACATCCACTTCAGATTTATCAGCTGAACGAAGACTGGCCCTTATGGTATTCTCATCACGTTCTGAAAGAACAAGCGCAAACCTTACATCAGGAACAGCGCTCAGTATAGATGAAACTTGATAAATATCTTCAGGCAACGCCTGACATTCCTCTATGTCTCGTCTTGTGATAGCGGTCACCAACATACCATTTTTTTTATTCAAACGAGCCTTTTCAAATGCTCTCCCCCAAAGTTTCAGTGCTGCAAGATTTTTCTTTGAAAAGATTGCTTGTGTTATCTTCTCAAGAGGCGCTCCTTTTTTGATTAAATCTGAAGAAATTTCCATCACGCGTGGCGAAACATTAGAATGTTGGAGTCCGCCAGTGTCAAAGAGAATGCCTGTAAGAAGCATACTTGCTATTTTTTGAGTAATTCTTGCCTCCACTGAGGTTAAAAAAAGATATATTAGTTCTGATGATGATGAATACTCTGGATCAATGATTACCACATCTCCCGTAAGACATATATCGGGATGATGATCAATAAGCACAATAACTTGATTCTCACGAAAGGAATTGCGAATTTTATCAAAACCACGATCAACACTATCAGAAGCAATAATAGCATCGTAACTCTCCATATCAATTTGATTCGGATGAAGAAATATCCCTTGAAATAAAACTTTCATAGCATCAGGGAAAGCATCAAAACAAGAAATATCCACATGTTTTCCACAGCTTTTCAGATATTCCGCCATAGCAAGATTAGCACCAATAGTGTCAGCGTCTGGTCTACTGTGCGCAAAAAGAAGAATCCTTTCTGATTTTGCAATAATATACTTTAGCGTATGAAATTCTGACTCAAAATTCGTCATAAAAAAGAAAGATGCTCCAAGGATAATACTCTGTATATATAAATGTTATACCACAATAGTATAACTTGGTATAACTCTATAAAAGACCTTATATAAGCTAAAATATTTCTTTCAAAAGCTTTTCAACAACATCTGCTTCTTGTGCTGTTGTATCAATCTTAAAAGATAATTTTGGCATAGGTTTCATATGAAGCTTTGTATAAAGCTCTTTTTGAATTTTTGGTAATTCTTTCTTCAAAGTCTCTGTTACATAGTGTGATTCCTGTTCTGGAAAAACACTAATAAACATCCGAGTATATCTAAGATCTCGCGATGTGTCAATCTTGGCAATGGTAATGAAAACCCCCTTCTTTAAAGAAAGCTCCCTTTCCATAGTCTCTCCAAGAAGTTTACGAAGGAGTTCATTTACCTTTATAATACGCGGTACTGACATATTCTTGTTCGTAAAAAAATAATTCTCCTTTATTTCTCTATAAAATTCGATAAAAATGTGCCCTCGGCAGGAATCGGACCTGCATTTACTCGTTAGGAGTGAGCCGTTCTATCCATTGAACTACAAGGGCAATATTGATCAAACGATGTGGACCGTGCCGGATTCGAACCGGCGACCTCTTCCATGCCATGGAAGCGCGCTACCAACTGTGCTAACGGCCCGATTATTCTGTATAGTGTCTTTATTTTATCTTACTGTAAAGCCAAAAAACTACTTTATAAAATTTCTTCTTACTCTTTATCATACTGTTTTCTTTACGTTTCGTCAATGTTGTTTTCTTACATTCCATCCAGGGCACAAAATTAAATGTACATCTTTTATTCTTCTTCTGTATTCTCATATATTAATATTATGAAATGAATATATACTTTTGTCAAGTATATATAAGCAGTGTCAATTATGTTCCACGTGGAACATAATATTCTTTAATGAACCAGAACTCAATAAAAACCAATAAAAAAATGGTATTCATAAAAAGATGTGATCTTTTTTTATTCACAATTATTAACTTGTATAAAACATCTTTAAAGCTATATTCCACGCGGAACATTTATTGCATAAACACAATCCCTCCTATATTTCACTTTTTTTAAAAAAATACCTCAGGCGCATATATTTAAGAGTTGCTGTAATGTTCCACGTGGAACATCTAGAGTGTTTATGCTAATAATTGTAATCACTCATTTTATTTTATATATTGCTCGTGTATTCAATATAAAAAAATTATGTTCCACGTGGAACATATCGCGCAATTTATAACCTCGTTAAAAAAGGTATTCTAGTCAAAAAAATACTTTTTATAAAAGATTGTGACCTTTTTTATTTATTAATTTTGCTTTATTAAAGGTATTTTCTATCAAATGTTCCACGTGGAACATCATAATCAGTATCTAAAAAATAGGGTCATACCACAAGAAGATTAAATACATACAAATAACATAATATGGATTAAGAACAATGTTCCACGTGGAACATAATAATTCTTATAACTAAAAAATAATAGAAGATATATTTATACAAGTTTATACACAATTTTTCACTATAGCTACTCTATAAATGTTCCACGTGGAACATTTATATTATCTAAATAAAAAAATCTAAAAAACTGAACATAAAATACTCCAACATTGTAAAAAAATTACTTATTATGTTCCACGTGGAACATAATAGTACTACAAAAAATGAATATAACTATTATTACAATAAATTTCTTATCCTAGTAAGAAGTAGAATATAACATAATGTTCCACGTGGAACATTATGTTATTTATTTTCAACAAAAAAGTACTAATTGGTAATAGGAGATGACACCAAAAAAAGATCATTAATGTTTTTTATTTATTAATTTTGCTTTATTAAAGGTATT
>Ga0210015_1004213_pt1 | contig 12289 bp, 10 predicted proteins | sample CryGeymeta201522_FD_185471 | JGI IMG/M metagenome (GOLD analysis project Ga0210015, IMG submission 185471) | Groundwater microbial communities from Crystal Geyser aquifers in Utah, USA - Crystal Geyser metaG 2015-22 (SPAdes) (version 2) | ecosystem: Environmental > Aquatic > Deep subsurface >... | reverse complement strand
ACAGGTCAACTACCAAACTACACAACTATCAAACTACCTAACTCGCATCTCCTATCTCGCATCCCGCAAGGAGCCAACATTGATTGTCACCCCCATCACTCTGACCGGAAAACACGTCCGCCTCGAGCCGATGACCGAGGCGCATATCCCCGCACTGACGGAGATCGGCGCGGGCCGCGATTTCTGGCATTTCATGCTCTATGGCGATATGAAGACCGAAGCCGACATGCGGAACTGGGTGCGGGATATTCTCTCGCGCGTCAATGACGTGCCGTTTGTGGCAGTCCATCTTGAGTCGGGACGCGTGGCGGGCGCGACGCGCTACCTGAACATCATGCCCAGGGATCGGGGATTGGAGATCGGCGGCACGTGGTATGGACTGGATTTCCAGCGCACGGCGGTGAACACGGAATGTAAGTATCTTTTGTTGAGACATGCCTTCGAGACGCTGGGCGCGATCCGTGTGCAACTCAAAACGGACTCGCGCAACGTCCGCTCGCAGAAAGCCATCGAGCGCATCGGCGGCGTGAAAGAAGGCGTGCTCCGCAACCACATGATCCTGCCGGATGGCACGATCCGCCATTCGGTGTTTTATAGTATTTTGGATTCGGAGTGGGAGGGGGTGAAGGGGAGGTTGGAAGAGTATTTGGCGAAATAGGGGAGATGACGTTGGCGGTGGCGGTGGGGCGGGACAGATTGGCGGGCTTTGCTCATCGGGAAAGCGCCCGAAAGGGCGTTTTCTTTGCAAGGTGGAATTTCGATCTTGTAGAAATCAGTTTTGTGGGTATAATGAGTTTGCCAGCGGACAAAATTCGGCTCCAAGCCGTTAGGAAGCCCCACTGCGGTGGAGTTACCCTATATCCCTGGCGAAAAAGCGTTTTGATCGCTCATCCCGTCTCGCGAAAAGTGGCCATGTGGCCGCCTGCCCCCTTCCGTTGAAGGACATGGGCTAGCGAGGCGGGTTACTTTAATACGGGCGGTACAACTCCAGCCGTTTGATCTTCTTTGCGATCATATCGAACGCCTCCGAATCGTTTTGCGAATCCCTGCGCATGATCGCGCCTGCCACAAGGTCTGCCACCTGGATCAGCGACTCCCTGTGTGAACTGCGGACAATCACCCGCTTGAACAGCCTCGGCATGTGGCGTTTGATCATGGCGCGGCGTAATTCTGTGCGCAGGTTGGGCGTCGAGCCGAATTCATCCAGGATCAAGGTTGCATCCTTCTGCAATTCAGGGGGAATTATGCCAAGCAATTCCGTGATGAAGTGCGTGTAAATCTCAATGCTTTCCGTGGTCTCGAAAATTTTTGGCAATCTGGTTTTGTCCACGACCAACGCCCATATCTCAAAGTCTGCACGGGCAAGTGTTGAGAATACCTGGTTGCGAATTTCGGCAGACGCCATCTTGTGAAACTTGAACTCGTGCGTTTCGCGCAAGCCAAGCGTTTTTCGCAGGTCGGCCAAAGTTTCTCTCAAAGGATCGGGCGATTGTGTGGCAATAAAGGCAGGCACAAAATAATGCGACGCGCCTTTTTTAAAACAGAGGTGATATAATCGTCATACGCTTTTCAGCTCGATAGGAGTATCGTATGGACGCAGTAACCGTTTCCCCCAAATATCAAGTTGTTATTCCCCTGAAGGTGCGCGAGAGAATGCGCGTCAAGCCTGGACAAAAAATGCACGTCATTGCCTACGACAATATGGTTGTATTCATCCCTGTCCGTCCCATCAAACAGGCGCGCGGGTCATTGAAAGGCATTGACACAAGAATCGAGCGCGAAGAAGAGGATCGCGTATGAACATCGTCGACTCTTCGGGCTGGTTGGAATATTTCGCAGAGGGCGGCAACGCCGAATTTTTCGCGCCCGCCATCGAAGACACAAAGAATTTGCTTGTGCCTGTGATCTGTCTTTACGAAGTCTTCAAGAAGTTGCTCCAGCAAAGCGGACTCAACGAAGCGCAAATTCACGTCAGCGACATGAAGCAGGGAAAGATCGTCGAGATAGACGAATCACTGGCATTGAGCGCCGCAAAACTCTCGGCTGAACTAAAACTGCCGATGGCAGATAGTTTAATCCTTGCCACTGCCCGCGCAAACAACGCCACCCTCTGGACACAAGATGAGCATTTCAAAGACCTCGACGGCGTGAAATACATCGAGAAGAAATATTAGAATGAACTTCCACCCATTCCACCCCCTCCGCCTGCGGCACCTCCCCCAAATTCGACGCCAGAACTTATATTCACATCCCAACTCTCCATTACGAATTTGGGGGACCTTCGGCGGGAGGGGGTAACAAACGCCAGGAGTTCCTCTGGGTCCACGAGAAGTTCGCGGGTGAGTATTAGAATTACCACCAATAGAATGATGAGTTGTTTGAGAGGTGTTTGAGTATGTCAGGTAATATTATTAGGAGTTCAGCATGGCAGAGAAGGATGGATTAAGTATTAAGGAACCATTATGATTAACAGTTACCTCCCACCATTACCAACTGCGATAATTGGGTTTGAAAAAGAATTAGCGGAATTAAAAACAAAACTCCTCGCTAGTTCTGCTGATGAAACTCCCGTGCATTCGATTGTTGGTGTCCAAGGTTTTCCAGGTGTTGGTAAGACTACACTTGTCGCAATGCTGGCTCACGACCACGATGTTCAAGCAAAGTTCTCTGATGGCGTATTATGGCTTTCTTTAGGTAGTTCCCCTGATTTGCTAATGGGGTTAAAAACATGGGGGCGCATATTAAATTCAGAAACTATAAAAAATGCTCGTACTGTTAAACAAGCAAGCGAAATTCTTACCAATATTCTGCGTGACAAAAAAATGTTGCTTGTTTTAGATGATGTTTGGAATACAGAACATATCATGCCATTTCAGGTTGGCGGAAAATTCTGTGCAACACTTATAACTGCACGTGGGCGATTTGTTACTCAACAACTTACACCAAATGCGCAAATCTATGCGTTATCAGCATTGAGTAGCGAAGATTCTCTCAAACTTTTAGGAATATTTGCACCGCAAGTAGTAATGAATTACCCAAACGAAGCACTTGAACTTGTAGAAAATCTTGAAGGTTTGCCACTTGCTATACAAGTGGCAGGGAGAATGCTTCAAACGGAAAGTGGGTCAGGCGCCGACATTCGTGAAGTATTGGAGAATTTGAAAGAAAGAACAAAATTACTCAGTTCAGAAGCACCATCGGATCGCCGTGATTTAGTCAACGAAACTTCCCCAACTGTTGCCGCTCTAATATTTTCTACTATCAACAAGTTAGATGAACATACCCGCAAATGTTACGCAAATTTAGGGGTTTTTGCCCCAAAACCAGCAACCTTTGATATTAATGCAATGGCTTCTACGTGGGAGATGAAAGATCCGCGTCCAGTTGTTAGGACACTTGTGGAATACGGTTTGCTCGAATACATTCCTGAAATTGACCGCTATCAAATTCACCCTCTTTTGTCAAAAGCGGCGCAAACTTTACTGGAAGATTCACAGACCCCCACAGAAATCCAGTATAGCGACACAGAAGCAGCAATAAAATCATATTTTTTACAAGAAAAGCATCCCCTCTACGAAGCAAAAATTCTCTTTGTAGGGCAAGGAAGTGTTGGAAAAACATCGCTTGTTCGCCGCTTAACCCTGAATGAATTTGATTTAAACGAAACTAAGACTGAAGGTATTTCAATTGATCATATCCAAGTCAGCAATCAATCCGAAATTGAGAATCAGCAGTCTAAAATCCGGCTCAACATCTGGGACTTCGGCGGGCAGGAAATCATGCACGCCACCCATCAGTTCTTCCTCACCAAACGCAGCCTATACCTCTTGGTTCTCGATTCCCGCCTCACTCAAGAAGAAAACCGTGTCGAATACTGGCTCAAGATCATCCAATCCTTCGGCGGCGAGTCGCCTGTCCTGATCGTTGGCAACAAAATTGACCAGCATCCGCTTGATATTGACCGCACAGGATTGCAAAAGAAATATCCCAACATCGTCGGTATCCTCGAAACCTCCGCCGCCACAGGCGCAGGCATTGAAGAACTCAAAGCCGCCATCACCGAGCAGGTCAACAGCCTGCCGCATGTCCGCGACCTGCTGCCCGAAACCTGGTTCACCGTCAAAACCAAACTAGAAGAACTGGGTAAACAGTCCAATTTCATCACCCACGACAAATATCTCGAACTGTGCGCCGAAAACGAAGTCAGCGATGAAACCAGTCAACGCACGCTGATCGGCTTCCTGCACGACCTCGGCGTTGTCCTGCACTTTCAGGATGATCCCCGCCTCGAAGCGCTCGGCATTCTCAATCCGCAGTGGGTTACGAATGGCGTGTACAAAATACTCAACTCGCATACCTTGTTCCAAAACAAAGGCGTGCTGACTCTCGCCATGCTTAACACCATCTTGAACATTGACGGATATCCGCGCGGCAAACGACTCTTCATCGTGGACATGATGAAAAAGTTCGAACTGTGCTACGACATTGAGCCTGACAAAACCTTCCTCGTCCCCGATCTGCTCCCCAAAGAGGAACCCACCGAACTGAAATTCAACGGCATCCCCGCCTTTGAGTATGCCTATCCCGTTTTGCCATCCAGCGTCATCACCCGCCTCATCGTCCGCATGAACCAACATATTGATGGTGACTGCGTGTGGCGCACTGGCGTCGTGCTTATAATTGGCGACAACACTGCCCTGGTCAAAGCCGATATTGAAGACCGCAAGATCACCATCGCCATTGATGGACTCGAACACACGCGGCGGGACGCTCTGTCCGCGATACGGTATCAGTTGGATGAGATACATGGGTCAATCAAGGGATTGAATCCTGAAAAGCGCGTCCCCATTCCCGAAGCGCCCAACGCCGAACCAGTGGAATACGAATACCTACTCATGCTCGAACGCGCTGGTGATGAGACCTGCCGCGTCAAAGATGGGAATCGCCTGGTGACGGTCAATGTCCGCCAGGTATTGAGCGCCATTGAACATGAAACCGAACGAAAGGAGCGCGGTATGACCAACATTCACATCGGCAACATCACCATCGGCGAGAACGCCAAGGTCGGCGATATTATCCTTGCCAGCGAAATTCAAGAAAGCGTCAGGAAAGCCGAATCTTCTAATATCCCGCCTGAACTTATGGAAACGTTGAAACTCCTGGGCGAAGCCGTGGATATCATGAACAAGGTTCTGCCCAAAGAACAAGCCAAAGAAACCACCGAAGATTTCGGCAAACTGGTGGACGAAGCCACAAAACCAACGCCAAACAGAAAATGGTATTCCGTCAGCGTTGAAGGTCTCATCAAGGCGGCGGAAAATGTCGAGAAAGTAGGCGTGCCCGTGATCAATTTGTCGCGGAAGGTCTTGTCCCTGCTGACGGGCGATGCCATTAAGTAGCAACTTCATAATTGGTCGTAAGGAATTGAACCATATGCCTCGAAAACAAAAAACATCATCCCTGCCCATTGGAATAGAGTTACTTCGCTCCACCTTCGTCGTCAACAATACGACAAAAGTATTCCATACTCCCGCAGTGGACAAGATCATGGATGAAGCCATGCCCCTCTTGCACGCTGGAAAAGGCGCGCAGGCGGAAATCCTTTTTCGCAAGGCGCTCACGCTTGAACCGGTTACGCCCGACCTGCTCAACAATCTGGCAAGTTCATTGGTAATCCAGGGGCATGACGATGACGGTCTGCGCATCACCGAAGCGGTTCACATCCTTTTCCCTGATTATCTTTTTGCCCGCACGTCGCTGGCGATTCTCGCCATGCGCGACGGCGAATATGAAGACGCGTCTGATTTGCTTGCGCCCCTGTTTTTACGCCGCGAGTTCCACGTCAGTGAATTCAATTCGCTTTGCTCCGCGGCGATTGAATTTTCGCTTTTGACGAAGCAATACCATGCGGCGCGCGTCTGGCTCGATACGTGGTCACAGCCCGATCCTAAAAATCCGCGATTGGATTTTTACAGGGAATTGCTTCAAAAGGTCAAAGCCTGAAAGAGTTACGATATGACATTTAAAACCAACGACTCTGCATGGACAACAAAAGGCGCAACTTTGAGCGACAAAACTGCTCAAAAAGAATTTGGCTTGACCTTCGATGAAATTGTCGCGGGTATCCGCGCTGGCAAATTGCAATACCGTGAAAACAGCATCTATGGAGCCCCGTTCCTGAGATTGATCCGCCGCGAAGTGGAAGCGTTGGTCAGCGAAAAATACGGGAAAGATCACTTGAACAAAAAGAAATGGAGGAAGGAACTGGCTGAGATCAACAAAACCCTGAAACAATTAAAAGCGCAAACGCTTTCATTGGAAAGTAGAAAAACGGAACTTCTGGAACTTTTGGGAGACAAGGGATTGTGAATTTACGTCGGCAGCAACGGAAACGATGAATCCAATCGTGTTTTCACTGAAAGCAACGCGCCGAAAGTAAAGGCGTCGAATAAAAAAGAAAAGAAATCACGCAAGAGACATCGGAAACGATAACGCGCAAAAGATCAACCAGATCGAAAGAGAAACTGCGAACTGAGCGGCCAATCTCCACATCGCTCCACGCTCCACCCTCCACGCAACACGCAATACGCAACACGCAACACGCTCTACGCCCATCCTCGACTAAAATATCCCCCATGCCTCCCCTCACCACCCTCATCTTCGACTTCGGCGGCGTCCTCATCGAATGGGACCCGCGCAATTTATATCGCCGCTACTTCGCCGACTCGGAGGCCATGGAGCAATTTCTGGAGGAGGTGGACTTCATGGCCTGGAACGCGCAGCAGGATAAGGGCCGTCCGTTCGCGGAGGGTGTGGCCGAACTCTCGGCGAAGTTTCCCCAGCACGCGGGACTTATCCAGGCGTTCCACGAGCACTGGGAGGAGTCCATCGGCGAGCCGATCACGGCTGCCATTGAGATCGTTCAAAGACTCAAGCAGGCAGGCTGGCCTGTGTATGGGTTGAGCAACTGGTCGAGCGAAACCTTCCCGATCACACGCCGCAAACACGATTTCTTCGATATTCTGGACGGCTACCTGATCTCAGGTGAGGTCAACCTGGTGAAGCCCGACCCTGCCATTTTCCAGCGCCTGTTGGATAAGATCGGCCGCGACGCGCAGGAGTGCCTGTTCATTGACGATGCCCTGCCCAACATCGAAGCCGCCCGCGCACTCGGCATGACCGCCATCCACTTTCAATCGCCCGGGCAACTTGAGAGGGAATTGAAGACTCTGCAAATCCTGTAACGGGTAAAATAACATCAGGCCTAAGCCGTGTGCATGGATGCCACGGAGTTACACGAGAAGCCTTTAAAAAAAATCCGTGATCATCCGTGCTGTCCGCCGAAGGATCCGTGTACAAAAAGGTTTTATCACGGCGATTCCCAAACAATTATTCCGAGGACTCCATGAGCCTGACCCAAACCCTGCTCTCCGCCATCGAGACCGAACTCCAGCGCCAGGTCGCGCGCCTGGACGAGCCGCGCACGCGCCCCTTCCACGAGATGCTCACCTATCATCTGGGCTGGACGGGCGCAGGCGCAGGTCCCGAGGCGGCGGGCAAACGCATCCGCCCGTTGATGGTGTTGCTGGTCACTGCATCTTGTGGTGCGGATTGGCAATCCGCACTCCCGGCCGCATCCGCTGTCGAACTCGTCCACAACTTTTCGCTGATCCACGACGACATCGAAGACAACAGCGACAAACGCCGCGGGCGGACGACCGTCTGGAAGAAGTGGGGCATCGCGCAGGGGATCAACGCGGGCGACGGACTCTTCGTGCTATCCAACCTCGCTCTCGCGGACCTCGAGGCGGGTTACCCGGCCCCGACCGTCCTGCGCGCCGCGCAGATTCTCCACGCCACCTGCCTCGACCTGACGCGCGGCCAGTTCCTCGACATCTCTTATGAAGAGCGCGCCGACCTGGGCGTGGCGGATTACTGGCCGATGGTGAGCGGCAAGACCGCCGCCCTGCTCTCCTGTTGCTGCGCGCTCGGCGCGTTGCTCGGCGGCGCGGACGAGGCGCGGCAGGAGGCGTACCGCGCCTTCGGCCACTATCTCGGTCTCGCCTTCCAGGCGCAGGACGACATCCTCGGCATCTGGGGCGACGAGGCGCTGACGGGCAAGTCCGCGGCCAGCGATTTGGTGGAAGGGAAGAAGTCGTTGCCGGTCCTGTTCGGGCTGGAGAAAAAAGGCGGGTTCGCCAAACGCTGGTCGCAGGGACCGCTTCGGGCGGAGGAGGTGGGGGCGCTGGCAAACCTCCTGAAAGCGGAATCCGCCCAGAGGTCCGCGCAAGAGGCGGCGCGTCAGATGACCGACCTGGCGCTATCCAACCTGCAAGTCGCAAATCCGCAGGGCGAGGCGGGCGAGGCGCTGAAAATGTTGGCAGATAAACTGCTCCAGCGCGGCGCTTGACACACCCTCGCGGGCTGGCTATAATCCTGGCCTGCAAGCGGGTGTAGTTCAGTGGTAGAACGCTTGCTTCCCAAGCAAGATATCGTGGGTTCGAGTCCCATCACCCGCTCCATGCGCGAAACGCCGGGTCGTAGAGACGTTGCAATGCAACGTCTCTACGACCCGGCGTTTTTGTTTTGCAAGGTTGCTGATATGAAAATATTTTCCCTGGCAGTTAGAATCAGCCTCGGAGCGCACATGACCAAAAAAAGCATCATCCTGTACGTGGAAGATAATTTTGACAACCGCGTCCTGATCCGCCGCGTGCTGGAAGCCGAAGGCTACGAGGTGGCCGAAGCCAGCAACGCCGAAGACGCCCTGCGGAAGATCCAATCCGTGCGGCCAAACCTGATCCTGATGGACATCAACATGCCCGGCTCGGACGGTTACGCCCTGACCGCCCGCATCAAGGCGACCCCGGGGTTTGCTTCCGTTCCGATCGTGGCGGTCACTGCGAACGTAATGCGCGGCGACCGCGAAAAGTCGCTGGAAGCCGGGTGCGACGGCTACATCCAAAAGCCGATTGACATTGATATCCTGTCCCAGCAGATCGAGCGATTCCTGGCGAGGCAATCCAATGACTGAACCCTCTGTCACCGACTCCCAACCCATGCGCAGGCAGAACATCCCGAACGAAACCACGGTGCTGGTGGTGGAGGATAACGTCTCCAACTTCGTGCTGATCGCGCGCATGTTGGGCTATCTGGGAATCCATTGCGAATGGAAGACGTCCGGATATGAAGTGGTGGAATACGCCGACACGCTCCCTCACCTGGACTTGATCCTGATGGACATCCGCCTGCCGTATGAAGACGGGTACGGCGCGTTGAAAAAGATCCGCTCGGCCGAACATTTGAAATCCATCCCGATTGTGGCGGTCACTGCCGAAGCCAGCCAGGAGCAGATGAGAAAAGCCCGCGAATCGGGCTTCGACGGCTTCCTCGGCAAACCGCTCGACCCGGACCGTTTCCCCGACCAGATCCGCAGAATTCTGGGCGGCGAACGGGTCTGGGAATACGCATAACCTACGATGAGCGCATTCTCCATCCCCCCGGAAAATATGGACGGGCAAACCAGGTCGGGTAGTTTGGCGCGCAGGTTGATTTGGACGCTGGTGATCTTCACGTTCATCCCGTTGACCCTGATGGCGGGAGCGGCTTACGTTCGGACGAGACAATTGCTGGAAGAGCAGGTGGTGACGCAAATGCAGAACCAGGTCACCACGGAAATGAACGCGGCGCAGAACGCGATGAAAGTGAAACAGATCCGGCTGGACCGCATCGCCCGCCGTCCGGATTTTGCCGGCGCGATGGATACGCTCCTGGGCGAAGCGCGCGACACATTCGCCTTCAACGCGGCGCGCAACCAGGTCATCTCCATTTTCGAGGAACTCAACCGCGAGCAAGGCGCGCCGGTCTTTAATTTGTACTTCGTGGCCGACGAGAACGGCGTGGTTTTGGCGGCCAGCAACCCGAACTGGGAAGGCGCTTCACTCACCGACGCGCCGGTGTATGCCGAATTACAGGAAGCGGACAACCAATCCTTCGGGGTATACGACTTCACCCCCTTCTATCCCGAACAATTCAGCCTGGTGACCGTGGGCCAGTATCGCACAGCCGACGGGGTGGCGCGCGCCGCAATTGCCGGCCTCTCCGACGAACAGTCCGCGCTGGCCATGCTTAGATCCCTCGTGGATGTGACGCCTTCCTCCCGCGCCTATTTTGTCTCCAACTATGGCGGTACCGTGGGTCTCGACCCATACACCGGGGGCATGCAAAAATTCCTTTCCGCGCCGGAGCAAAAGGCTACGCTGGATGCGGCCTTCGCGCCGATGATGGAACCCGGCGCGGACTTATTCCCATCCACCGTGAAATATATCAACGAGATTGGCGCGCCGGTCATCGCGCAGGCGGTCTGGCTGGAAACGCTGAACAGCGGGGTCGTGGTGGAAGTGCCGGCCGAATCCATTTTCGGGCATCTCAACAGCCTGATCCCCTTCACCTTCATCGTTTTTAGCGTGGCCATGGCCGCCATGGCGCTGGTCATCAGTTGGGGCACGAATCGGGTGGTCAAGCCCATCCTTTCGCTGGCAGATATCACCAGCCGCTTCGCCCAGGGAAACCTGGAGGAACGCGCCGCTGTGCAAAGCAATGACGAGGTGGGCCTGCTGGCCGCCTCCTTCAACCGCATGGCAGACCAGTTAAGCGAAACGTACCGCTCCCTGCAGGAACAGGTGGAACAGCGCACGCGCCAGATCCGCACGGCGGCAGAGGTGGCGCAAGGGCTGACCACCTCCTTCGATCTCGATGAACTTTTGCAGACCGCCGTGCGCCTGATCGTGGAGCGCTTCGGGTTTTATCACGCCGGGATTTTCATGATCGACTCCACCGGGAAGCGCGCCTCGTTGCGCGCCGCGCACGGCCCGTCCGCCGAGGAAATGCTAAAACGCGGCCACCAGCTCGAGGTCGGGTCTGACTCGATTGTCGGCTGGGCGTCCGCCAATTTGAAGCCGCGCGTCGCCGCGGATGTGGACCAGGATCCAGTCTACCGAATAAATCCATTGCTCCCCGATACACGCGCCGAGGCGGGCATCCCAATTGCGCTGGGCGAGGTGGCGCTCGGCGTGCTGGACGTGCAAAGCGCCGAGCCGCAGGTGTTCGACGAGGAGATGGTCATCGTCCTGCAGACGCTTGCCAACCAGATGGCGGCCGCCATCCATAACACCACCCTGGCCGATAGCGCAAAAACGGACGCGCCGGAGGCCGAGCGGGTGTATCGCCTCAGCCACGAGATCGCCCAGGCCGCCTCGGAGCAGGAGGCGCTGGCGGCGCTCGGACGCGTGATGAAGGAATCGCAACATCCGTCCATTGTGATGCGTTTCGATGAACAGGGCGCGGAAATCGTCTCGATCAACAATCCCATCCGCGAAGCCAGGGCTGGCGCGCTTCAAAAACTGGCGGTCAAAACGCAGGATGTCTCCCGCCAGGTGCATGCGCCCGTACTGGTCAATGATTTGGGCAAGGCCGAAAACCTGCCCGCAGGTTTGGCGCGCCCCCTGCGCGAAATCGGGTGCAAGAGCGGCGCGTTCCTGCCCGTCTTCACGCAGGGACAACCCCGTGCGATGATATTGATCGGCGAACAACCCGGCCAGCCCCTGACCAGCCAGGCGGTGCGTCCGTACGCCAACATCGCCAGCCTGCTGGGCGCGACCCTGGAAAAAGTTAGAACATTGCGGGATTCACAAACCCGCCTGACCGAGTTGGAAGCGCTGGCATCGTTCAACCAGGCGGCTTTGTCGTCCAATGACGTAAATGTCTTTTATGCCACCCTGCAGGCGCAGGTGCAACGCGTGATCGGGAATTACAGTTTCGTGGTGGCCCTGTACGATGAGAAAACCAACTCCATCAGCATTCCTTATCTTTACGAGGAAGGCAAGATCCAAAAAATCGAGACCTTCCCGCTGGGCGAAGGGCTGACCTCGGTTCTGATCAACACCCGCCGCCCGCTTCTGCTGGTGGAGGACACCGAAAAACAGGCGCTGGCGCTGGGCGCCAAGATCCACGGCAAACCCGCCAAATCCTGGATGGGCGTTCCCCTGCTCGTGAACGAGCAACCGATCGGGGCGCTCATCGTGCAGGACCTGGAGCATGAACTTTGCTTCAACGAACGCGACCTGAGCTTCCTGAACGAGTTGGGAAAACAAATGGCGGGTGTGATCCAGAACGTGCGCCTGCTGGATCAAAGCCGGCGCGGGACATTGCAACTTCAGACCGCGGCCGAAATCGCCCGCGATATCAGCGGCTCGCTCAACCTGGACGAATTGCTGTTGCGCGCCGTCAA
>Ga0210015_1004208_pt1 | contig 12303 bp, 9 predicted proteins | sample CryGeymeta201522_FD_185471 | JGI IMG/M metagenome (GOLD analysis project Ga0210015, IMG submission 185471) | Groundwater microbial communities from Crystal Geyser aquifers in Utah, USA - Crystal Geyser metaG 2015-22 (SPAdes) (version 2) | ecosystem: Environmental > Aquatic > Deep subsurface >... | reverse complement strand
GTTCAAGACCGTCGAATACTGGCCGCAGGAGAAGGTTGACGAGATGGTCCTGGCGGTCGGCTGGGAGCTGCAGAAGCCGGAGACGGCGGATGAGCTGGCGCGTCTGGCCGTCGAGAAGTCGGGGATCGGCGTCTATGAGGACAAGGTTCACAAGATCGGGACGAAGGTGCGTGGAACGCTCTACGACCAGATCGGCGTGAAGACCTGCGGTCTGGTGGAAGAGGACAAAGCGAAAGGCATCCGGAAGTATGCCAAGCCGATCGGCGTGATCGCGAACGTGGTTCCGTGTACGAACCCCGAGTCGACGGTTTGCTGTATCGCGCTCAGCACGCTGAAGACCCGCAATGCAATCATCTGTTCGCCGCACCCGCGCACGGAGCTGGCGACCTATGCGACGGTGGAGCACATCCGCAAGGGGCTCGCGAAGGTCGGCGCGCCGGTGGATCTGGTTCAGTGCATCCGCCACACCAGCAATGAGAAAACCCAGGAATTGATGGCGAATTGCGACTACGCGGTGGCGACCGGAGGGGCGGCGCTGGTGAAGGTCGTCTATGAGGCGGGGGTTCCCGCCCAGACCGTGGGCGCGGGAAACGTGATCTCCATCGTGGATTCGACGGTCAAGGATATTCCGGGGGTCGCCTTCCGGCTCCGAAAATCCAAGACGGCCAACAACGCGGCCTCCTGTTCCTCGGAAAACGCGATTGCTGTCGAGGAGTGCATCTTTGACAAGATGATCGCGGCCCTCAAGGCCGAGGGCGGCTATATGTGCAGCACAAAGGAGCGTGAGATCCTGCGCAAGGCGATGTGGCCGGACGGTCACACGCTCAATCGGGACATCGTAGCGAAATCCGCGGTGTTCATTGCGGATCTGGCCGGATTGAAAGTTCCCCGCGACACGAAGATCCTGATGGTCATGGGCGAGAAGATCGGTCGCGAAGACCGGTTTTCGGGCGAGAAGCTCTCTCCGGTTCTGACGGTCTGGAAGTGGGCCGATTTCGACGAGATGCTGGACCGCATGGAGAAGATCCTGAAGTTCTCCGGCGAGGGCCACTCGGTGAACATCCAGACGGCGCTCGACGAGCGGATGCACAAGCTCGGCCTCCGGGCAAACGTCAGCCGGGTCGTCTGCAACATGGGCCATACCGAGGCGAACAGCGGCGGCTGGACGAGCTGTCTGGGCTTCACGGACACGCTGGGCTGCGGAACCTGGGCCGGGAACATCAGTTGCGAGAACATCAACTGGAAACAGTTCCTCATGTACACGCGGGTGGCCGTGCCCGTTGCGAATTACCAGCCGTCGGACGAGGAACTCTTCGGCAGCTATCTGAAGAAGTATGGTAAGGATTGATGTTTTTAACATGATCCGGGCGATTGTTTTTGATTTCGGCCAGACGCTGGTCGATTCGGCGGAGGGTTTCCGGGCGGCCGAAAAGGAGGCGCAGCGGAAGGCATCTGCGGCCCTTGGCCTTCCGGAGGGGGAGGCGTTTCTCGCGGTTTACCGGGAGATCCGCTCCCGCTTCCATGCCCGTTCCGATTTTTCCCGGAAGCGAATCATAGAGGAGCTCTTCCGGCATTACGGCCGCAAGCCCGACTCCGCGCTTCTGGAACATTGGGAAACCGAGTACTGGGAGCGGATCAAGGCGATGACCCGAATTTTTCCGGAGACGGAGACGGTCCTGACGGCCCTGCGGGAGCGGTACCGCCTGGCCCTGATCACCAACGCCCAGGGGCAGACGGAGACGGGGAAGCACCGCCTCGGCCACTATCCGGAGCTGATGCGGTTCTTTGAGGTGATCGTCGTGGCCGGCGAGGGTGGAATCCCGGCGAAACCCGATCCGCTTCCCTTTCGTCTCTGTCTCGACCGATTGGGGATCGCGCCGGGGGAGGCGGTCTATGTGGGGGACGACTGGCGGATCGACGTCTGCGGTTCGGAGGCCGCGGGTATGCATCCCGTCTGGCTCCGGCACCGCTCCCTGCAGCGGAATTGGCCGCAGGTGGAGACCGCGGCGCCCGTCATCGATTCTCTGGAGCGCCTGCTCGACCTGGAACCGCTTTTTACGGGAGAAGAAAAATGACGACGAAGGTGATCATCTGCCTCGACGGTTGCGGGCCGGACTATTTGGCGGGAAGCGAGACGCCGAACCTCGATGCGGTCGCCCGGGAGGGGTTCCACACGATCGGCGAAGCCGTCGTTCCCACCGTGACCAATGTCAACAACACCTCCATCATCACGGCGAGTCTTCCGGAGACGCACGGAATTACGACTAACTACCTGCTGGATCCCGTCAGCGGCCAAGAGTGTTACATGGAATCCGCGGATTACCTGCTGACGCGCACCGCCTTCCGCCATCTCGCCGACCGGGGCCAGAAGAGCTGTCTCCTCACCGCCAAGGACAAGCTCACGAGCCTGATCCGGTGTGAGCCGGACTGACGCTTGATAATCCATCCGATAGAAATAAGTGCCGAAAGTAACTTTTTGGCTTTGACAGATGGCCACTGGGTCATACGGCCGCAAATGCAATGCTGATGGGCATCGGACTACACTCTGCCATTTCAAGGCGTTCTGCCAGAACACGTAACGCAAGAGCCTCAGCTTTCGTCATTGCTTCATCGGCAGTTGTTCCGTACGCCATAACTCCAGGCAATGTATGTACTTCGGCAATCCAACGGCCATCTTCTTCACGTTCGTATTCAATGTTATAATTCATTGCTAACCTCCATATAAATCGCGATGGTGAGCCATGATACATTATTTGCGAGAATAACGAATGAAATACGTCGATCATTATAGCGAATAAGCGTTATTCTGCAGCGAAGTTGCAGAATGACGCTTAAGCGGATTCACGGATGGCCTTGCCCGCGCTCTTGACTTTCTGCCGTGAAGGTTTCCCCCGATTTCAGACCGCTCTCCACCGCGAATACGATCGCGTCCTGTTTGCCGGCATCCGTTCGGACCTTCCCGATGCGGAGCGCGCCGCAGCGGGCGGCGACGGTGAAGCCGCCCTCATCCGACGCCAGGACCTCCCCCGGTCGGGCGTCCGGGCGGCCGGTCGGAACCAGCCGGGTCTCGAAGAAACGGACCTTCTTTCCCCGATAAAAGGAGTAGGCCCCCGGCTGGGGATCGCAGCCCCGGATGAGGTTGTGGACTTCTGCTGCGGGTTTTTCCCAGTCGATCCGGGCGACTTGGTCGTTGCAGAGCGGTTCGTAGGTGGCCGCTCCTTCGTCCTGGACCATCCGGGGCGCCCGCCCCTCCTTGATGAGCCCCACGGACTCCACGATCGCCTCGACGCCGAGGGGAAACAGGCGGTTGAAGTAAAGCGCGCCGGTCGTATCCTCCGGCCCGACCGGGACCCGCTTCCGGAGGAGAACCGGTCCCGTGTCGATCCCCGCGTCCGCCCAGAAGATCGAGAGCCCCGTCTCCCGGTCGCCCATGATCACCGCCCAGTTGATCGCGCTCCCGCCGCGGTGGCGGGGGAGAATCGAAGGATGATAGCAGATCGTCCCCTGAGTCGGGACCCCGAGAAAAGAAGACGGGATGATGTCGGTGACGAAGGCCATGATCAGCAGATCGGGGTTCGTGCTCCGGAACGCCTCGAGCGTCTCCGGGGTTCGGTAGCTGTCCGGCTGAAAGGCCGGGATCCCGCGGCCGTCGGCGGCCGTCTTCAGCGGATCGGGTTTTCCGCCCGCCTTTCCCTGGGGGAGCCAGGCGGCGATGATCTCCTCCCCCCGATCCGACAATGTTTCCAGAACCTTGGCGCCGAAGGCGGCCTGTCCCATGATGGCGATGCGCAGGCCCTGCTGCCGAGTTCGGATGGTTTTTCCAGTGCCCATGCTTTTCTTCCTCCTTCGCGTCCGTTTAGTGGATTCCCCTTTAATCGGCAACCATCGGTTGGCGACAAAAAAACAGCCTGGCTCTTCTTCTATCTGAAAACGGGGTCGGTTGTCGAGGATGATCATCCTTGACGATCCCGTAAAAAGTCTCCCTCCCCCCTCACCCTCGGGGAGAGGGAAGGGGTGAGGGGGGAGGGAGAAAATTACATTTTACGAGGCCGTCATCCTTTGGAGACGAGCGCCGGACCGCAGAGTCTCATGGTTTACAAAATAGCTACAAAATAGTTCTTGACAGGAATTTACCTTGTTGATATGAACGGACGAATTTTTAATTTTTTTAAAAACCCCAATAGATTCGATTGTTTTGGTAAGTATGCAAAATGACGGTCATAGAGGCTCGATCGTTTGTCATCCCCGCGGCAAACGTCTGATGCGTACGGACAGGGAGGCAACGGATCCCGATCGCGTTGCTCCCGGCGCCGACACGCGGTTCACCATTTTCCCGGTTGCGGAATCGACCCAGGTTCATAACTTATATTCGATGGTTGCCCCTGACAGGCTCTTGGGGCTGGAGGTATCGGTCCGGAGATGTCTTTGGCGGCGCCCTTGTCTTGGCCGGGCCGTCTGCGGAAAAAGTCATTGAAGGCGCCGGATACGGATCATTTAACGGAGGAGGGTAAACAATGAGTAAAGTAAATGATTTAGATCCAAGAAAATATGCAGATTGGCAGATTGCCGAAGAAGCAGAGAAAAATATGCCTACCCCCGACGAATGGCGGGAGAAACTGGGCCTTCAGAAGGATGAAATCATCCCGATGGGGAAGCTATGCAAACTCGATTTCATGAAAATTATTGAGCGCTTAAAAAATAGGCCCGACGGAAAGTATATTGAGGTCACGGCCATTACACCCACCCCGCTTGGAGAAGGAAAAACAACTACGGTCATGGGCTTGTTAGAGGGGCTTGGCAAAAGGGGACAGAATGTCGGCGGTTGTATCCGCCAGCCTTCGGGTGGTCCGACAATGAATGTCAAGGGTACGGCTGCCGGGGGCGGCATTTCGCTCCTCATCCCCATGACCGAATTTTCCCTCGGTCTTACCGGGGACATCAACGACATTACCAATGCCCACAACCTGGCCATGGTCGCCCTGAATGCCCGGATGCAGCACGAACGAAACTATGACGACGCTGAACTCGCCAAAAGGAATCTGAAGCGCTTGGACATCGATCCTGCCAACATCGAGATGGGCTGGGTCATGGATTTTTGCGCCCAGGGTTTACGGAATATTATCATGGGTCTTGGGGGCAGGATGGATGGTTTCCTCATGCAATCCAAATTTGGCATTACCGTGAGTTCGGAGCTTATGGCGATCCTGTCCATTGTCCGGGACCTGAAAGACCTCCGGGAGCGGTTGGGAAAGATCGTTGTGGCCTATAATAAGAAAGGCAAACCCGTCACCACCTCAGACCTCGAAGTGGCTGGCGCCATGTGCGCCTGGATGCGCAATACCATCAATCCTACCTTGATGTCTACGGTTGAACGCCAGCCCTGTATGGTGCATGCCGGCCCCTTTGCCAACATTGCCGTGGGCCAGTCCTCCATTATTGCAGACCGCATTGGTTTAAAGATGTTTGATTACCATGTAACGGAGAGCGGTTTTGCTGCTGATATCGGGTTCGAGAAGTTCTGGAATGTGAAATGCCGGGTGAGTGGTCTTACGCCCAATGTTTCCGTATTGACTTCTACGATCAGGGCTTTAAAGATGCATGGCGGCGGACCTGCCGTCGTGGCAGGACGACCCCTTCCTGAGGAATACACAAAGGAGAATCTGGCGCTTCTGGAAAAAGGGATCGTCAATATGACGCATCTCATCGGGGTCATCAAGAAGTCGGGAATCAATCCGGTCGTCTGTATCAATGCGTTCCATACGGATACCAAGGATGAAATTGCCATGGTTCGCAAGTATGCAGAGAAAGCAGGGGCTCGCTGCGCCCTTTCCGAACACTGGCTTAAAGGCGGGGATGGGGCCCTGGAGCTTGCTGACGCCGTCATGGACGCCTGCAAAGATAAAGTTGATTTTAAGTTCCTCTATCCGCTGGAGATGCCTTTGAGACAACGGGTCGAAATAATTGCCAAAGAAGTGTATGGGGCCGATGGCGTTTCCTGGACCCCGGAGGCCGAAGCCAAAGCGAAACGGTTTGAGGCTGATCCTGCATTAAAGGATTTCAACACCATGATGGTCAAGACTCACCTGAGCCTTACATACGATCCAACCAAGAAGGGGGTGCCCAAAGGTTGGATACTGCCGGTTCGCGACGTCTTGATCTTTGCCGGAGCAAAGTTCCTCTGCCCGATGACGGGCGCCATCAGTCTGATGCCCGGGACCAGTTCCGATCCCGCCTACAGAAGGGTGGACGTGGATGTAGAGACCGGCAAGGTAAAGGGATTGTTTTAAACTACTTCAAGGGGCGCGAAATATTGCGCCCCGCTTTTTTTCGGAACGTCATTGGTCATGGGGAAACACAAGGTCACGTTTCAACCGAGTGACAGACACATCTTTGTTGACGAAGGGGAGAATCTCCTCCAGGCGGCTATGGAGGCCGGCATTCACATCAACGCCTCCTGCGGCGGCAATGCGACCTGCGGGAAATGCAAGGTTAAAATCGTCGGCGGCGCGGTTGCGTCGCCGATGCACGCCGGGCTTTCCGAGGCGGAGTATGCCGACGGCTACCGCCTCGCCTGCCTCTCGACTGTCACCGGCGACGTCGATGTCGATATCCCGCTGGAATCGCAGGTGGATAAGTCCGTGCTGGCGCTGAAAGGCGATCGGCTCGCCGCCCCATATCTCCTTTCGCCGAAGGATATTTTTCAACTGGTTCAGGGGTGGGATGTCGATCCCACCGTATTCAAACGCTATGTGGAGCTCGATCCGCCGACGCTGAACGATAACGTGAGCGACCTGACCCGCCTGACCCATGCCATCTACCGGCAACACGGCATCAATGGAATCTCCAGCGATTTCCGGCTGATCATGAAATTAAGCCGGCTTCTCAGAAAGGCCGATTGGAAGGTTACCGTAACGCTGGTGCAGACCCGCAAGGGATATAAACTGATCAATGCCGAAGCGGGCGACAACCGACAACAAAACTATTCCATCGTTCTGGATATCGGCACCACGACCATTTTCGGCCAGATTCTGAATCTGAACGAGTGCAGGGTAGCCGCCTGTCCCGACGGCGCTTGTGACGGCGCGACCATCTTCGCGCTGGCCGAGGCCTCCGATTACAATCCCCAGATCAGTTACGGGGAAGACGTCATCACCCGGATTGTCTATTCCCAGAAGCCGGGCGGTCTGAAAAAGATGCAGGAGACGGTGGTCGCCTCGATCAACGGCATTATCGACGAGCTGCTGAAAATGAGCCGGATCGACCGCTCCCTGGTCTCCCATCTGGTCGTGGCGGGCAACACCACCATGACCCAGTTGCTGTTGGGGGTCGATCCCAAATATATTCGCGAGGCGCCCTATGTTCCCACCGCAAATCTGATACCGCCGGTGCGGGCCGTCCATCTGGGGATCAACGTCGGCGACCATGTCCACATTTATCTCTTCCCCTGTGTGGCCAGTTACGTGGGGGGCGATATTGTGGCCGGCATTCTGGGTTCCGGAATTTTCCAGCGCGAGGCGCTGACCCTCTACATGGATATCGGCACCAACGGGGAAATTGTGATCGGGAACAAGGATTGGCTGGCCAGCGTCTCCTGTTCCGCCGGCCCGGCGTTCGAGGGGGCGGGCATCAAATTCGGCATGCGGGCGACGCGCGGCGCCATCGAAGAGGTCAGCATCAACCCCCGTACCTGCGAACCGATGATTCTGACCATCGGCCGGGTCAAGCCGATCGGGATCTGCGGATCGGGATTGATCGACGCGGTGGCGGAGCTTTTAGAGGCGGGCGTCATCGATCAGAAGGGGAAGTTCCATCAGAATCTTCCGACGAAACGGGTCCGAAAAGGGGAGGATGGTTACGAATATGTCCTCGCCTATAAAAATGAGACGCGCATCCAGGATGACATTGTCCTCACCGAGATCGACATTGAAAATCTGATCCGCACCAAGGGGTCCATCTATGCAGGCTGCAAGGTGCTGTTGAAGAGCGTCGGTCTTGGTTTCAAGGACCTGGAGCAGATCATCATCGCCGGCGGGTTTGGCCGTCATCTGGATCTGGAAAAGGCCATTTTCATCGGGCTGCTGCCGGAAATCGACGCGCGGAAATTCATCTTTGTCGGAAACGGCTCCCTGCTGGGCGCCAGGCTGCTCTCCTTCTCCAAGGAACTCCTGAAAGAGACGGAAAGGATCGCGCTGATGATGACCAATCTGGAACTAAGCAACCATGCCGGTTTCATGGATGAATTCATCGCCGCCATGTTTCTGCCGCACACCGACGCCTCCGCCTTCCCCGGGGTGCATAAACGGCTGCGCGCCGGAAGGGAGGCGGTTTGAGGCCATGAGCTTTACGATTGCGGTTTCCGGAAAAGGGGGCACGGGGAAAACAACCTTTGCCGGCATGATCATCCGTTACCTGCTGGAAAAAAACAGGGGTCCCGTTCTGGCCGTCGATGCGGACTCCAATGCGAATCTGAATGAAGTTTTGGGGATCGAAGTTAAATCGACCATCGGAGAGATGCGGGAACTGATGCGGGAAGAGGTTCCCACGGGCATGACCAAGGATGTCTGGTTTGAATACAAGGTGCAGGAGGCCCTGACGGAGGCCAAAGGATTCGATTTGCTGGCCATGGGGCGTCCGGAGGGGGCCGGCTGCTACTGCGCCGCCAATACCCTCGCCCGCAAGTATATCGACCTGCTAACAGAAAATTATCCGTATATTGTTATTGACAATGAAGCGGGGATGGAGCATTTCAGTCGTCTGACCACGAGGGATGTGGACCTGCTTTTCGTGCTCTCCGATTCCAGCCGGCGGGGCATCATGACCGCGGCGCGGATTCGTGATCTGGTAAGGGAACTCAAGTTGAACATCAAAAAGGATCTTCTCGTTCTGAATCGGATGGCGGGTCCGCTGCAGCCGGAAACCGCCTCGATCTGGCAGGGGTTATCCCTTCCGACGAGGAGATCAACCGCTTTGACCGCAGCGGAACGCCGACCTTCCGGCTTCCCTTTTCGGCGCCGTCCGTGCAGGCGGCATGGCCTATTTTTGAGAAGTATATCCAATGAAACTGGGTTTTTAACAAAACATGGCTTCCGTGACAACCGAAACGGAAAGGAAAGGAGTTAGGGGAAGATGACGGCAAAATTGATCAATGGCAATGAAATCGCGCGGCAGATCCGGGAAGAGCTGAAGCAGGAGACGGCGCATCTGAAGAGCGGGCACAACGTGGTTCCGGGGCTCGTGACCATCCTGGTGGGTCAGAATCCCGCGTCGCTCAGTTACGTCACCGCAAAGCAGAAGGCCTCAAAAGAACTTGGGTTTTATTCGGTTCAAGATAACCAGCCGGAAAACATTTCGGAGGGGGAGCTGCTCAAGCTGATCGAGAAATACAACAAGGATCCCAAAATTCACGGCATCCTCGTGCAACTGCCGCTGCCCAAGCGCATCAATGAGACCAAGGTGCTCCTCGCGATCGATCCAAGCAAGGATGTGGACGGCTTTCATCCGATCAATGTGGGGAAACTGATGATCGGCGAGGCGGATTATCTCCCCTGCACACCGGCGGGCATCCAGCAACTGCTGATCCGGAGCGGCGTCGAGACGAGCGGCGCCGAGGTCGTGGTCGTCGGCCGTTCGAACATTGTCGGAAAGCCGATCGCCAATATCTTGCTGCAAAAACAAAAAGGGGCCAACGCCACCGTAACCATCTGCCATACCGGTACAAAAAACATGGCCTTCCACACGAAACGGGCGGACATCCTGATCGTTGCCGCCGGAAAACCGAAGGCCATTACCGCCGATATGGTGAAGGAGGGGGCCGTGGTGATCGATGTCGGCGTGAACCGGATCGGGGTGACAGCGGAGGGCAAGGCCAAGCTCTGCGGCGACGTCGATTTCGAAAACGTGAAGGAAAAGGCAAGCGCCATAACCCCGGTTCCCGGCGGCGTCGGCCCGATGACGATCACGATGCTGATGCTGAATACGGTAAAAGCCGCGGGAATCGCCGCCGGCGTGAAACATTGATGATGAAAACGATATCATAAAAAAATCTGCAGAAAGGAGGGGGTGGAAATGTCTCAGAAATTGGAAGAAAAGACCTCTTTTGATGGGAGCAAGGTTCAGGTGTTGGGCGAGACCTACGAAGAGGGAAAACCCGAAAAACCGGAGAACTGGCGCGAAAAATTGAAAACCCGGGAAGATATGATGGCCTATCTCAAAACAGGGGTTCGTTGATCGCAACGCTTCAAATCCAGGGGGCGGCTTTCCGGCGCTTGTCGGATGCGCCCGATGCAGGAGAGGCGATTTATGAACAGGAGGAAAAACTCATGGCATTCTCAATACCTAAAACGACCTATACGGGAAAGATCAAGGAAGTCGCACTGGGAAAAGGGCCCAAGGCGATTACGGTGGGAGGGGAAACCTCTTATCCTTTTCATCTCTTTGAAGGGGAAATGCCCCATCCCCCTCGCATCGCCATCGAGGTCTATGACACGCCGCCCGATGAATGGTCGGAGGCCGCTCTGGAACCCTACCGGGATGTTCTCGGTGATCCCGTCGCCTGGGCCAAAAAGGCGGCGGCGGTCTATGGCGCCGATCTGATTGCGCTGCAATTGGTCAGTACCGATCCCAACGGTCTGAATACCCCGAGCGATCAAGCGGCGGAAACGGCCAAAAAGGTCGTAGCGGCCGTGGATATTCCGGTGATCGTGAACGGCAGCGGCAGTCACGAAAAGGACGCCGAGCTGCTCCGCAAAGTCGCCGAGACGTGCGACGGGCTGAATCTGGTCGTCGGCCCCGTCGTGGTGGACAATTACAAGCAGATCGGCGCCGGCGCCATTGCCTACAAACATACCGTGGCGGCCAACAGCCCGATCGATATCAATCTGGCCAAGCAGCTCAACATCCTGCTGGGCAACCTCGGCGTGCCGGACGGACAGATCGTCGTTGATCCGACCACCGGCGGGCTCGGTTATGGAATTGAATATACCTACTCGGTCATGGAGCGCGATCGCATGGCCGCCCTCACGCAGCAGGATGAGAGACTCCAGTTCCCGATCATCTGCGACCTGGCGAAGGAAACCTGGAAAACGAAGGAAGCGAAAGCGGGAGACTCGCCGCTCATGGGCAATGCGGCGAAAAGAGGCGTTCTGATGGAGGCCATTACGGCGCAACTGCTTCTGCTGGCGGGGGCGGATGTATTGATCATGAGGCATCCCGAGGCCATCCGACTTGTAAGAGAGATGATTGCGGATTTAATGGCTTAAAACACTGGCCCCCGGTCGGCGTTACGAAGGAGGAGATGATGTCAGATTTGGAAAAGAAAAGTATCGATCCGGCGACGATCAAAATGATTCAAAAAGCCGCCGTCGATGGTTGCGAAACCATATTCGATCGGGCGGAGGCGATGAAACCCTGTCCGATCGGCGCGGAGGGAAGTTGCTGCAAGAACTGCGCAATGGGCCCGTGTCGCGTCCCGGCGCCGAAGAAAAAGGAGGGCCCGGCGAAGAAACGGATGGGGCTCTGCGGCGCGACCGCCGAGACGATCTCCGCCCGCAACTTTGCCCGGATGGTCGCGGCGGGAACGGCGGCGCACTCCGATCACGCCCGCGGCATCGCCAAGACGTTTCTGGCGGCGGCGAAGGGGGAGATGCCCGAGTTCAAAATCAAAGATGAGCAGAAGCTCTATCAGATTGCAATGGATCTGGACGTGGAAATCGGCGAGAAGAGTGTCCAGGAGATTGCCATTGAAGTGGGCAAGAAGGTATTGGAAGAATTCGGTCGTCAGGATGGCGAGGTCAGCTTTATAAAAAGGGCGCCTCTGAAAAGGCAGGAAATATGGAGAAAGTTAGGGGTGGCGCCGCGCGGCATCGACCGCGAGGTGGTGGAGCTGATGCATCGCACCCATATGGGCGTTGATCAGGACTACCAGAGTCTGCTGCTGTCTGCGGCGCGCTGTTCCCTGGCCGACGGCTGGGGCGGTTCCATGATTTCCACGGACCTCCAGGATGTCCTGTTCGGCAATCCGGTGCCTGTTCTTGGCCAGATCAACCTTGGCGTCCTGAAAAAAGATCAGATCAATGTGGTGGTCCATGGACATGAACCGCTTCTCCCCGAAGTGCTGGTGAGCGTGGTCAAAGATCCGGAGATACAAAAGGCGGCCCTCGCCACGGGCGCCAAGGGGATCAACCTGGTGGGCATGTGCTGTTCCGCCAATGAACTATTGATGCGTCACGGCATCCCGGTGGCGGGAAACTTCCTCCAGCAGGAGTTGGCGATTGTGACCGGGGTTGTAGCTTTGATGGCCGTGGA
>Ga0210015_1004203_pt1 | contig 12323 bp, 5 predicted proteins | sample CryGeymeta201522_FD_185471 | JGI IMG/M metagenome (GOLD analysis project Ga0210015, IMG submission 185471) | Groundwater microbial communities from Crystal Geyser aquifers in Utah, USA - Crystal Geyser metaG 2015-22 (SPAdes) (version 2) | ecosystem: Environmental > Aquatic > Deep subsurface >... | reverse complement strand
CCTGCACGATCGTGAAAGTCTCCGCCTCCACGCGGAACGTGTTGTCCGGCGGCGGCGGCAGATCGCCCACCCTGTCAAAGTCGAGATAGTCGGTGCGGATCGGCTCGTCGGGCGCGCGTACACCCTGGATTTCGACGATGTCGCCGGTCCGCAGCACGACGTTTTCGATCAGGCGGCTGGTCAACGTCTGCGCGTCGGGGAACGCGGAGCCAAGCTCCTTGTCCCACAGGAAGCTGTCGACCTGAGCGCCGTTCACCAGGATCGCCATGTGCGAAACGGCGTCGTTCTCGTCGAAATAGCCCAGCGTCAGGTCATAGACGCCGTCGCGCGCGGTGAACGCATAGCTCGCCCGCTGCAAGTCGCCGCCATTGGCCTGGATGATCCTGCCGGCCGAGGCGACCGGATTGTTCGCGACCGAAAAGCCCTGGATCAGCCCGAAGTCTTCGGCTTCGACGCGGAAACGCTCACTATCTGTATCTGTCGGCCATCCGTTGACGATGTAGACAGTCCTTGTGGCGATCGCGGCGATCGCCAGATCGTCACTTCCATCCGCGTTGAGGTCGCCCGCACGGGCGACGGATTTTCCAAGTTGATCGCCCGCCGCTCCGCCGCCGACGGTGAAGCCTATGTCGTCGTACAGCGCAGCTGGATCGACCGTGGGGCCGAAGAGCCCACTGCGGCCGTAGATCACGTGGACCGCGCCGGACTTGAGGCCGGCGCCCACATCGCTTCGGTGGGCGCTGACGTAGATATCCGAACGCCCGTCACCGTTCATGTCGCCGGCGCCGCCGACGACGAAACCCAGTTGATCGTCAGCCGCCTGCCCGGTCATGCGGAAGCCGTTGGTTCCGTCAAGGCCGCGCAGATCGAACGATTCCGAGAAGCCGTCGCGGTTTCCGAAGATCACATACGCCTCGCCGGTCAGCGCGCGACCGTCACGGCTGGCCTGCGGCGCCCCGATGATCAGGTCGTCGACGCCGTCTCCGTTGACGTCGCCCGCGCCGCCGAAGCCTTTGCCGAGATTGTCGCCTGCGGCGAGGCCGGGGATGCGAAAGCCGTGCTCTTCATCAAGGGATCCAAGCTCGATCGTTGCGTCGAAGCCGTCGCGGCGACCGAACACGACATGCACCTCGCCGGCGCGGTCGCGGCCATCCGGATCGGCGTAGTAGGCGCCAAGCGCCAGATCGTCGATCCCGTCGCCGTTGATGTCGCCAATGCCGGCTACAAACTTGCCGGTGAAATCGCCCGCCGAGACGCCGTTGATGCGGAAGCCGTTGCTTCCGTCGAGGTCTTCCAGAGCAAAGTCGCGGTCCAGCCGCGATTGTGAGCCGAACACGACATATGCGCCGCCGGCCTCGCGTCGGCCGTCGGGACTGGCGCGATGCGCGTCGATGATGATGTCGTCCTGGCCGTCGCCGTTGATGTCGCCGGCTGCGGCGATGCTCCAGCCCGTGTAGTCGCCGACGCCGATCCCCGGAAACACACTCGCGCGATCGCCGAGCTGGTCCAGCCGGACGCCGGATGGCAGCGGGTCCGACCCGCCATAGACGAGATAGGCCTCTCCGCGATGCTCCATACCATCGAAGGTGGCCTCGGTTGCGCCGATCAGCACGTCGCCGAAGCCGTCGCCATCGACATCGCCCGCCATGCTGACCGCGACACCGGCGAGGTCGCCCGGACGCACGCCTTGCAGAGTGACGCCGCGATTCTGGGTCAGCGTGCGAACGTCGGTGGCGGGGGGCAAGCCCCCCGCCTGTCCATAGATGACATACGCCTCGCCGGCGTCGATGCGCCCGCCCGGATCAGCGGCGCGCGAACCAACGACAAGGTCGGGAAACCCGTCGCCATTAACATCGCCCGCCAGACCCGCGACGGCGCCGGACAGCATGTCGCCGACGTTCAACCCGGTTATAACCGAAACACCAGACGATGTTCGCACATCTATAAGTATGCGGTCAGGCATTTGTACGCCTGTTAGGTTTTATATTACTCTATATAATGTATAGATCATCCACCCATGTAAAATCAAGATAGTCGGTGCGGATCGGCTCGCCCGGCGCGCCGAAGCCGCGCAACTCGATCACGTCGCCGACTTCGAGCGCCACATTCTCGATCTGACGCTCGATCAGCGCCGCAGCCGTAGGGTTGGCGGAACCGGTGTCCTGGTCCCACTGGAACGCATCGATCTCCTCGTTGTTCACCAGCAGCCGCATCGAGCCGACGCCGTCGTTCTCGTCGAAATGGCCGAGGGCGAGGTCATAGACGCCCGCCGTCCCGTTGAAGACGTAGGACGCGATCTGCTCGCCCCCGCCGACGGCCTCGATGTTGGCGCCGCCTGACGCGGCCGAGCGCGCCTGGACCTTGAAGCCCTGAACCAGCGTGAACGCCTCCGCCTCGATGCGGAACGGCGCGGGCGGCGGCGGCGGCGGCAGATCGGCAGGGATCTTTCCCGTGTAGGCGAAGTCCAGATAGTCGGTGCGCAGCGGCTCGTTGGGCGCGCGCACGCCCTGGATCTCGACCACGTCGCCGTCATGCAAGACCACATCCGAGATGACGCGCGTGGTCAGCGTCTGGGCGTTGGGGAAAGCCGAGCCGAGCTCCTTGTCCCAAAGGAAGCTGTCGATCTCGACGCCGTTCACGAGAATCGACATAGACGATACCGCGTCGTTTTCGTCGAAATATCCCAGCGTCAGGTCATACACGCCGTCGCGCGCGGTGAAGTCATAGCTTGCCCGCTGCAATCCGCCGCCGTTCGCCTGGATGACGCCGCCGAGCGACGCGGCCTTGTTGGTGTTTACCGAAAAACCCTGAATCAGCGTCATGCTTTCGGCTTCGACGCGGAAGTTGGGGATATCCTCGACAAAGGAGAACTCAAGGTAATCGGTGCGCAGCGGCTCGTTCGGCGCGCGGAAGCCGCGCAGTTCGATCAGATCGCCCTGGCGCAGATCAAGGCCGTCAAGCACGCGGCTGGTCAGCGTCTGGGCGTTGGGGCCTGCCGAGCCAAGATCCTGATCCCAGAGAAAGTTGTCCACCTCGGCGCCGTTCACGAAGATCGACATCTGCGAAACGGCGTCGTTCTCGTCGAAATAGGCAAGCTTCAGGTCATAGATGCCGGCCCGGCCTTCGAAGGCGTAGGCGGCGATCTGCTCGCCGCCGCCATTGGCCTGCAGGATCTTGCCGCCGGACGCCGTCGCATTGTTGGCCACCGAGAAACCCTGCACGATGGTCAGGTTCTCAGCCTCGACGCGGATCAGAGTCGCCGCGGCGGGCTCGTAGATCGCATCCACCGCGTTGATGCGCACCGCCTGCTGGTTGCTGACGCCGCCGGTCGAGGCGCTCCAGCCGAAATGCGCCTGCGTCCCGCCGAGAATGGCGGAAAGGTCGATCACCTGCTCGATCAGCACCACGCCGTCGAGCGAGACGGTGAGCGTCTGGTCCACCGGCTCCCAGACCACCACGACGCGCCGCCAGGCGCCGTCCTCGAGGTTGGGCACGGCCACCGGCGCGGTGCGGAATGCGCCGTCGGTGGTGAACAGCGCGACATGGTCCTCGACAAGGTCGTCCGAGCCGCCGCCGTTGCGGAACGTGTCGAACTCGATCGCCAGCCCGTTCAGCAGCCCGGCCACGCCGAAGCCAGACCCGGCGCCGCCGGTCGCCGCCGCGCCCATCGGGTCGGCGTGCAGCACGAAGGTCATGCCGTCGCCGCCGCCATCCTTGTCTCCAAGGAAGATGTCGAAGTCGAACGTGGTCACGCGCGTCATATCCACCCGCGCTTCGGAGGCGATGAGACCGGTCTGCTGACTCGCATCGGGGGTCAGGATGAATTCACCCGCCGTCGCGCCGGCCGCGGCGGATCCCGACAGCGCCATGTCGACGGCGCGCGCCTGGATCTGCAAAACGCCCACTTCGCCGGTGGCGATGTTGGCGTAATAGACCTTGCCGTCCGGGCCGACGATATAATGCACCGGCGCAAAGCCGTCGCCGACCTGACCGACCAGCTTGACGTCGCGCCGGTCGTTCACGTCGATGGCGAAAATCTGACCGCCGGGCAGGTTGCTGAAGAAATAATGATTGTCGAGCGATGACGGATAGCCGCCGCCGCCGCCATAGACGTCGCTGCCGCCGGTGATGGCGATGAAGGCGTAGCCGGGCTCCGCCTCGGCGTGCGCAAAGGCGCGGAAGGATTGGGTCAGCGTGATTTCGCCGGCCTCGACGGCGGCGTAGAACGCCTGCGCCTCGGGCAGGTTCTGATAGGGGCTGCGCAGCGACACGCCGCTGTCGCCGCCTTCGAACCACGGCCAGCCGAAGTTGGCGCCGGGACCGCCGACATTGATCTCCTCCCAGGAGTTCCAGCCGGTCTCGGTGATGAACAGGCGGCCGGCATCGTCGAAACCCATCGAGAACGGGTTGCGCAGGCCAAGCTGGAACACCTTGGACCGGTTGGCGGAGAGATCGGCGCCGTCCTCGACGAAGGGGTTGTCGGGCAGGCCGTCGCCGGTCATGGCGTCGATGCGCAGCACCTTGCCGGCCAGTGCGTCGATGTTCTGCACCGACGCTGCGCGCGGATCGATCGCGTTGAACGATGAGCCGTCGCCGACCGAGACGTAGAGCGCGCCATCCGGCCCGAAGGCGAGCGCGCCGCCGGCGTGGGTGGAGCTGTCCACCTTCAGGTAATCCTGCACCGGCTCACCGGTGACGGGGTCGATGTCGGAGGCCGGCGTGAACAGCGGGCTTGACGGGTCGATGGTTACGGGGTCGCCGCTGTTGATCGCGCCGCCGCCGGCGATGTCGGCCAGCGTCTGGCCGGCGCCGCCGATCAGCACCACTTCGGAATCCGCGATCACGGAGGTGAAGTTGGTCGCCGGATCGACCTCGAAGCGCGATACATAGGAGAAGCGGTTGCCTTCGCCGTCGCCGCCCGCCGCGCCGGTCTGACCCGCCGTGTCCGCCGGATCGACCACATAGAAGACATAGACGTAAGGGTCTGCGGGAAAGTTCGGATGCAGCGCGAAATCGAGCAGCCCGCGGTCGCCGCTGCTGTTGGTCTGCGCCGCGATGTCGAGGAACGTGGCGACCTGTTCGCCCGTGGTCGCGTCATGCGTCGTGATCCGGCCGAGCTTGCTGGCCACGAAGATCAGGTTGGGATCGACCGGCGAGAACGCGAAGTCGATCGGCGCGATCAGGCCGCTCAGCACCGGCTGCAGCGTGGTGTCGAACAAGGGCTCCAGCGAAGGCTCCGGCCCCACGGGAGCGGGCGTCTCGTCATCGAGGATGTTCACGCGCGTGGTGCGCGGCGCGCCCAGATCGGCGTCCGACACGCCGGTGATCGACAGGATGAACGCCTCGGTCGGCTCAGCCAGCGCATCGTCGAGGATGGGCGCGACCACCGTCACGCGGTCCTGACCGGCCTCGAACGCCGCGACGCCGCTCAGCGGCCCGTCGAAGTCCAGACCGTGGGTCGCGGGATCGACCGTGGCGGAGGTGATCTCCCACGTCGCCGAGGCGGGCTGGGAAAGGTCGCCGCTGCGCAGGATGGTGATCGTGACCGAGCCGTCACGTTCATCGACGCTGATCTCGCGCGCCTGCAGGAAAATCGTACCGCTCATCACATGTCGCTCCACATCACCGGGCGCCGCGACCGGCGCCGCCCGAACCAAAATCCACTTCAATGCGAATTATCATATTCGGTTAAATCTTGTCGAGAATCTTCGTGGTGAACGGCGCCGCACCGCGGCAAAAAAACCGGTGATGCCCGGTCGCAGGTGTGCTACCGCTCCGGTCAGGCATGGAGCGGGGCGCGATGAATTACCGGCGTGAGATCGATGGACTGCGTGCGGTCGCCGTGCTGCCGGTCATCCTGTTCCACGCCGGCTTTCCACTGTTCGGCGGCGGTTTCGTCGGCGTGGACGTCTTCTTCGTGATCAGTGGCTTCCTCATCACCGGCATCATCGTCGAGGAGATGCGGCATGGCCGCTTCTCGCTGTTGAACTTTTACGAGCGGCGCGCCCGCCGGATCCTGCCTGCGCTGTTTCTGGTGATGGCCGCGAGCCTGCCGGCGGCCTGGATGCTGCTGTCGCCGAAGGATCTGCAGGATTTCGCCCAGAGCCTCGTCGCGATCGGGCTGTTCGCGTCCAACTTCCTGTTCTGGCAAGAGAGCGGCTACTTCGACACCGAGGCCGAACTGAAGCCGATGCTGCACACCTGGAGCCTCGCGGTCGAAGAGCAGTATTATGTCATCTTTCCGTTGATGATCCTCGTGTGCTGGCGCCTCGGTCCGGCGCGGCTGTTCGCGCTTCTGGCCACGCTCGCCGCGGCCAGCCTGGCGTTGTCGCAATGGCAGGTCCAAACCCAGCCGATCACGGCGTTCTTCCTGCTGCCCTCGCGGGCCTGGCAGTTGCTGCTGGGCGCGATGGTCGCCTTCGCGTTCGCCTACCGGGTCAGCCGCGCCGACCTCGTGGGCCGCAACCTGATCGCGGCCGAAGCGCTTGGCGCGCTGGGTCTCGCGATGATTCTGTGGCCGGTCTTCGCCTATGATGATCGTACGCCGTTTCCCGGCTTGAACGCCCTCGCGCCCTCCGTCGGGACAGCGCTGGTCCTGGCCTTCTCGGCGCCGCAGACCGTGGTCGGGCGGCTCCTCGGCCTCCCGGCCTTCGTCGGCGTCGGCCTGATCAGCTACAGCGCCTATCTCTGGCACCAGCCGCTGTTCGCCTTCACGCGCCACGCGACGCTCGGCGAGGTCTCGCCGCTCGTGATGGCCGCGCTCAGCGCGCTGGCGCTCGGGCTGGCCTGGCTGAGCTGGCGCTTCGTTGAACGGCCGTTCCGCGCCCGCGGCGTGGTCGGCCGGCGCGCGGTGCTGGCCTTCGCGATGTCCGGCGTCGCCGCCTTCGGCGCGGTCGGCCTCGTCGGCCACCTGCGCAGCGACCAGATCACCGGCATCCGGCTCGCCGGCGTCGATCCGGCGCTGCGGGAGAGTTTCCGCACCAAGGACCAGCTTGTTGACAGCCGCAGCGAGTTGCTGCGGCCCTTCAAGGCCGCCGCCGATACGCCGTTCGGCGCCGATCCCGCGACGCGCCGCGTGCTCATCCTGGGCGACTCGGTCGCCAATGACCTCTATGGCGCGGCGATGATCAACGCGGCGTTGTTCGACGGCGTCGAGTTCCGGCGCCTGCCGCTCGACGATCTGTGCATGCCGCAGTTCGAGCGGGTCCTGCGGGGCGACGTCTCGGGTCCGCGCGACACGGGCGACGCCAACCGTGATTGTCTGGACGAGGCGCTGCGCCTGCGCGACAGCGCGCAATTCGCCGAGGCGGACGTGCTGGTGCTGAGCGCGTTCTGGCGTCGGCGCAGCACCGTGACGCCGCATCTCGGCGCGCTGCGGCTGGCCGAGACGCTCGCCGGGCAGGGGCGGCGCGTCAAGCTGGTCGGGCTGGTCGAGATGAAGGACGCCTCCTCGGCCGCCTTCGTCGCCCTGCGCGAGGGCATGGATGCGCGGCAGGCTAACGGCTTCGCATGGCGCACCCTGCGCCGCGCCGCCATCGACCCCGCCAACGAAGATGCGCGCGCGCTGGCAGAGCGGCTGCCGGGCGTGGACTATGTCGACAAGCTGGCGCTGTTCTGCGACCCCGTGACCGAGTCATGCCTGCTCTTCGGCGACGACGGCCAGCTCATGTTCTCCGACTCGCACCATATCAGCGGCCCCGGCGCGGTCTGGCTCGGTCAGCGCCTGGCCGAGACGGGTTGGCTGAACGATCCCGGCGTCGGCGGCGCGCGCAAGGCTGCGGCGGACTGAGGGGGCCCGACGGGCCTCAGGGCGCGTAATATGCTCCGAAGATGCGGCCGCGCGCCGCCGCGCCGCGCAACGCCGCCGGGGCGTCGGCGATCAAGCTGAGATCGTGCAGCCCCTCAAAGACCATCAGCGGCTCGCCGGTCGCCAGATCCACCTCGAACACGCGGTGCATCTCGGAGAAGGCGACCAAGGCGCGGCTGCGGTCGGCCGAGATGTCGAGGTGGCTGGCGACGCGGGAGAACTGCGTCTCGCCCTCGAAGGCGCCCTCCGGCGGAAACACGCGGCGCTCGGCCCCCGTGGCCAGGTCGATCTCCAGCAGCCGTGAAGGCCGCCCTGCGGCGTCGCCGCCCCAGTTGTCGAACATCAGCAGCTTCGAGCCTGAAAGGTGATGCACCGAATGCTGCTGGGCGAAGCTGCCGCCCAGCACGCGCTTCACCGCGCCGCTGGTCCCGTCGAGGATCGCCACGGCGCTGATGTTGCGCAGCGACAGCACCAGATCGCCCGCGACCAGCCCCGCCTCCGGCGCGTCGTCGGCGCTCACGATGTCGATGTAGTTCAGGTGCAGCGGGTCGCAGCCGTCGATGGTCTGCTGCAGCCGCATGCTCCAGGGGCCGGTGGCGAGCTGTTCGAAGATGTCGATACGGCGCACGACCTGCCCGGCGCCGTCAATGATCGCGACATGGTCGATCATCGGGCGACCGGACTCGCAGCGCAGCCGCACGCGACGCGCGCCGTCCAGCGCGGTCGCTTCGGCGTCGGCCACGGTGAGCGAGGGGACCAGCGCGCGGCCGTCGGGCATGAGCGTCGCCCAGTGGTGGCTGAAGTCGAAGCGGAACCAGCGCGGCGTCCCGTCCGGCGCGATGCGCCCCACGCCCATGGAATAGGGAAAGGCCCCGGTGTCGCCGATCGACTGGAACGTGACGAGAAGATCGCCGTCGGGATAAGGCGTCGCCCCCACGGGGCGGATGATCAGTTCGGGCCGGTCCGCGAGCCCCTGCCGCGGATAGGCTCCGTCCGCGCTGTCCGCCGCGAGGATCGCGGCAGGCCGGAACGGCGTCGCCGTCGCCACGGCCCCGGTGCGGTCGATGGTGACGGCGAGACAGCCAAACTCCGGACACAGGTCCAGATACTGGTTCAGCCCGCCGACGATCACGACCCGCTCCGCCCCCATGCGCTCGGGCGCCAGCGCACGGAAGCGCCGCGCGCGGATCTCGGTCAGCGGCACGGGCGCGGCGTCGGTGACGTCGAAGAAGCCCACGTATGGCGCTCCGAACATCTGTCCCGCGACAAAGCGGATCGTCTTCACCCCGTCGCGCAACTGCGGATAGGGAAACACCTTGCGGTCCACCACGATCAAGCCGGCGATGAAGGCCAATACCGCTATCGATGCGATGAAGATGATCAGGGGTGCGTTGCGCGCCATCGTGGAGATTCCCTTGCCTGCTTGCGTCAGTGACAGATTGGACCGCCGACGCCGTCCGGCGTTCCGAGCGGGGTTTGCTACTCGGCAGGCTCGCGCGCGGCAGGCGGGCGCCGACCTTTCTTGATCTTGCGGCCGATCAGGCGGCGCATCTCGGTGAAGATCTCCGGCGCCAGCAGCCGCAGCATGATCAGGTAGGCGGCCAGCGCGCCCGCGCCCGCCAGCAGGAGCTTGCCGAGCACCCAGCCTGGCGCGAATTGCTGCGCGCCAAGCCCCACGAGGCCGGCCGCCACGGCGCAGGCCAGCCCCGGCAGCGTCGCGCGGATGGTCGGCCAGGCCTCGACGCCGACCGCCCGGCGCAGGATCAGGAAGTTCGGCACATAGTTCAGGAAGACGAGCACGGCATGGCCCAGTGCCACCGCCTCGACGCCAAGCGGCACGGCGACCCACATCACCGCCACGAAGGCGGGCACGCCGATCGCCGATGTCAGCAGGAAATAATCGCTGCGGTTGATCGCCTTGTAGAGCGTGCCGGGCAGCATGTTGATGGTCGAAAGCGCGAAGGCGATCGACAGGATCTGCATCGGCGCGACCACGCCGAGCCATTCCGGCGTGTAGAGCAGGCGGATCAGCGGCTCGGTCATTGCCGCCAGCGCGGCGCCGAGGGGAAACATCAGTAGCGCCAGATACCGCACGAGGCCGTAATAGTAGCCGCGCACGGCGGTCGTCGCCCCCTGCATCTCCGAGATCACCGGGTGCACCACCTTGCTCGCCTCGATGCCGAAGGTCTTGATGGCGAGCTGCGGCATGCGCAACGAGACGCTGTAGAGGCCGAGCGCCTCGGCGCCGAGCACCTTGCCCACCATCAGCGAGTCAAGCGTGCGCGGCACCGCGTTGCAAAGCCCGCCGAGCAGGATGTTCGAGCCATAGCGCAGCGCCGGCCAAAGCACGCTCAGCTTGGGCAGGCTGCGCGGCCGCCATGGCCTGACCATGATCAGCGTCAGCGTCCAGGCCAGCGTTCCGATCACATAGCCCCAGGCCAGCGCCCATACGCCGTATCCCGCAACCGCAAGGCCGATCGACAGGAAGCCCTTCACAAGGCCGCGCGCGACGTCCGGCATGATCTTCAGGCGGAACTTCAGCTCGCGCTGCAACAGCGCGCTGTGTACTGCAGCGAAGGACTCGATCAGCAGCGCCACCGACAGGAACTGCAAAATGTCGGCAAGGTCGGGCTGGCCAAAATAGCCGGCGATCATGTCGGCCGAGACCCAGATCGCCGCCAGCATCGCCGCAGAGACCGTCACGGCGAAACCGAACACCGCCTCCGCCGCCTCCTGCAGCGCATGGCGCGTCGAGATGAGATAGGCGCCGAGGCCGAAGCCCTGAACGAGTTCGAAATAGCCGATCACGACCAGACCGAACGCCATCAGGCCGAACTCGGCCGGCGACAGGTATCGCGCGACGATGATGATCGCGATGAGGTTCAGCGCCTTGGTCGAGAAGAACGACAGATAAGACCAGAAGATGTTGGTGACGCTCTTGTCGACGAGGTTGCGGGGCGACATGCCGTCAGCCCCTAGCCAAGGTGCTGAGCCTGAAGGACGGCTTGGTGTGTGATCGCATCTGACTCAAACCACAAATCTCCACACTTTCGGCGCATTAATCGGCGCGGCGATCCCTCGCGTCAAGCGGTATCGGGCGGGATCCTTTCGCACCCGCGAAGGCGCTCCCCCGGCGATCACGGCGTCGGCGCCGCGAAGGAGACTTGCAGCACGTCGCCGGGGCGCAGCGCGGTCAGTTCGTCCGCCTCGATCCGCTCGCCGCCGCGCACCAGCTCCAGCCGCAGCGTCGGCGGGAGCAGCGAGGGGATGACGTCGCTCGCGTCGCCGTAGATCTGGAGGTATTCGAGGCTGGTGGCGAACTCGATGGTCGCCCCTTCCAGATCCCGCAGCGTGCGCAGCCGATCGGACACGAGGGTCTCGCGGTAGCGGCTGAGGGCCACTGCGGCGGCGTTGTCTGCGGTCACGGCGGTCTGGCGCGCGCGCGCCTCGAAGGCGGCAATCTCAAGCGCGTCGGCGCGATAAGAGTCCGCGTTCACCGACAGCGCAAGCTGGCGGTCGCGCCGCGCCAGCCCGCGCGCGACGAGCGTGTCGATGTCGGCGAGGTTGGTCTCGGTCGCCGCAAGCTGACGCGCCACGATCTCGCGGCGCTCTCCGAACAGGCCGGCCTCCTCCAGCGCCAGATCGCGCTGGCGGCGCGCGCCGTCCATGGCGCGCTCCACCACTTCGCGGCGCGAGCGGATCAGCGCCTCCTGCAGCGCCGCGCGGCTGTCCGCGGCTGCGGGATCGTCTGGCGGCGAGGCCGTCGCGTCATCAGCGGGGATCCCGTCGCCTTTGTCGAGCCGGCCCAGCTCGGCGTCAATCGCGGCGATGGTCGCCTCGGCCTCGTCGATACGCGCCTGCGCCAGCAGCAGCCGCCGCCGCTCGTCCGACAGCCGCCGCGCGCTGTCGCCGCCAACGATCTCCAGCCGCCGCTGGCCGCCGGCCAGCGCCATGGCCTGGATCGCCGTCATCCCCGGCGCGAAGGGGTGCGCGCCCGGGCGCAGGACGTCGCCGAGCACGAAGATGTCGCGCCACGCCGCCATTTCGGCGATCACCGAGACTGGCGCGCGGAAGGCCGCCTGCGCCGCCTCGGCTACCGCGCCCTCGACCTCGTTCAGCGTCATGCCCTCGACCGGCACGACGCCAATCAGGTGCAGCGCGAGCGCGCCGTCCTCGCGCACCCGGTGCGGCCCGGACAGGTCGGGCTGGCCGTAGATCGACAGGCCGACCGTATCGCCGGGGACGACGCGGTAGGGTTCGGCGACGGCGGGCGCGGCGAGGCTTGCGGCGGCGAGCACGGCGGCGCAGGCGACCGCGGCTGCGCGCAGGCGCTGCGGAAAGGCGAAGGCGGCCATGGCGATATCTCCTGACAGGCGGCTGGCGCGACGCGGTCACGCCGCCAGACGTAAACTCCGGTATAACGCAAGCAGCGACGTCGCGGTCGCCCGAACGTCGTAGGTCCTGGCGACGGTCTCGCGGGCCGCGGCGCCCAGCCGGACGCGCAGATCGCGGTCGC
>Ga0210015_1004202_pt1 | contig 12325 bp, 19 predicted proteins | sample CryGeymeta201522_FD_185471 | JGI IMG/M metagenome (GOLD analysis project Ga0210015, IMG submission 185471) | Groundwater microbial communities from Crystal Geyser aquifers in Utah, USA - Crystal Geyser metaG 2015-22 (SPAdes) (version 2) | ecosystem: Environmental > Aquatic > Deep subsurface >... | reverse complement strand
GCCGAGTACGAGGCGTAGGTGATACGTAAAACGTGAAACAGCCTGCCCTGAGCTTGCCGAAGGGTAAAACGTAATTCGCGCTGTGAGATATTACGTTTTACGAATTACGTTTCACGCCGCGCCTCTCCCCAGACTTTACGGAAAGTTTCTCCAACTCATCTACCAACGCAGCAATCACGTCGAACCCGCCCTGCCAGAAGGCAGCCGAGCGGATATCTATGCCCGCGTCACCTAAAATCTTGGCCGGGGCCTCCGAGCCGCCGGCCGAGAGGATCTTCAAGTAGCGAGGTTTGAAGGCTTCGCCCTCGGCTTTGAATTGCTGATAGAGGGACAGCACCAGCAACTGCCCAAAGGTGTAGGCATACACGTAGAAGGGCGTGTGATAGATGTGGGGGATGGAGACCCACTCCCACTTGAACTCGTCGCTCAGTTCGACCGCCTCGCCGAACTGCTCTTTCAGGTTTTCCACGTAGGCCGCCGATAACTCGTCCACCGAGGCATTCTTCTGCACCATTTCGTGCGCTTGGCGCTCAAAGAGGGCGAAATAGGTCTGGCGCATGATGGTGGCATACGCATCATCCACCTGGCGGAAGAGCAGGTCGCGGCGCACGGATTCGTCCGTCTCTTCGGAGAGCAGCCGATCCACGAGCATCATTTCGCCGAAGGTGGAGGCCGTCTCGGCCAGCGGCAGGGACGAGTGGTAGGTGAAAACGGCGTGGTGCGCGGCCAGCATGGCGTGGATGGCGTGACCGAGCTCGTGCGCCAGCGTGGCCACATCGTCGGGGCGACCCTGGTAGTTGACGTGCACCCAGGGCGGCAGGTCCGGGACGGCGCTCCAGCAGAACGCGCCGCTCTGTTTGCCCTTGCGCACCTCGCTATCCAGGTGATTTTCGGCGAAGATGCGGCGCGCATGTTCCGCCACCTGTGAGTCGAATCGGCCGAATGAATCCAGCACCATCTCGGCGGCAGTGTTGAAATCGTACCTTTTGTCGGATTTGACCACTGGCGCGTAAATGTCGTAGCGGCGCAGGCGTTTCATGCCGATGTGCCGCGCTTTCAACTGGAAGTAACGCTGGAAAAGGGGAGCGTTGCGGCGGCAGACCTCCAGCAGGGTATCCACCGCCTCATCCGGGATGTCGTTGAAGAGGTTGCGGGCGGCGATGGGATTGGTGAAGTGACGCATGGTCAGGTTCTCGTTGCGCCAGTCACGCACCACGGTCTGGTACATCTGGCCGAGGATGACGCCATCGTTCCCGTAGACGCGGTACAGCTCCTGGTAGGCGCGCGCCCGCAGATCTGCATCGGCGTTACGGACATAAACCATGAGTTCGCCACGCGTCAGTTCCTTGGTCTTGCCATCCACTTTTAACTTGAAGGCGTAGCGATTGGTGACCGAGTCGTACAGCGTGTGCAGCGCGCTGACGCCGGTCACGTTCTTGAGATTGATGATCTTTTCTTCCGGCTCGCTCAAGGTATGCGGTTTGAAGAGGCGCATTTCCTCGAGGTAGTAGCGGTAATCCCCAGAGGCGGCCATCAGGCGTGCTGCGTTGGCCTCGTCCAAATCTTTCCACCACAAGCTGAAGAACAGGGTGCGGTTTTCCATCTCGGCCATGAACTGCTGCACGCGCCCCAGCAGGGTCTGGGCGGTCTGGTCTTGCGTGTTGGCCGCGAACGACAGCCCGGCGCAGACGTAGATGCGGTGCGCCAGGCGGGTGGATTCCTCTGTGTCTTTCAGGATTTCGACGAAACTCCCGGCCGGGATATCCGGCTCGAGCTGCGGACGGATCTTCTCGAAATCAGCAACCTGCGCTTCTAGGGCTTTGAAAGCCGCCTCTAGTTCCGGACTATCCAAAGAGGGAAACAGGTCTTTCAAGCTCCAGGCGGATTGGGTGAATGGCATTGCAGGCTCCTTTTTCTCGAGGTGAATGTTTTGTCAATTCGGCGCGAACGTGGCCGCGCTTCTCCTCCACGCTGCGGGCGCGGACGGTCTCACCTGGCAGCGCAAAGGGGACGAAGGCGGCGCGGCCATCCGCAAGGCGCCCGAGCGCATCGCCGCCATAAGCCAGTTTTTCAAGCCGAAGGTCGAAGGCCGAAGATTGCATGATGCGATCAGCGTTGAAGGATTTTCCCCACCGCCTCAATGATCTGCTCGACTTGCTGAAGTTGCAAAACACCCAAACGCCGAACCAATCGTTGCTCTGAGACCGAGCGAATTTGCAGAGCGTCAGCGGCGGAAGGTTTTGTCAGGCCATTCTCAGGATCAGGGTCAATGCGCACAAGCCAGCGTGCAATTTCATACCGTTCTTTCCAATCGGTAAACGGAACGATGACTTTGATGGGTAAAGCCCCAACGGCGTCACTACTCACAATGACCGCCGGCCGCGTTTTTTGGATTTCTGATCCAATCATCGGATCGAGCTTGACCAGCCAGACTTCACCCCGGTGCATTCTTGTCTCCCTCGAACAGGAAATCATCGCCATCCAAGGCGGTGAAAGCAGTCAATTCGGGGTTGGTTTTGTACTCGGCCTGCAACTCTCGGGCAGCGTGCTGCATTTGCCTGCGCTCACGGTAGAGCAGTTCACGCGCCAACATCTCGCGTACCAGGTCGGAAAGACTGCGGCTTTCCTGATGGGCAATTTGCGAAAGCAAGTTAAGTTGATTTTTTTCTAACATGATTTGCGCCCGGCATAGTTCCATGACTGCACCTCCGTATTGTGTAATCGAATTACACCATTATTATACTCGTTCGCTGGCGTATGTCAAGAACACAGAGCAGCGGCATCATCGAGAATACATTACCCAGAGTCCGTTCAACACCGCCTCCAGCCTTTCCGCCAATAACTCCGGCTTTCCCGTGGTCACGTCGTCTTCGTTCTCGAAAACGGCGTATGGCACGTGTTCAGCGCGGACTGTGACAAACCCAGCCTCGCCCTGCGCCATGCTCCCCCAATCGTCGTCTTGATAGAGCCGTTCCATCTTCTCGTCGGATAGGCCGTGCTCCAGGATGCTGTCTGGGCGTTGCGGGTTGAAACGGCGGCGGTTCTTACGCAGCGACTCGACGAAAGACACGTTTACGTAAACGATGGCAGCCTTCTGCAGGAGATCGTCTGCCAGGTGAGGAAACGCCTCGCCGTAACCTCCATGCTCACTGCCGCGCGAAAACTCGACCAGCGCCGTCGTGTGATCGTGGTAGGCCGGGTCATCGCGCTGGCGTTTTTGATAATCCAGGCTGAGGCGTTCGATCAGCAGATGCCAGTAAGCGGGATGCTTGAAGTAACCGCCCTCGTCGGTGTATAGACGGGGTTGTCCCAACTGCTGATTCAGGATGCGGTCTTCCTCGAACCAAATCCACAGCATGGGAAAGTCGTCCAGGATGTCCAATTCGGCGATGTGAAAGCGGCTGCGGCGGATATCCGGCGCAGTATGCTTCAGGAAATCGAGGATCTCGCTTTTCCCTGAGGCGGGGCGGCCGATCAGGATGAGAACATCGAAAGTGTCATGGACCATGCTATGTGTGGCAATGTGACAGTCACTTCGAAAGTGACTGTCACATTGCACCCCTTTTCAACATGAGTTTCGATTCTATTTCTATTTCAGGAAGATTGCGAGAATCTGGTTCTGGAAGAGGGCCAGGATGATCATGACCATAAGGAACGAACCTGCCAGGATGCCGATGCGCTTCAAGTCGCGCTTGATGACGCTGTAATCCGGGTTGAATTCAGACCTGCCGGACGAAGAAACGGAGGCGGATGCAGATACAGTGCGGCTGGCTCGACGTTTGCTTTTCTTGCTCATAGATTCTCCTAAGGGTTTTGAAGTTTTGCAGAGACAACGATACGCTTGTTGTCAATCAGATAAGGATAACAGGAAATCAACGTGACGGTCGGGTCGCCGGTCGCGGCCATGACCTCGACCTGGGTCGGCTCAACGATCTGGCTGCCGGTCACGATATAGATATACTGGTGCTGGGCGGTGTACAGGATGACCTGGTCGCCGGGCTGGAGGTTGATGAGATCGCGGAAGATCTCGCCGAAAACGTCATCGTGGCCGGATAGCACCACCTTCCCGGCCTGGCCGGGGTTGGCCGAGCCGATGTGCTGGCCGACGCCCTTCTTCAACTGGTCCCAGCCGTCGCCTTGAACGACGGGCGCATCCACGCCAATGGCCGGGATCTGGAGGCGGATCGCCTGCTCCGGGCCGGGCGTCGGGATGGGCAGGTTAGCCAGCGACTGCACCAGCGGGCGCAGGTGTTCGGGGATCTCGGCCTCGTTGGGCTGCGCGCCGCCCGGCGAGGTGGGCGGTGTGTGGCCGGAGGGCAGGACGACCGCCGTGATGAGCGGCGTGGGCGAGAGCGTCGGCTGTTGCAGCGCGGCAGCCACCTCTTGATTTAGCGTGCGCAGCAATCCCATCCCATTGAACAGAATGCCGGCCAGTCCCACCACGGCCAGAATCTCCACAACCAGCAGGATACGATCCATCCAGCGGCGGCGCGGCGAGCGAACCGGTTCGGGGGCCGGACCTCCATCCAGCGTCTCGTCCCCGCCGTTCGGGGACTTGAGGGCTGGCTCGGTGCGCCACTCCTCCAGGGCGGCCGGCGGCAGATCCGGCGCCAGCATCACCGCCCGGCCGGTGCGGCGGAAACGTTCCAGTCTCTGCTGGCGGGCAACGCGACGTTTATCCAGCAGCAGGCGGCGTAGTTCCTGTTCCGAAAGCTCTTCAGGCGACTTGGGCATAGCAGCAGGGGGATTATACCTCGACTGAGGGGCCGTTCGCGCTGGCGAGCGGGGCGGTGATGAAGTTGTTTTAGGAATCAGGATATTCGGACCAACCGAGTCACAACCAGAAGTGCGGGAATGATAGCGCAGTCGGCTACCCTAAAGTGTTACCAGCCGCCTGTTCTCAACCGGTTCCTTAATTCATCTTGTAAGGACGATAACATTTCTTTGAAGGATTCCATGTGCGCAGAATTTCCCGTTGCTTGTTCCTCTAGACGTCCCAGCAAATAGACTATCCATGATTGCCACGTACGCGGGTTGCTATACATTTGCGATATTTCCTGCGCGGTTTTATCAAGAACATCACGGAGTTCGTCTTCATTACTTTTACTCATTTGTTATTCTCCTGAGTTTGTTCAGTAACTTGGAAACTTTTATTTCTATTAGTTCTCCAGTCGGTATCCATTATTGGTCAACAAGGTAAACAGCCCAAACAACGAAATGGTTCAACTGCTTTAGCATATTCACATTGTAGCACTGTTACCGTTTTCAAGTAAAGAAAGGTTTACGCTCCGATTATTTGTGCGAAAACTCTTCAGGCGACTTGGGCATAGCAGCAGGGGGGATTATACCTCGACTAAGGCAGGGATTCTTGGCGGCGTTAACTAACCCTTGACTGAACATTTTCCCCCATGATAAACTTGCCCATCTTCAAAGAAAGGAGGCGCACTTCATGGTAAAAAGCTCGTTTTCAAGTCTTCGCACCGATGCCGCCAGCGGTATCTTTGTGCATGCGCGGAGTGCGCCTGTTCACCGGTAAGTTCCACATCTAGCTCGTTGCGGCCACGGTGCGCTCCCTCCCGTGGCTGTTTTGTTTTTCGAGGCGGCCATGGGCGAATCCTGTGGCCGCTTTGGTTTTCATTAAAAAAACTGGAGAATGACATGACTACACAATCGAAGCAAGAAAACATCATTTTGGCCGAGGCCCCGGCCATCCCCGGCCTGAACTTTCACGGCTTCCGCGGCGAGGTGGACTTCCCACTCATGCTGGCCGTGATACATGGCAGCAAGGACGAAGACGGCATCCAGCGCTCCGAAACGCCTGAGGAAGTCAAGAACAATTACCAGCACCTGGTCAATTGCGATCCCCACCGGGATATGCTCTTCGCCGAGGTGAATGGACAGGTGATCGCCTACAACCGCGTCTTCTGGGAACAACTGGAAGATAAAACCCGCCTTTACAATCTCTTTGGCTTTTCGCTGCCCCAATGGCGGCGGAAAGGGATTGGCACGGCCATGTTGCGCCACGCCGAGCGCCGCCTGCGCGAGATCGCGGCCGGCCACCCACAGGATGGGGAACGTTTCTTCCAGTCCTTTGGGGCGGATACCGAGAAGGGCGCGCTGGCTTTATTGGAGTGCCAGGGTTACAAGCCGATCCGCTATGAGCTTGACATGCGGCGCGACCTGACTGAGCCTTTCCCGGAAACGCCCATGCCCGAGGGGCTGGAAGTACGCCCGGTCGAAGAGGCGCACGTCTGGCCGATCTTTGATGCCATGAACGAAGCCTTTCGCGACCATTGGAGCTACCGCCAGCAGACGCGGGAAGAATTCGAAGGCTGGATGAACAGCCCAACCTACAATCCCAAGCTCTGGAAGGTGGCCTGGGAAGAAGTTTCGTCTGAACTTCAAAATAGGGAATTCGCCACATTGTAGAATCAGTGTACAATCACTGGAAGAATGACAAAGGAGGACGGACGATTGACAGTCATCCGTCATCCGTCATCCGTTATCCATCGCTTTTATCTTGGAAGGAGAAACCCATGAACCTGCGTTGTTCTTACTGCCAGACCATGTTCGCCTTGAGCCGCGAGACCATCCTTGCTGCTCTTGGGCAGATGGAGGTTGAGGGTTTGCATCACTATGACGCCCACTGTCCGAGGTGCCGCCGCGCCAATAGTATGTCCCGTGACCGGTTGGAGAAGGCCTATCCCGGCTGGCGCGAGGCGCTCAAAGAAATGCAAAAGCAGGCTGCGAAAGCCGAGAAGGAACAGGCCGCGGCGGTCGAAGAGAAACCAGCCGAGGTTGAGGCGAAACCCGTCGCAGTGAAAGCCAAAGCTCCAGCCAGGAGCGAGGCAGCCAAAAAGCCAGCCGCGGCTGCCAAAGCCAGTCCTGCTCCCAAGACCGAGAAACCTTCCCCAAAGGGGAAGAAACCCGCTGCTGGAACCAAGTCGAAATGACCATACGCGCCGTATATTTCGACCTGGGCGGCGTCATCGTCCGCACCGGGGACCGCGAGCCGCGTACAAAACTGGCCGAGCGTCTCGGCATGACCTATGAGGAACTGGCCAAAGCCGTCTTTGAAAACGAGAGCAGCCTGCGCGCCAGCCTCGGCGCAGTCAGCCCGCAAGAGCATTGGGCGGACGTCATCCAACGCCTGGGCCTGCCGCCCTCCGAAGCTGATAGCGTGCGGCAGGAGTTCTTTGCCGGTGACAGCCTCGACCTCGACCTGATCAACTTCCTCCGTTCCCTGCGCCCGAAGTATCGCACCGGGCTGCTCAGCAATGCCTGGTCGGACATGCGCGCTTACCTCATCGGCCAGAACATCGCTGACGTCTTCGACACCATAGTCATCTCTGCTGAAGTCGGCATCATGAAACCCGATGCCCGCATTTACCAGCTTGCGCTGGAAAAGCTGGGCGTCGCCCCTGCCGAAGCCGTCTTCGTGGATGACTTCATCGTCAACATCGAGGGGGCGCGCGCGGTCGGCATGTACGCCATCCAATTTACCCGGCCGGATCAAACGCTGGAGGAATTGAAACAACTTCTGAACGATGACGGGTGAACACCCCCTGACAGATCATCGAGAATGACCACTGAGGTGTTGTCACATCAGTGGATTATCGCATCGAATTTTCGCGGATTGCCCGAAGAAAATTCGCGAAATTCGGGCAATTCGATGCAAAAAGGGTTATGAAACTCCTGAGGGTTTTCCTCTCGCAATTTGCCCAAGTCCGCAGGCTGAACCGTCCGGCCAAGCTCTTTCTGCTGGCGCTCTTGCTGGATGGCTTCCTCTTCAGCGGCTGGAACCTGTTCTTCAACTTCTACATCCTGGAAGCCGGATTCGGCCGCGAGTACCTGGGGCTGATCAACGCCATGCCGTCCATCGCCGCGCTGATCTTCGGCGTCCCGATGGGCATGCTCTCCGACCGGATCGGGCGCAAGCGCGCCATGATCCTGGGCTTCACGGCTGCAAACGTGGCGATCATCGTCATGTGCAGCGTGCGCCAGCCGCTGGTCATGCTGGCGATGGCCTTCGTCTGGGGCGTCAGCGGTCAGCTTTACGTGTTGAGCCACGCGCCGTTCATGATGAAGGTCTCCGATGATTCCAGCCGCGACTTGCTGTTCAGCGTCAGCTTCGGCGTCTTCCCGCTGGCCAACACCTTCGGCAACGCCGTGGCAGGTCTGCTCCCTGGCCTGTTCAGCCACCTGTTCGGCGTGGCCGATCACAGTGCGCTGGCTTATCAGGCCGTCCTGCTCACGAGCGTGATTTCCAGTTTCCTGGTGCTGGCGCCGATCGCCTTCATCCGCGAGCCGCAGACCCGGCTGGAGGCCGAGCGAGCCGTCTCGCCACGCGCAAGCAGGCAACCGGTCTGGAGCGTCTTGATCCGCCCCCTGACCCTCAAACTGGCGCTGCCCAATCTGATCACCGGCTTCGGCGCGGCGTTGCTCATCCCGTATCTGAACCTCTTTTTTGTCGAACGCCACCATGTGAGCGACCAGACGCTGGGGCTTCTGTTCAGCGCCTCTGCCCTGCTGATCGGTGTGGCCAGCTTCATCGGGCCGCGGCTGGTTGGCAACCTGGGCGGCAAGATCCGCATGATCGTGCTGGTGCAGTCTGCCAGCCTGGCCTTCCTGCTGGTGCTCGGCTTCTCGCCGCTCGTCTGGCTGGCGGTGGTCGGCTTCCTGGTGCGCGGCACGCTGATGAACATGGCCGCGCCGCTCTTCGACGCGTATGCCATGGAACTGACCCCGGAGGCCGAGCAGGGCGCGCTCAACAGCATCCGCTCCTGGGCCTGGAATTTCGGCTGGGCGGTCGGCCCGTACATTTCCGGCCTGGTGCAGCAGCGTTACGGTTTCACGCCGCTGTTCGTCAATACGGCGGTTTTGTACGGGATAGCGATTGGCCTGACGTGGATTTTCTTCCGCCCGAAAGCGCGGCGGGACCTCGAACCTGTTACCGTTTAATTGGTTGGGGCGGCAGTTTGACTGCCGTCCCAACATTTTTTCAACCCGTTATGGCAGGCAAGATGAGCATCGTCATTGCCCATCGCCTGTCCACGATTTTGGCGGCGGATTTGATTTTGGTGATGGATCGAGGAAAGATCGTCGAGCGCGGCACACACGAGCAGTTGCTCGCGACGGGAGGGTTATGTAGTCAGTTGCATGAAACGCAGTTTAGAGGAGAGGGTGTAAAGACATTTTTGGACACAGATTGAACGGGTAATAAAGAGAGACCAGTTTTCGTTGCTGGTCTCTCCTTTGCCTAATTTTTCAAGAACGCGTAGCAATTATCTTTTCGAGTCTAGCTAAATCTTCTGGCTTTGCCCACTTTACTCGTGAACGATCAATTTGACCATTAATCAAGGAATCTGAAACCATATTTAGAACTTGCATAGGGGCTTTTCTTTCAATTTTTGCTTTCTTCTTAATCGCATGGGCAAGACTTAATAGTTTTGAAGCGGACAACTCATGCAAATCACTATGCCAGTTATTAACTTGATCGTCAGCCAATTCTCCTTTGCTCTTCTTAATCTTTATCCCAAGTTCAGAAACAACATTTTCTTCAAAAAGCGCAAAATCAATATTTGAGGGGTCGGTAGTATTAACGGCTAATGCCGCAACGACTTGATCAAGATTAGACCGGTTTGGGGCAATATGATAGACAGATAACTCATTTGACTTGGTTCCGAGATCGTTTAGCGCATCGGCTTGTAACTCTTTATCGGGAAGCCAAGTCATTTCTCCTGTCCATCTATTTTTTCGTATCTTTCTTAGCAGGTATGCCATCTTCGTTACCCTCTAACTGGGCCAAGATTTGTTCCATATCCTTGCGCAATTCAGGGATTCGTTCTCTTTCAATGGCGGACTTAAGGGGAGCAATAGCCAAAGAATCATTTAGGAACGCTAAGCCCAAAATAGCTCCATCTCGCACACGAGCGGAAGTGCTGTATAAACCTCTTTCAAGAAGCCACAAGCGATCTCGATAAGTTATCTTGTGATTAAGTCGACCAAGAATTCTAAATGCCTCCGAAGCAACTTCAGTATTGGTTTGTTCCGATAGAATAATTGGAATGATTACCTCCATAGCAGAATGTCCAAAAGAGGCAATAAAGTCTGATATATTTCTAGAGAAATCGCTTTCCATTCCATCTTCAAAAATTTCTTCTTTTGCACCAGCAAATATTGAATTGGCCTGTTTATCTAATAAACCTGAATTGGCAATTTTAGATGTAGAACTCTCAACACTCCCCCCATAGTATTTCACAGTACGCGCGTCTATATCTTGAAGTTCAATCTGTGTCACAGATTGAACTTTTTTAAAGAGATTCTCAACCAAGGGATCATCGAAGCCAGTGGCAGCGTTCGAGTCTGTGGGTGGAACACGACGTTCAAAAGGTATACTTTGGAGAGCCATTACGGTATATCGCCTTTTAGAGCAATTTCTTTTGCAAGATCAACCAACTCATTAAAAACATTGGTCAATTTATCCGATGATATATCGCTTGTGTAATCCGCCGATGTGTTTATATCTAATTCCAATCTACAAGAAAATGCTTCTGAGGAAGGAAATGAAGATACATGAGCATCAGGTGAAAGTGCAAAACGGACAAGTCCTCGTTTCGCCACTGACCATTTTGAAAGCCTATTGATCTCCAATTCAGAGATATCCAATTGGCTCTTTCGAGTACGGTTAATCTGATAAAGAAAATCCGATGACCCAATTGGATCAAGTTTAACATTTGGCAAGTAATTAGCTATTAATTCATAACCTGACTTTCGGTCGCCAACTGGCAATGCAAGAATAGCACCGAACGCCAAACGCTTAAGCGGTGGGCTTATCTTGAACCAACGTGACGTCAGATCAAGGAAAGAATCTAAACCATCTTGAAATGGACCAATCGAAAATTCACCATCTTCTTCGTTTGGACCCATTAGCCAATCAATTCGTATCGGCTGAGTACCAAAAATAACCTTTCGACCATTAAAATGCCCCTCATCTTGTCGAATGCCTTCTCGCGCCCGAATAATTGTGTTTTCTGGTTGTTCACCAATTACATCTTGCCACCAATTTGCTACATTAAGTTCTGTAGCCGAACTGGGAAAACAAGTTGTACGCAGGCTTTCAACCTGCCATACAGCCAAATCATCTTTGTTTGTAGTTGTTGGCATTGACATAGTGCTTCCCTTATTCCTGATTAGATGACAATATTATAACACCCAAAGGTAAATTGCCAAAATCCTGGCATGGACGCGCGCTCGTCGAAGATCCCCGAAGGGGGCGGGGTGGGGGGAGGCTGGGCGTTGTGCTGAGCCTGTCGAAGCATGGGGTCAATCTCCCGTCAGCGCGTACTCGCGCACGTCCACTTTTGTTCCAGCCTTTGCCATCTTCTCGGCCTGGCGCATGAGATTGGCAGTCACAGTTTCATCGGCGTAGGCTTCGCCGCAGTTGGGACAAATCCGCGCGGGGACGTTTGTCACGGTAAGAGACAAGTGGTCACGTTCCAGCAAAACGGAGATCGTGCCAGGAATCGTCTCGGCCTGGTTGCAAATGACGCATTTCATTTCTTCCTGCCCCTGAATTGTGCCTTCCATTGCGAGGGGTCGGGTTCATAAACTGTGATCACGACCAAATCATTATCTTTTGTATTCTCCGTCATTACAACGTGTAAAGGACGATTGCCACGCTTGCCCAAAATCAAGCCGCCGGGGCAAGGCATATCGTCGGAATAATCTTCGATCATCTCGCCAGATTGCAGGACCTGCCGCACGTTTTCTGCAGAGATTCGCCGCTCGAACATGCGTTGGATGGTATGAACGCGGAAGATGATACGGCGGTTAATCATATTGAGAATTATAGCACCCACCTGCCGGTCAGGGATGATAAAATACCTGCATGGGCACACTCTATCTTGTCGCCACCCCGATTGGCAATCTGGAGGACATCAGTCCGCGCGCCCTGCGCATCCTGGGCGAGGCGCGCCTGATCGCGGCGGAGGACACGCGCGTGACCCGCAAGCTGCTGACCCATTTCGACATCCACACCCCGCTAACCAGCTACTACGAGCATAACAAACTCAGCAAACTCAAAGTGATCCTGGATGCCCTGGCCGGTGGTGACGTGGCCCTGGTCTCGGACGCGGGTACGCCGGCGCTGAACGATCCCGGCTACGAGCTGGTGCGCGCCGCCCTGGAAGCTGGCCACAACGTCAGCCCGGTGCCGGGTCCGTCTGCGCCGGTGGCCGCCCTCACCGCTTCCGGTCTGCCGACGGACGCCTTTCTCTATCTCGGCTACCTGCCGCGCAAAATATCCGAACGCCGTGCCCTCGTG
>Ga0210015_1004199_pt1 | contig 12330 bp, 10 predicted proteins | sample CryGeymeta201522_FD_185471 | JGI IMG/M metagenome (GOLD analysis project Ga0210015, IMG submission 185471) | Groundwater microbial communities from Crystal Geyser aquifers in Utah, USA - Crystal Geyser metaG 2015-22 (SPAdes) (version 2) | ecosystem: Environmental > Aquatic > Deep subsurface >... | reverse complement strand
TGGTAATTATGGAGGGGTGGCAGAGTGGCCGAATGCACCGGTCTTGAAAACCGGCGATATGCAAGTATCCGTGGGTTCAAATCCCACCCCCTCCGCCAAGGGTAAATAATAGTAAATAATAGGTAAATAATAGGGACAGACACCTATTTTTTTAAGAAAAAAATAGACAAAAAGAATATTTCTTTTGGAAAGCATGTGAAGTTGTGAAGCCTGCCCCCCTTGGAATCTTACGGGCTTATTAACCATGCTATAATTTAAATTAAAAATTCGAAACGTATCCAAAAAGGGGAACCAGATATTTATAGTCCTTTGCATTTTGCCGAAGGGCTTTTTTATTTAAAAAAAAGATTTATAAAAGATTTGTAGTATAATAAATATAGAAAAATTATATTATATTGAAATAAAGTACTTGAAAAATATACCAGGTTGAACGCATAAACAAAGTAGTCCGGCTATTTTAAGTTGTGCGAAAGTCAGGGGGCTGAACATCAGATATCCTGAAACGTTATGTGCAATGTAATATAATTAATATCTATATTTTAAGGAGGCATAAATGAAATTTTGTTGGGTAACTATCAATGTAAAGGACATGGAAAAATCATTGCATTTTTATCAAGAGATCATTGGTCTTAATATTAATAGGAGAATGAAGCCAAACTCTGATATGGAAATTATTTTTCTGGGATCTAGTGAAACACAAATAGAATTGATTTACAATACAAAAGTTGATGATATTGCTATTGGAAAAGATATTTCTCTGGGTTTTGTAGTTGATTCAATTGAACAAATTAGTGAGATATTGAAGAAAAAAAATATCCCAATACATTCAGGACCATTCCAACCAAATCCTTCTATTAAGTTTATATATATACTCGACCCAAATGGAATAAAAATTCAATTTATTGAAAATATAAAATAAAATATAATGGGGTCAAGTCTTGCAATATCACTTTTCATCTTCCTTCTCAATTTTTTTAATTGCTCTGCTCAGGGATTTACTTTTGCCGCGGCTGATGAGCGGCGAGATTGAGGTATAAAATTATGAAAAAGAATAAACAGATTGCTAAACAAAACAGTTTTACAGAATTTCTGCTCTACACTACGCCAAACGGTAAGGTGAAAGTGGAGATATTTTTGCGCGATGAAAATGTCTGGCTTACACAAGCAAAGATTGCTGAATTATTCGAGATAGATTGCTCCGTTATCACCAAATAACTAAAAAACATCTTTGAAAGTGGAGAATTGCAAGAAAATTCAGTTAGTTCCATTTTGGAACATACTGCCGATGATGGAAAAAAATATCAAACAAAGTTTTATAACCTTGATGCTATTATTTCCTTTAGCTATCGCGTCAATTTGATTGGGAACAGGTGACGGTTTTCCTAGCTCAATAAATTCGATAACTTTTTCAAACTTTTTTTAATGGATATGATAATCTAATCCCCCATTTTTCATATAAATAATTATATTTATATGACAGAAGGACTTGGTCTTTTGGTGCAAAGAAATACCTGGATTCCCGCTTGCGCGGGAATGACAGAGAAGGGCAAGGATGACAACGAGATTGCTTCCCCTGCTTTCGCAGGGGCAGGTTTACTTCGTTCCTCGCAATGACAAATAATCGCAATGACAGATAAGCCTTTATTTACAAGGGTTTTAGAACCCCTTCAGGGATGCCCTAAATATGCACGTAGAGTGCCTTTTTTTGCGTCTCAATTTTCGAAAAATTGGCAATTACGACCCCTATTTTTAGCCTATTTTTACCTCCCCAAAATCACGAAACCATTATAAATAACCACTTTCAGATTTTGAAGGGGTGATAATTTAGCTAAAAAAAGCCATTTTTGAGGGGTAAAACCATAGCTCGACTTAAAATAATGCGCCACAAGCGATATCTCGCATTCTGCCTCTTGAAACCCTTATAACATATAGGGTAGTGTAAAAATTACACTACCCCTCTACTTTAGAATCTACTAAAATAAGGACATATGAAATTGTTTTCAAGCTTCATTCCAATGACAGACATCTCTCCTGTTCTATTTTTTTAATCGCTTAGGGTTTAATTCCCCGCAGCTCTGCTGCGATCAATTAGTTTGCTTTAGAGAGTAATAGATACCCCGTAGCTCTGCTGCGGGGAGATTCATTAGAGCTTGTGCAGGGAAGGTCTGCTTCGCTTCTCGTAATTTTGTAATTTAATTTAAATAAAAAACTACAAATTACAAATTTATTTGACATTGATATAAAATATGATATAATTTTTTTCGTTTGAAAGCTATTAACAAAAAACTGATAGCTTTTTCATTTTTTAATACCTCCTAAAAGACTCGCCCTGCAAATAACAAGGCGAGTCTTTTTTGTATCAGTACCCACAAATTTTCAAAATAGTTAATATTTTTTACCTCCTCTATATCCAAAGAGCTTTTTTCTTATCTTTAAATATAGAGAAGATTAGGTTATAATTAAAATAATTTCATTGTTTTAACTGAGATTTATAAATTTTTCAGTTTTAAAATTATTTTAATGGTTTATATAAAAGGAGAGAAATCCAATGTCTATTCTAGATTCTAAGACCGGAAAAATAAGAAGAGATTATACAATTGAGGAATTAATAGAAAAAGCCCAAGAAATGAGAGCTTATAATATGATAGCCATTACGGCAGCTGGCTCCGGCCATACCGGAGGGACTTTATCCATTATGGATATTACTGCCGCATTATACCTGAAGAAGATAAAACACGACCCTGCTAATCCGACCTGGGAAGAAAGAGATAGAGTCTTCTGGTCAGTTGGCCATAAGGCCCCCGCCCTTTATATAGCCCTTGCCGAAGCCGGCTACTTCCCGAAAGAAGAGACTGTAAAGCTAAGAAAACTATGGTCCGGGTTTGAGGGCCACCCTAATCGATTAAAACTACCCGGCATTGAGCTTTCTGCTGGCTCCTTAGGCCAGGGTTTAGGAGTAGCCATCGGCTGTGCCTTAAATGCCCAATTAGAGCAGAAAGACTATCGGGTTTATACTATCTTGGGAGATGGAGAGCTGGATGAAGGTTCGGTCTGGGAGGCTATGATGTGCGCCTCCCATTATCAATTAGATAACCTTACCGCTATTGTGGATAGAAATGATTTACAGATAGATGGTCCTACCAAAGAAGTAATGTGCTTAGAACCTCTCCTGGCTAAATGGCAGGCCTTTGGCTGGCATACCATAGAGATTGATGGCCATAATATGTCTCAGATACTCTCCGCTTTAGATGAGGTAGAAAAGATAAAAGGTCAACCCACCGTCCTTATTGCCCATACCCTAAAAGGTAAAGGGGTCTCTTTTGCGGAAGGAGTAGTAGCTTATCATGGTCTAGCCCCCAAAGACGGCAGATCCGGTAAAGAGTCCTTAGATCGAGCCCTAGAAGATATTGGAGATCCCCAATTTAACCCAGAAAAAGTAGACCACCTCTTCAAGATAGCCTCTGATTACCAAAAAGAAATAGACCAAAAGGTAGAAGCCTCCCTGCCTAAATTTTCTCGTCCTTACTGGTGGAATGCGAACTCTTTGATGCAGGTCCAGATGGAGCCTACCCGTAATGGTTTTGGTCGGGCGATAGAAGAATTAGGTAAAGATAAGAAGGTAGTAGCCTTAGGGGCAGATATAACCGCATCTATCCGGATGGATAAATTCTATGCTTCCCATCCGGAGAGAAAGAACCGATTTTTCGAAATAGGGATTGCCGAGGCCAACATGACTCTGGTAGCCTCCGGTCTGGCTAAAGAAGGGAAGATCCCCTTTATTGGTTCTTACGGAGTCTTTGTTACCGGCAGAAATTGGGATCAGCTTCGCACTACCGTCTGTTACAATAACTATAATGTAAAAATAGCCGATGCCCATGCCGGCATCTCAGTAGGAGAAGATGGAGCTACCCATCAGGCTTTAGAAGATATTAGCAACCTCTATTATCTTCCCAATATGCACCTGGCTATCCCTTGTGATGCCATAGAGACCGAAAAAGCTACCCAGGCCATAGCTTCTATCCACGGGCCAGCTGTGGTCCGATATGCCCGGGAGGCTACTCCCCTAGTCACTACTTCCGATACTCCCTATCAATTTGGTCTGGCTAATGTAATAAGATACCGAAGCGAAAAGAAAAACTTTATGGAGGCCTTCCAGACTAAACTCTCTCCTGATTATACCTCAGAAAGAGAAGATCTCGCCCTGATTGCCTGTGGACCAATGGTCGCTGAGGCGATGCGGGCAGCTTATATCTTAAAAGAAGAATATAATCTGGAAAGTCGAATCTTAAATATTCACACTCTAAAACCAATCGATAAGAAAGCTATCCTAAAAGCAGCCGAAGATACTAATCTGATAATTAGCATCGAAGAACATCAGGTAGGTGGTTTTGGAAATATCATCGCCGGAGTGATAGCCCAGAATAAAAAATATTCTACCCCTCTGTTAATGGATATGATCGGAGTAGAGGATAGGTTTGGTGAATCTGGAGAACCCTGGGAGTTGACCAAAGTGTTTGGTCTAACGGCAGAACATATTGCCCAAAGGGCAAAGGAATTGTATGATAAAAAATCGAGATAAAAATTATCTTCCTATTACCATCAAAAGTTTACTTTTTATTTAACTTTAAAAGAAGGGGATTTAAAAATATGAAAAAATATTCTTTAGGAAAAACAGGAATTATGGTAACTGAGTTGTGTTTTGGTGCCTTACCTATAGGGCCTTTACAGGCAAATATTTCTGTAGAAAAGGGAGCAAAACTTATTCGTACTGCCCTGGAAAAGGGTATTAATTTCATTGATACCGCAGAAGGTTATAAAACTTATCCCTATATTAAGAAAGCTTTGGAAGGCTATAATGAGGAAGTGATTATTGCTACTAAATCTGGTGCCAAAACATACCAAGAAATGGAACAAAGTATAAAAGATGCCTTGGCGTTTTTAGGTCGGACCTATATAGACATTTTTCTTTTACATGCCGCCAGAGTTACCCCTTCAGTCTTCGAAGAAAGAGCAGGGGCATTACAATGTTTACAGGATTATAAAGCAAAGGGAGTTCTTCGGGCCATCGGAATTTCAACTCATGCAGTAGAAGTAGTTAGACGAGCCGCAGAAATTAAAGAAATCGATATTATATTTCCTATCATTAACAAAATTGGTATTGGTATTGTAGGCGGTAGTGTTATTGATATGATTAAAGCAATATCAGAGGCGCATAAGGCAGGAAAAGGCCTATATGCTATGAAGGCCTTAGGCGGAGGACATTTAATTAATCAATTAGAAGAGGCTTTTAATTTTGTAAGAAATATTAAAGGCATCAGTTCCCTGGCGGTCGGTATGGTTAGTTCGGAAGAATTGGAACTAAACTTAAAAATATTTAATGATGAAGAAATTCCTAAAGGGTTATTCACTCAAAAAATCAAACCCAGCAAGAGATTATTTATTTCCACTTTTTGTAAAGGTTGTGGCACCTGTGTTAAAACTTGTCCTAATAATGCCTTGTCTTTAGAAAATGGAAAAGCAGTGGTGGATCATAAGTTATGCATTTTGTGTGGGTATTGTAACCCAGTATGTCCTGAGTTTGCTATTAGATTAATTTAAATATTTCAAACCAAATAATTTTTATTACTAAGTTTTAAGCAAAAGATTAGATTGAGGCTAATATTATTAGCTGATAAAAGGAACACTCATTATTAATTTTTGAGTAAATTAAACTATAAAGAAACGATGAGGATACCAAAATGATAAAAAATAGTAAAATAGTACAAAAGTTTGAAGAAGAACTGATAAAAAAAGAGAAAGTAAATTTAATAAAAAACTTTCAGATAATGGATGCAATGTATAAGGAAGCACGAGCCTTAGGGGTAATCCCTATGAAAGATCCACTTAATGGATGGGGTATTGATGCAAAAATTGCTATGGTGGTGAACTATGTTCAAAAAACTTCTTAAAAAAATAGCCAATGAATTAAATACTCATAATATTCCTTATATGGTTATAGGGGGTCAGGCGGTTCTTCTCTATGGAGAACCAAGACTAACCAAAGATATTGATATCACTTTGGGTATAGGGATTGACGGACTAAAAGATATTAATAGTATTATTCAGAAGCTTAATCTAAAAGCTCTTGTTAACGAAGGTTTTGTCCAAAAAACCATGGTATTACTGGCAATTGATGAGAAAACAGGCATCCGGGTTGATTTTATTTTTTCTTTTTCTCGGTATGAAAAACAAGCGATTAAAAGAGCACCTGATATAAAATTTGGCAATACTGTAGTTAAGTTCGCCTCCCTTGAAGATGTGGTTATTCATAAGATAATTGCTGGCAGAGCGAGAGATATTGAAGATGTAAGATCAATTATTTTAAAAAATTCAGATTACGATACCAAATATATTGTAAGATGGTTAGAAGAGTTTGATAAATCATTAAATGAAAAATTTTTAAAGGTATTTCAGAAGATAGTTAAGGAAATTAGATAAAACTTCAGATAAAATAATCTAAAAGATAAGGAGCACCAGAGATGGAAAATAAGGAAAATACAAAAGTTTTACAGGATGCCATTATAGATGTACCGGGGATAAAGGTAGGGCACAGCCAAAATCTAAAAGCTGGAACTGGATGTACTGTAGTTATATGTGAGAAAGGCGCAACAGCCGGAGTTGATGTACGGGGAGGAGCTCCTGGAACTCGGGAAACAGATCTTCTTAACCCAGTTAATTTAGTAGATAAAGCTCATGCCATCTATCTTAGTGGAGGAAGTGCCTTTGGACTTGACGGAGCTACCGGGGTAATGAAATATTTAGAAGAAAAGGGAATAGGCCTTGATGTGGTGCTGACTAAAGTTCCTATCGTCCCCGGAGCAGTTCTCTTTGACTTAGGGGTAGGTGATTATAGGATAAGACCTGATGCCAGGATGGGATATGATGCTTGTCTAAATGCGAGTGAAGAGGAGGTCAGACAGGGCAATGTAGGAGCTGGGACTGGGGCTACAGTAGGAAAAATATTTGGGGGATTTCGCTGTATGAAAAGCGGTCTGGGCACCGCCAGTTTTAAGTCTCAAGAACTGATAGTAGGAGCCATAGTGGCAGTAAATTGCCTGGGAGATGTGATTGATCCGGAAAGCGGAGAGATTATTGCCGGAGTTTTAACTGAAAACAAAAAGGAATTCGCTAATACTATGTCCTTCTTAAAAAATTTTCCCCAAAGAAGTGGGAGTAGTTTTCCAACAAATACTACTATAGGAGTAATAGCTACAAATGCAAAGCTGACCAAGGCCGGTGCGACCAAGGCAGCGATGATGGCTCAGGATGGCTATGCACGAACTATCAGTCCTGCTCACACTATGTTTGACGGGGATACTATCTTCTGTATGGCTACTGGCGAAGTAGAAGGAGGAGCAAATGTGGTAGGGGCTATTGCAGCAGAAGTTATGGCTCGGGCGATAGTAAAAGCAGTAAAAAGTACCGAATCGCTCTATGGTCTTTTAAGTTATAAGGACTTACAAAAAAGGTAAAAAAAGGTGCCAGGCACTAAATTTGTCATAAAGGTAAAAAAAGGTGCCTGGCACTTTTTTTTACCTTTTAAAGATTATTGGAATATTTGCATGGAGAGTGTTATAATTTAAATAAATTAATAAAGGGGAGGTAAATGATGGCTAATAAAACGAAAAATATAAAATGGACAATTATTGGCTTAATCCTATTAGGCTTAATAGTAGTGATGGGGATTGCTTCAATTTATATTGACCTGATTTGGTTTAAATCAGTGCAATATATTACCGTTTTTTGGAAAATTCTGCTCACTAAAGGGGTAGTTATGCTATTTTTCGCAGCTTTCTTTTTTATATTGTCTTTTTTAAATCTTTCTTTTGCCCGACGTTTTGCACCTGATTTTCAGGTGGAGATAAGCCAGGATGAGTTTGAAAGACCAGAGATTCAATTATATAAGAGTCTGCAAAATATTAAGGTAAACAAAAGACTCGTTTTCTGGTTTTCCCTGCTTGTAGCGCTCTTTATGGGATTCTCCGAAGGTGCCAACTGGGAGAAGATTCTGATTTATTTAAATAGGACTTCATTTGGAATAACCGACCCGGTCTTTAATCGAGATATCGGATTTTATATGTTCAGTCTTCCTTTCTGGGAATTCGTCAGGAACTGGCTATCTTTTGCTCTTACCATTATTACTGTTGTAGTAGGTGCTATTTATATTCTTAAAAAAGCGGTGAAATATGAATATAAAAAACTTATTATTGAAACTCCAGTTAAGGTACACCTGTCTTTGCTTATCGGCTTAATATTAATTTTAAAGTCCTGGCAGTATTGGTTAAATGCCTTTAAGATTCTCTACTCTACTCGAGGGGTAATTTTTGGAGCGGGTTATACAGCAATCCACGCCGATCTTTTAGCCTTGAGAGTTTTAATGGTTGTAGCTTTGATTTGCGCAGCACTATTTTTTGCAACTGCAAGGAAAGAAAATTGGAAAATACCAGTTTTGGGATTGGCGGTTTTGATTGGTGTCTCTATCTTGTTAGGAGGAATCTATCCGGAGATTATACATCGGGCGGTAGTCTTGCCTAATGAGAGCACCAAGGAGAGACCTTATATATTAAATAATATTGAGGCCACCCGGATAGCATATGGTTTAGATAAGATTAAAGAGGAGGAATTCCCGGTAAAGGAAGAGATAAGTTTCGAAGATATTGAGAAAAACAAAGAGACGATTGGAAATATCCGACTCTGGGATTGGAGCCCTATACAACAGACTTTAAAGCAAATTCAGGCTATCAGACTATATTATGATTTTTATAGTGTAGATGTAGACCGTTATTATTTTAACGGAACTTATCAACAGGTGATAATCTCTCCCCGGGAATTAGATAAAGATAAGATACCAGAAAAGGCCAGGACTTGGGTAAATGAGGTATTAACTTATACTCATGGTTACGGGGTAGTGGTAAATCCGGTTAATAAGATTAGCGGAGAAGGCCTTCCCGAACTGTTGATTAAAGATATTCCCCCGGTCTCCAGTGTAAATATTACTATTACTAGACCAGAAATTTATTATGGAGAGATAACTAAAGGTTATGTGGTGGTTAAAACTAAAGCTAAAGAATTTGATTATCCAAAAGGAGATGAGAATGTCTACAGCACCTATACCGGTAATGGTGGTGTGCCGGTTTCATCTCTATGGAGAAGGATTCTGTTTTCTATAAAATATTCTAATTTACAGATTTTACTCACTACCAATTTTACTCCAGAGAGCCGAATTATGATCTATCGTAATATTCAGGAGAGGGTCAAAAAAGTAGCTCCTTTTCTGAGTTATGATAACGACCCTTATATAGTGATTTCTAAAGAAGGAAAACTGTTCTGGATACAAGATGCTTATACTATATCTAATAATTACCCCTATTCTACTCCTTTTAAGGGATATTTAAATTACATCAGAAACTCTGTTAAGGTAATAATTGATGCTTATAATGGTACTATGAATTTTTATATAGTAGATCAGAAAGATCCTTTAGTTAAAGTGTATCAAAATATCTTTCCTCAACTATTTAAAAATTTTGACCAGATGCCCGATGATTTAAAGGAACATCTTCGTTATCCTAAAGATCTTTTCCAGATACAAGCAGAACTTTATTCCACCTATCATATGTTGGATGCAGATGTATTTTATAATAAAGAAGATTATTGGAATATACCTAATGAAATTTATGCCGAAAATGAAATTAAAGTGGAACCTTATTATATTGTAACTAAGCTTCCGGGGCACCAGAGAGAAGAGTTTATCCTGATGACTCCTTTTACTCCCTCTGCCAAGGATAATATGATTGCCTGGCTGGCCGCCAAAAATGATCAGCCGGAATATGGGAATTTAATCGTCTATAAATTTCCTAAAGAAAAACTTATTTATGGACCGATGCAAATTGAGGCACGAATTGACCAGGATTCGGAGATTTCTCAGCAACTGACCTTGTGGGGACAGAAGGGTTCCACGGTTATCAGGGGAAATCTACTGATAATTCCTATAGAAAAATCAATTATTTATGTTGAGCCATTATATTTGAGAGCTGAAAAAGGCCAAATACCAGAACTAAAGAAAGTAATTGTCTCCAATGGCTCTGATGTAATGATGGGAAATAATCTGGAAGAGGCCTTAGAGAAGCTATTTGCTCGAACTTTTAAAGAAAAAGAAGCCGTAGTAACCGATGAAGAAAAAAATCTTAAAGATTTGGTCCAAGAAGCAGCAGGGTATTTTGAGAATGCTCAAGGATTTGCCCGTGAAGGTGATTGGGCAAAATACGGAGAAGAATTAAAGAAATTAGAAAATACTTTGAATTTATTAGAAGAGATGAGTACAAGAGAATAATATTTAGTTGGCCAATTAACCAGTTTACCGATCTGCTAGTCAGGTTAGTTGAGTAGTTACTTGGTTTACAGTTTTCAGTTATTGTAGGGGCGTATTGCAATACGCCCCTACTTAATATTCGATTAAACTAAACTATTAGTAGTATTAAAGTTGGGGAGCGGATTTATTCGCACCGCTCTTTTACTAATTACATATTACATAATTACTGCATTTTATACGCTAGATTTATAATTTTTGCTTCTAAATTTTCCAGATCCAACAAGGCAATAGTGCTTTTTCCGCTAAGCCAGCCCCCGCATTCTCCTGGATTTACGATAAGGGTCTTTCCAATTTTACGCAAATCGGTACGATGAGTATGACCATAAATGATTACCTCATATTTTTGGCTCTCTGCAAGGTCGTCTATTAGTTTTTCTAGGTGCAGCATAATTATGTTTTTATGGTTTATGTTCGTCTGATATGGTTCAGGAAAAAGTTCTCCAATTCCTTTAAATTTTTCTTGTAAGTAAATTTTATCTCCATCATTATTCCCAAAGACTCCTTTTAGAGGGCAGTTTAAATTTTTAAATTCTAAGCAAGTAAAGGGGGAGACAAAATCACCAGCATGCAGAACCAGTTCAACTTTTTCTTGGTTGAAAATTTCCACCGCTTTTTTTATCTGAGGTAAGTTATCATGGGTATCAGCGATTATTCCAATCTTCATTTTGTTATTACCTCTAAACTATTTTAATTGATAAAGAATATCCTTCAATTTGACCTCTGCGTATGCAATACAAGTGTCAGCCGCGCCATAGTATATTTTTACCTTACCTTCTTCATATAAATTCCCACAATTAAAAATCACATTACCAAAGAAACCATGTAATTCATAATCCATTTCAGGCTCAATTATTGGTTTTTCGCTTCTCGCTATAACCTTCCAGGGTTCATTAGCATCCAATAGTACTGCCCCAAGACAGTACCTGTTAATCTTTGACGATCCGTGGTATATTTCCATCCAACCTTCTTCTATCTTGAATGGAACACCACTGCAGCCTATACTTCCGTCGTCCCAGTATTTTTCTCTTGCGCTCATTAATTTCAGATGATTACCCCAGTAAACAAGATCTGGTGACTCGGATATCCATATATTTCTTACCCTATATTCGGCAGATACGGGACGATTCAAGGCATAATATCTACCTTTTATCTTTTCAGGGAAAATTGCAACGTCCTTATTATCAGGCATAAAAATTACACCGTGTCTAGTAAATGTAACAAAATCAGTCGTGGAGGTTAGACAGGTAGTAACCCCGGTTATATCGGATATTGCACTATAATTTATATAGTATCTTCCATTAATCTGGGTTATCCTTGGATCTTCTATGCCAAATCTCTCATATTTGCTTTCAGGAAATATGGCTGGCTTTTTATCTATCTTAAAGTCAATACCATTTTTGCCCCTAGCGATCCTTAAATGGGAAATAGATGTAAGGTATTGGTCGGTAGGTGTCCTAACAAATCTGGAGTCCGAGAAATCTATTGAAGAATCAGCCTTGTTAAATTCCTTTACCACAATTTTATCTGTTTTCAGGTCTATCATAGGTACAAGTTCTTTTTTTGGGTTGTTATTAATTGGCATTTCAGCAACTCTCATCAGAAGTAATATTTCTCCATTGAACCTGGTAACACCACAGTTAAAAACACCAACCACCTTGAAATCAGGCCTTGATGGCTTTACGTCCTCTGGTGTTATTATTGGATTTTTCTCTGATCTAATTATATTCATATTTATTGTCCTATTATATAATTATCGAATAAATCAATAGATGTAAATTTATCCTCGACTTTTAATTCACTTAATAATCCCTAACTTTTTAGCAGCAAGAAATGCCATCAAAAAGCATATATTTGATTCAGCCCCCTGATTTAAATTTACACCTTCTGGATTTAATGCATCATAACATGCAAAGTTTTCATCT
>Ga0210015_1004197_pt1 | contig 12335 bp, 6 predicted proteins | sample CryGeymeta201522_FD_185471 | JGI IMG/M metagenome (GOLD analysis project Ga0210015, IMG submission 185471) | Groundwater microbial communities from Crystal Geyser aquifers in Utah, USA - Crystal Geyser metaG 2015-22 (SPAdes) (version 2) | ecosystem: Environmental > Aquatic > Deep subsurface >... | reverse complement strand
GTCAATGATCAGCCATTCGACGGCATCAAAGCCGGGAACTTCGCGCGGCAGGGCGGCAAGGGCAATGGCCAGTGTGTCGGCCTCGTTGTAGCAGGGGATTTGGATGATAAGTTTCAATTGCGAAGTCACTCGAATGAAAATGAATACAAGGCAAAGCCCAACAACCGCGCATCAGATGATCGGCCAAGTATTTTAGGGGAGGTTGTATTTTCGACTACGAATTCGATTTCGCATTGTTCCGCATTACGCGGGCAAGCAATCGGGATCTCAATAGTATTGAGGGCGTTGTTTGTATAGTCGAATACTAATTTACGATCACCCACACGAACCTGGATCTTGACTGGACGTTCTTTGCTCGCAGCATAAGGCCGTATCTCTAATTTCATTAGATTGGGCAGCATGTTGTTCACGAACATGGTATTTTTTAAATGAATCCTAGCCATTCCAGTTGACCAGACATGGATACTCTCAAGGCCATGCCACCCATCGTCGAGTATGGCGCTGGTTTCATATGACTCTCGCGAAACCGCGTGACGGCCAGAAAGGATTTTGAAAGCCTCACCCCGCGAACTCGGGTAGCCAGGTTTTTTCATTGCATAAAGGAACAGTTCCTGGCGCCAGAAATTTTCTATGATTTTTGTCGGGATACGGCCTTCTCTTTCAACGACTTTGTCGCTGTGCAACAAGCGCTCTTCCAGGACGAATCGATCATTTTCGATTACTGTCGGGCTTAACAGCCAAACATTCCTGAATGATTTTGCCAGTTTTGCACTGGTCACATCTCTTTCGTTTGCCGGTAGCGCAAATGTTTTGAGCCCGAAATAAAACCTGAGTGGCGTTTCAATTCCAAAGCGAGGAATCGACCAACCTGAAGGCTCAATCAGCAAAACATCGCCCTCATCGACATGCGCCGCGATTTTTCTCAAAACGCTAAGAGGCCGGACACCTTCCTCGGCACCGAACTGCTTAAACGTATAGTAGCCAAAGAGAGGAATTGTCAGAATCACCGCAATAACGCCCAGCCTTCTCCAACTCAGCGAATCCCCGCTAAACATGGCCACAACACAGGCAACGATTGCGTAGGGCACGGATTCAGAAACAAGATATCGAGCATAATAATATTGATAAGGTAATATCAGACTTGTAATCACAAACACGCTCAATGGAATTCCAACGATCACCATCACCAGCGCCAGCCTAAAATCCTGCTTCCTGCGCAGCATCGCGAGGCCACCAAAAATCACTATGGCAGGGGAAGTGTAGATCAGCCAGTTAATAACCGATGAGCGGACTATTGCCTCCGTTCCTGAGTTTGACAAATTCCAAAGTATACCCATCCAGGGATGATTGCTGTACGCATCGCTAAAACCAAGTTGATAGACATTGAACAGGCTTAAGCCGGCCGCCACGATTATGAGTATAAGCATGCTTAACATCAAGACGCGTGGCTGTGCCAAAGCGCTGGCTCTGGATAAAAAGGCCTTGTGATCGAGCAAGCGAAGCCAGAAAAGCATAACAGCCAACATGATTGCAAAGCCAGCCGCCATAACCAAGCCCCATTGGCCATCCATAAATTTGCCAAAAGTTAGACGGTATATATCGCTTGAATAATTCGGAGAGTATTTCAAACCATAAACAACAGACAACAAGTAGAACAAAATGCAGGCCGAAGAAAACACCATTAAATCGACACCAAACTTATTTTCTTTTGTCTTGTATTGCCAAGCGCCAATCATAAAAACGATTGCGAGCAGCGGCAAATACAAAAAACCACTAATTCTCACAAAGAACAGGAGCGACAAACCCAGACAACCAATAACCAAAGCCCATCGCGCGACATCTCGCGCTGCTGACAAGGCATAAGCCCGAGTCAAGTAATAGAAGCCCATCGATGAAAACGCCAATGCCACAACTTCTGTGACTGGCCATTTCGAGAAAAAAACATGCAGCGGGTTCAAGGCAATCAGGAGGCCAACACACAATGCAGCCAGCCTCGACCCGGACAGCTCAAACGTAAGCAGACTCAGGAAAAGAATACTTAATATTGCAAAAAATATTAAAGAATAGCTGCGAGCATCATCGCCAAAAAAATCGGCAAAGATAGCCATCCACAAAGGATGTAGATGATAAAATTGGAACACATAATCCTTCTCGCCACCATAATAAACCCCGGGGTGAAATCCGCCTTTACTTCTGTTCTCAGTGTAGGATTTTTTCAGATCATTATCTGCCAATTCTGGCAACACATTGTCTACAATAAATATATTGCCCCCGTGCTGATAATGCGAGGACATGCTTACATACACCCCCTGGTCTTGGCCACCATTTATCCAGGGGTATGGATCGGCGCGGAATAAAAGCGCCACAAAAACCACGGTTGCAATTGTGGCAAATCCGACTCCACTGACATTAGCGATGCCTCCCGGCCGACGACTGGCTAAAGAAAAAATCGGTATTGCAATCGCCATTCCCGCAAAGACAGAGGCCTTAGGATTAAAGCCATCCAATATCAACAGGATGATTGATACGATTGAAATGGAGATGACCGAGGTCGCCAAAAAGTCGAGCCATAGCCCTGATCTTGTAGATATAGAGTTTTTCATTTTTATTCCCAGGAATGCTGCTGGACAATATTTTCAAACAATTGCCTGGCACTCTGCTTCCATGTCAGCCACGGCATGTCGTTTGATTTTGGATGTAGATCCGCACCATGCAGAGTGAGCCACGCTTTAATAGACTGCGCCAAGGCGTCGGGTGATTTGCCGTCAAAGTAATAAGCGTGTTCCCCCGCCACCTCGCGAAACACCGGGATATCCCGCGCGATGGTCGGCAGTTTGTGTTGTGCTGCTTCGATGAGAGGCAAGCCGAAACCTTCTCCGTAGGAAGCGGCGATCAGGCAAGTGCTCGCAGCGTAAACTTTTTCCAGATATTCGTCGCTAATGCCTTCGAGCCAGAATAGGCGTTTGTTTAGTTCCGGATGCGCGCAGAGGCGTTCCACGAAACTTTCAACCCCCCAGCCTTGTTTGCCGACGATGACCAGATTGACACCGTGGCCTGCCTGCCAGAGTTGCTCAAACGCTTCCAGAACTTGCACATGGCCTTTTCGCGGCTCTAGGGTGCCGACCATCAGGAAGCTCTTACGACTACGGAGGTGATCAAGTACGGCGTCCGCGTCTAGCGGGAGCCCTTTGATCGGTTCCGAGCTTTCGACATCGGCGCCGAGATGGAACCATTCGATCGGGATTGGTCGCTGACGTGCGGGGCCATGTTGCCTAACCCAATCCGCGAGTTCATCGGCTACAGCCTTCGAGATACAAATGGCGCCATCGCTTTCCGCGACCACCTCAAGCCATCGGCCAAATTCATGTGCGAGCCCATGGGGAAAGTACTGTGGCATCGAAACACATAACAAATCATAAACCACGAACCGCACCCTCACGCCATGCCCGCGCAACACCTGATAAAACGCCCGCTGTGCCGGCACCACCTCAGGTTGCAGATCGAGGCCGAAAAAGACATCGCCCGGCGCGTATTCGATGGGTTCGTCTTGCAGCGTGTCGTCCGGACAGCCAAGGAAACCCTGGGTAAAGCGCCGGGCGTATCGATACCCCCGATCCACCGTGGCATACACCGGCTCGACACGATATCCTGGAGGCGGATTATTGAGCCATTCCTTGAGGATGCTGCGCACGACGCGCTGGATGCCGCTGCGGGCATCGCGCTGGACGAGTTCAGAGATATCGACCAGCAGTTGTCGTTGCCTATTCTGCTGTGGGAAGCTTCTTGCTATGGCGTCTGCCAGCTGAATTAAATCTGCATCGTCGTCCGGTTGGCCGTGAATGTCTGCAATTATGCGCGGCAGCGCAGGCAAGCCAGAGGCGGCTGATCGGTAGAATCGTTCGATCGCTTCACCATACTGCTCTGCGCAGGTTCGCGGTTTGTGTTCACGTAAGATGAGGTTTCTGGCGTATTCACCCATCTCGTGTCGGCGTGTCTCATCCTGCCACAGCGTTTCCAGCGCCTCGATAAGCTGTTCATCGGTGAACTCGTCCGGCAATTTCCAGACCGCTTCATCTACCAAATCGGCCATGCTGCCATTGGCGTTGACGATGGTCGCCAGGCCGTAATTCATACAATCGAGCACGGCTGCCGAAGTTTCACCGCGCGACAGGGTGCGCAACTGCACCCCGACATCGGCAGCGGCCAGATACTGGCGAAAAACCTCTTGCTCCGCCCAGCCGGTAATGCGGATATTTTTCTTCGCCACACTGCTGCGGATCGTTGCAAGCAAATCCTGACCATAGTCGCCGGGATGATTCTCGCCGACAAAGACGAGGTGGCAGGTTTTGTCACGCGCCAAGCGGGACTGAAGCCATGCATGCAACAGGCGCTCGTTAAGTTTGTGCGGCCCCAGAATGCCGAACGCACAAACTAGGAAATCTCCGGCGTCAAAACCCAGCGCTTTACGGGCAAGCTCTTTGTCTGCACTGATCCGGGGATCACGCATCAGCGGTATCACCGCCCAATCTGTCGATGCACCGCCATACCATTGTTCTGCCAGCCGAAGCGAATTCGGCGAATGCGCAATGACGCCCAGACTATCTTGAATCACGTTCAGACTGCACGGGTACTTCCAAACGACATCCGCCGTATCCTTGGCATGGAAGCGATCACGTAGCGCTGCGTAGCCATGGGCACTGTAAAGTTCCCGCGACCAGCCACCGGGTGTGAAGCCGTTGGTATCCCTATGGGCTACGATGCCCGACAGGAAGAAATCATGCAGCACAATGACGCCAGGAATTGCTTTCAGCAATTCGAACATGTGCGCGTGAAATGTGGAATTGCCGAAGTGATACAGCACCCGCTCGTAGCGGTCGGCATGCTCGATAAACCATTGGGCCGAACGAACGGAGCAGTTTGCCTTGATCCATGGATCTGAAATCACATCCTGGGCGACGATGACATCGATCTCATAGAGGCGGGCCAGTTCGGGTAGCAGCTCGGCGCTGTAGTCCGCAATGCCCGATCTCTCGGGGGGGAGCGGTGAAACATAGGCCAGCCTTGGTCGTCGCCCCCCGATGTTATTAATCTCTGGCATTGCCTGACGCGCAGCGAGCAGACGTTCCATCGCCGCGATGGCCCGCCGGGCGCTCTCGTCCCAAGAAAACTTCGCGGACTGCGTTTTACCATGACGGATAAGTTCGGCACGGAATGTGGCGTCCGACAGTGCACGCTCTATAGCCCATGCCATCGCCTCATCGGAATGCGGGTCGAACAGGGCCTCCTCCCAACCGATTACCTCTGGCAAGCTTGAAGTATTGGCCCCAATCACTGGCACGCCGCAGCGCATGGCCTCCAGCGCAGGTAGCCCGAAACCTTCGTGCCAGGATGGGAAAACGAACAGCGCACAGAGGTTGTAGAGGGCGACGAGATCATCTTCGGGCACGAATCCCGTGAGGACCAATTCGTCCTTGCTCAAGCCCTGTTGCGCAGCCAATTGTTCCAGCATGTGCCTGCTTTCCGGCTGCGCGGAACAGACGATGGCCAACTGATGGGCTTTGCGCAACGACTTGGGCAGCTTGGCGAAGGCGCGAATCAGGCCATCGATGTTTTTGCGATGATCGATGCCGCCTGTGTACATCACGAACGGGCGGCTCAAGCCATACTTTTGCCGTATTGCCTGCTCTGATTCAGCCGAAATCTTGAGCGGCTGAAAGTGCGCGTCGGCATCGGTCGAGATGTTGACCGATCGATCATCTGCCAAGCCGAGGTGGTCGATGCCTTCCCGCCGGGATGATTCCGAAATGGCCAGCCAGAGGTCGGCACGGCGCAGGTGCTCGATTTTTCCCAAATACCAGGCTTCGACTGCCGGGTTTTCAAGATAGGGTTTGCGATGTATATAGGGAATCAGGTCGTAAAGCGTCACGGCCGTGGGAATCGCCCGTGACAACGCTCCGACACTGGTTACGGCATCATCCCCAAAACCCTCGAACAGACTGCTCACATGCACCACGTCCGGCCTGAGACTCGCAAGAAACGCCTCTCGCACCAATTCAGCAGATTGCCGGCGCCAATCGTTGGCAGTATCGATGCTGGCCACAGGTGAAACGGCACTCCAAACCCGGATATTTTCTTGCGGAAGCAGGCCGTCGAAGGCAGCGCGTATCGGTTCTATGGTGTCGGGGAAGAGGCCATTCAATGCAATCAAAACCTCGTGTTCGCCCCGGTTGCGCACCATGGCCAGAGCCAAGGACAGCGAGTAACGGCCAATGCCGCGGTTGCGTGAGCCAGTGGATTGCGCACCCTGCATGTCGATGACGATGCGCATCAGCCGCTCTCCTTCTGGCGACTCTCGATAGCGGCTTTGAGATCGGCGTAGATATGGAGGGCGCGGGGCGTGAGGTGCGCCGACTCGGCAGAAGAATCTTGGATATGCGTGGCGTTATCTTTCTTCTCTTGCCCACACGCATAGGCCATGCCATACGACCCAAGCAGCCCATTACCCAAGGCAAAACGGCGCAAGCGAATTTCCAGCGTGGGATGCTTGCGCACCCAGGCAAGGGCGCGCTCCTTGATCTGAGGATGCCCTTGTACAAAGTGGATCGCTTTTGCTAAAACAAGCTTAAGTGGCGGCTTGACGGCTTGCTTTACGTTATGACGCAAATCACGAAGAGACTGAAAACTCCGACGCAAGGGCTTGGTGAGCCGCCAGGAGCGGCTGGCATACACTGCCTGCAGTTCGCGGTTAAATCCATCTGCGGAGAGCCACCATCGGTGGTTGCTTTGGTGAAGTTCATTGATTGTTGCCTTGGCTGCGTTCCACTCGCTCTCCAACCATAGTGCGCGCTCGCGCTCTGCAGTTAATGCCGCAACGGCTTCGGTGGCGCGGGACTCGGCTTCGGTGGCGCGGGACTCGGCTTCGGTGGCGCGGGACTCGGCGGCATCGGCTTTGCCTTCTGCCGCCTGGGCTCGCGCCGCGTTTCGCTCGGCCTGCGAAACCGCATCGATCAATCGGTCTTGCAAGACGGTTATACGCGCTAGCGCATCGCTCATGCCACCCGCCTGGCTTTCAACGTTGGCCATGCGCTGACCAAGTGTGCTGATACTACGTTCAAGCCCTGCATCGTAACGGTTGGCGAGTTCATTCAGTTCAATACCATGATGTTTGGCGAACGCGGCGTCAAAAGCGCACAACACCTCCGGCGAGGCGTTTTTTTGAGCAACGACGGCGTAATCCGGGCTGACCCCGGCGAAGACCTCGAACAGGCCGATGTTTTCCTTGGCCGCAAGTTCGGGGGATTCTTGCAGGCGCAGGGTCTTGACCCGCTCGTAGCCATAGTGTTCGGGCAGGAACGACAGCAGCAAGGGGGGAATGGGACGCAGGTGGGTGGGGTCAAGATAGAAATTGGTGGTGCCCACGACCACATTTTCCGGATTGGGCGTCTCGAGAATGAGCAATCCGCCCGGCTTCAACACACGCAGCGCCTCGATCACCAAAGTTTGGAGATCGTCGAAAGGAATATGCTCAACGATGTGAAAGCCCGAAACGATGCACTGTGTCGCATCGGCAAGTGACTTCAAATACGCAATGGCATCCCCCTGCGTTGCAGGCAGGCCGCGCTCCCTGCATGACTCAAGCATGCCTTCATCCAGGTCCACGCCCTGGGGCAGAAATCCTTTTTCCTGCAGCAGTTCAAGCCACTCGCCACGGCCGCAGCCCAGGTCTATGGCGGCGGCGGGTTCATACCACTGCAGCAGCGGCGCAATGAACGGCAAGTAGACTTCGAGCCGCTGCTTGATCAGTTCACGCGGACCCCGATAGCGCTCTTCGAACGCACGGTAAAAACCGGTTGAAGTCATCTTTGATACTCGACTTGCGGTGGAATCCAACTCACGCCGACAAATTGATTGCGGTTGAGGTTGACCACGTTGAACATCAGCGCGAGGTCGCGCCACTCGTAATTGGCCGCGAGATGCGTGTCCGCGACATGCAGCGCTGTGGAAACGGAATACGAACCCAATCCGATATTGGCCGGGAAGGAGAAGACCAGCGTGAGCCGGTCGCCCTTGGCAAGGTGCCTCATGTCGACACCGAGATGATGGGTGTTGGTACCGAATACCGGTTGGCCGAGGCGGTCCTTGATCATGTAGCCGAAGACCAGTTCGGGAAGGTCGGCATGAATGCGGATCTCGACTTTCAACTGCACGGATTGGCCAACGTTGATGAACTCGACCGCTTCGTCGTCCTCGTTGAGCAGGGCGATCGATTCGACCCGTGCTTCGCCGGTGCCTGAGCTGGTTTGCACCCGGCCATCTTCCAGCCGCCTCACCTCGACGGTGGCGTTTTCCTTCTCGGCGATGATGGCGTTGTAGAAATCCATCACCTCCTCGGGATTGCCGTCCTTGATGACGAAACCGCGCTCCAGCAGGATGGCGCGGCCGCACAGGCTCTGGATGGAGGACCTGTCATGCGAGACGATCAGCAGGGTTGTGCCTTGTTCGCGAAATTCGCGGATGCGGCTGAAGCTCTTGTGCTGGAAATACGCATCGCCCACCGACAGCGCCTCATCGACGATGAGGATGTCCGGGCGCACCGCGGTGGCGACGCTGAAGGCGAGCCGTATCTGCATGCCGCTGGAGTACATGCGCACCGGCTGGTCGATATAGTCACCGATTTCGGCGAAGGCTTCGATGGCGGGCATGCAGACGGCGATTTCATCGGCACGCAATCCCAGGAGTTGGCCGGCCGTGAAGACATTTTGCCGGCCGGTAAAGTCGGGGTGAAAGCCCATGCCAAGTTCGAGCAGCGCGGCCACACGGCCCTGGATGCTGACGCTGCCGGTGGTAGCTTGGGTGGTGCCGGTGATGATCTTAAGCAGCGTGCTCTTGCCCGCGCCATTGACGCCGATGATGCCAACCGCTTCGCCGGGGTTGACGCTGAAGCTGATGTCGCGCAACACCCAGGTCTTGTCGTGGCGTGGCCTGCCGGAAATCCATTCGAGCGCACGCGACCATTTGCCGGGGTAGCGTTTGTAGGCTTTGCCTACGTTGGCGACGACGAGCGTACCCATCAGAGCTCATCCACCAGTTCGCCGACGCGGGCGAGAAAGAAGTGGGCGCCAAGCAGCAGGAAAAGCACGGTGAGCACGGCGAGCGGTGCGAGCGAGGTGAAATCGGGCATTTCGCGGACCAGGAATATGGTCTGGTAGGCGGCCATCAGCGGCTGCATGGGGTTGTACTGCATAGCGCTGCTCACGCCTTCCGGCAGCGCCGGCAAGGTGTAGACGATCGGGGTGAGCCAGAACCAGAACTGCAGCACCACGCCAGTGAGCTGCCCAACGTCGCGGAAGAAGACGTTTAGCGTACCGAGGAAGACGCCCAGCCCAAGCGTGAACAGCAGCTGCAGCGCAAGCAACGGGATGAGCGCGAGCACCATCCAGCCGGGCCAGTGGCCGATGATGGCAAGAAACACAAGATAGAGGCCGAACACGATGCCGAAGTTGATCAGCGCCGACAGCGTCACGATGACCGGAAGGCAGATGCGGGGGAAATTCGACTTCTTGATGAGGTTGCCATGCTCGAGAAAAACGTTGTTGAGCCGAGCGAGCATTTCGGCAAACAGCCCCCAGGTGATGACGCCGGCGCACAGGTAGATGCTGAAGGCGAAGGGCACCTGTTCCTGGCCGGGCAGCGTGGTGCGCATGAGCTGGCTGAAGATGACCGTATAGACGATGATCATGGCCAGGGGGCTGGCCACCGACCAGAACGCGCCGAACAGCGATTCGCGGTACTTGCCGTGGAATTCGCGCAGCACGCTGCTCCAGACGAAGCCGCGATAGGCCCATAGCGAGCGGAACATGACGGGTTGGATCAAAGCCTTTTGTCTCCGGCCAGTGCAAAATTGAACAAATCCAGGTACTCCCCGGCCATACGCTTCGTATCGGCGAATTCCGCGGCACGCTTGATCCCGGCTTTGACCAGCTCGGCACAGGCGGCGTCTTGAACCAGGGCACGAATAGCGTCGGCAATCTGCACCGGAACCCGAGGGTCGAACATTATAGCAGCACCGGCCGCCACTTCGGGGAGTGAGGTGGTGTTACTGCACGCCACCGGAACGCCTGCGGCCATGGCCTCGATGACGGGCAGACCGAAGCCCTCATACAGCGAGGGGAATACCACGCCAGTGCAATCAGCAATCAAGGCCGCCAACTCCGCGTTGGGCAAATATCCCGGAAAAAGAATTCGATCGCCCAGGTTCATGGCGCGTGCGGCACTCATCAGCCACGCTTGTCGCGCCCCCGGCGCCCCGGTGCAGACCAGTTTGATATCCGCCGCCAACCCATCGTGACAAGCCATGCCGAAGGCGGTGAGAAGCATCTCGTGATTCTTGTGCTTCCAGAAATTGGCGGGATAGACCAGGTATCGCCGCAGGGAGAGGCCAAGGCGGCCCAATATGGCCTTGTCGTGCTCAACTCCAGGCACGACACGCTGTGCCATGCGCAGGTGAATCGTGCGTATGCGCGCAGGATCAAGGCTGCCATGGGTAATGGCAGAGTCCCGCGAGTAGCCAGAAATGGCAGTGAGCGCCGTTGCTCGGCGGCAGGCCTCGATAAAGGCGCGCTCGCGGTGGGCGACGTCCTCTGCGGCAAAGAACTCGGGATAGGTTTTGTATTGCAGATCGTAAATCGTGCAGACCGTCGGAATCCCCGGCTCGAAATAGGTAGGGGCGGTAAATGGGCAGAAGAGCAGATCAACACCCATGTCGCGCAGCAACGAACCGGAACCGCTGCGTTTCAATGCCGTGTTCACTTTATAGCCCAAGCGGTTAACGGCGCTGCGCAGCCTGACGGGCAAGTGCGGCAAAAGACGGGCGGCAAGACCCATTAATCGCGGTCGCAGTGAACTCGCCACTATGGCGCCGACGACCATCCGGCGCCGTATGTTGGGCCGATCCAGTATCGCCAGCTCTTCATGCGATGCGGCTTGCGTGAGCAATATGAACCGGGTCTGGGGCGCCATATCGGCCAGGCGACGCAGCAATTCGAGTACGAAAATCTTCGCGCCCCCGTTCTCCCCGCCCGGGAGAACGGGGGTTAAATCCACCGCAATGGTGCCAAGTTGCTTATTCACTGGATGTCCTAATCCATTCCGCCGATTTTGTGTGCTTATTGCGGGCAAGCCCGCTCACATGAATGATGTTTGTGAGACAGTCGATCCCGCCGAGTTCTTCTGCGCGAACCGGGTTCTGGTAACCCATGTCGGCCAAAACACCCAGGAGCCTATCAGACTTGAAGAATCGAAGCGAAAAATCGGCTGAACGAGGACAGATTTCGACGATTTCGCCGGGCAGTAGCCGTCCTATTGCCCAAGAAAGCGGCGGAATATGGACCGTTCCAACGGTTTTGCAGCCGATTTCCTTTAAATCCGACAGGCTCCTAGTGTAGTGTTGCATTCTTTGGAATGCTTATATGTAAACCCTTGTCGGGATTCAACCCGACAAGCCGGGCATGTCAGCGGGGTTTTGTAAGTCGGGATTCATCCCGACGACGCGGGTTCCATGGGCCGGGTTGTCGGGATGAATCCCGACCTACGTCCGATGCGTTGGCCTTTCCTCGTTCGCATACGTGCCAAACAACGTGCAACTCTACACTAGAGTACATCGGCAAACCCCTTGCGTGTCTTCTGGAACCAGGCAAAGCCCAGCCAGGCGATAAACGTCGAGGCAATTAGTTGTATTCCGTAGAGGGCCAAGTCAGGCATCTTGCCCCAGATCAGCACGTCTCGGGCTTGTTCCAGAACGATCGCAATCGGGTTAAGCATCACGACGCCTTGATAGGCTTCCGGCAGATTGGCGACTGGGTAGAACACAGGGGATAGGAACATCAGCACGGTGGTGAAGATGCCCACGGTTTGACCGACATCGCGCAGATAGACGCCCAGTGAACTAAGGAACCAGCTCAGGCCCAGGGTGAACAGGAATAGGGGTAACAACACCAAGGGCGCCAATATCAGGGTCCAGGACAGTGCGTGGTTAACGATCAGGATAAAGGCTAGCAGCACGCCCACGCTAATGACCGCGTGAAACAGCGCCGCGCCAAGGGTAACCAAAGGCATGATCTCCAGCGGGAAGATGACCTTCTTGACGTAATTTGGGTTGGCAAGCACCAAATTTGGGGCACGATTGATGCATTCAGCGAAGATGCCAAACACGATCATGCCGGCAAACAGCACGATGGCAAACTCGGTTTTGCTATCTGACCCCACATGCCAGCGGGCCTTGAATATGACGCTAAAGACGAAGGTGTACACCGCCAGCATCAGGATGGGATTGAAGA
>Ga0210015_1004183_pt1 | contig 12368 bp, 9 predicted proteins | sample CryGeymeta201522_FD_185471 | JGI IMG/M metagenome (GOLD analysis project Ga0210015, IMG submission 185471) | Groundwater microbial communities from Crystal Geyser aquifers in Utah, USA - Crystal Geyser metaG 2015-22 (SPAdes) (version 2) | ecosystem: Environmental > Aquatic > Deep subsurface >... | reverse complement strand
CCAATTCGAAGTTAGGATAAAAAGAAATATAAAGATGAGAACAAAGTTTCATAACAATACTATCTAAAAAGTACTTCATTATAATTTTGGTGGGGGGCTGCGCAATGCTCCCTTCGGCAAGGATGCCCTCGCTCATCGTCTGCGAAATGCTCCCCTCACAGCCAGCCTTCGCTTGAAAGATTTTCGTTACCGAATTTATTAAATAGTACACTTTGAATGTTGATTCAGTCGAATAACAGGTTGGATATATTTTTTAAAAACAAATTTTATAAAAATTGACAAAACTAAAAAAATTAAAATGTGGAAGCCAATAACACTATTTGAAAAAATGTCTTCTAAGAAACCACCGAAGATAGCTACAAAAATCCCTGAAACGTTTTCTTTTTTCTCAAAAAGGTTAAAAAAAATTGTAAAAATTAAAATTAAACTGGGAATTATATTTAGAATATAAAAATGAGCTGAAAAGCTTATTTGAAATAAGATTAGAAAATAAAGAAATAAGGTTAAAATTAAGATTTTTTTGATCATTTAGAAATTTAAAATAATAAAGAGGGTTTCCAATTTATTCAGGTCGAAAAAGGGAGAAATCTCCGCTTGATAAAATGACTGAACATCGCTTTTTTGAATTTTTCCGATTTTACCAATTAAGAATCCTTTGGGAAAAGCCCCGCCCAAGACCGTGGTTTTAACTAAATCCCCCTCGGAAATTTCTTTTTCTGAGGGAATAAGATCGAAAATAATCTTTAAATTCCCTCTTCCCGAAACTTCACCTAAAATTTCTTCTCCAACAATTTTCCCTCCAAAAGAGACCTCTTTGTTTGTAATAAGCATTACCCGGGAATAATTTTTATAAACTTTGTAAATTTTCCCCACCAAGATTTTTTGGGAAGTGATAACCGGCATATTTTCTACAATTCCATCTTCTGATCCTTTGTTAATCAAAATAAAATCTTGAGAAGTGTCTTTGCTAGTAATTTGGGCTAAAGAAAGTTTAAATTCTTTTTCCAAACCAAGATCCAATGCCTCTCTCAAAATTTCATTTTCTTTTTTTAATTCAATCAGGTTTGCGATTTGGGCCGATAATTCTTGATTCCTGAGTTTTAAATTTTCGTTTTCGCTTTTCAATCTTTTAATTTCAGAAATTGTCTCAAAAAAATTTGATAATTTAATCCCGGCCCGCCAGAAAGTTTTTTGAAGAGGTTCTGAAGTTTTATAAAAAAAATTTTTAACCTCTTTTTGATAAAAATTTAAAAGGGAAATTATTAAAATTCCAAAAATTATAAAGATTAAAATACGATATATCGGTTTTCGAGGGAGTTTCATATACTTCAATTATTTTACTAAAAATAAAGAAAAATAAAAAGAGGGAGATTTATTCTCCCTTTTTTGTTATTTTATATCCTTCGGAGCAAAGCCAAAGAGAAAATCCGCATGGAAGCAACACAATGACAAATAGCGGATGAACAAGAAAGGCTGCAAGTAAAGCTACCGCTGTTACGAAAGAAAGACATATAGCTAATATAAACCAAAAATGTTTTCCGAAGATTTTCTTTTCCAGTTCCTTTATTTTCTTTTCCAAATCTTTCATTTTCTTTCCTCCAAATTGTTCAGGTACTGATTTTATTTTATCAAAATAAGAGTAGAAATCAATAAAAAAGGCGCTTGGGTGGCGACTACCTACCCCGCACCAGAACTTTCAGTTCGGTACGGGACTTCGTCGCTTGTCATTGCAAGCGACTTCGCTTTCTTGAAAAAAACGCACGCTGTCTTATAAACATTGTAAGAGACCTACCTACTTTCGCGAGAAAAACTCACTATCATCGGCCTTGAGAGATTTCACCCCGTACTAAAACAAAAAATGAAGTTATCTTGTGGCAGCTACCTACTTTCGCAGGAAAACCTACTATCATCGGCCTTGACGTATTTCACTTCCGTGTTCGGTATGGGAACGGGTGGGACAACGTCAGTATAGCCGCCACAACATAACTCCATTCATAATAAAATATTTTTTGTTTAGTACGGGACTTCGCTTCTGTGCTGCGCCCCGTAGGGAACGCGAAGCGTTCTCCTTCGGGGTTCGGAATGGGAACGGGTGGAGCACTCTCAGTATAGGCCCCTTACAATATCTACAACTTCTCTGCGTGCGTTTTTTTCCGGTATAGCTTTACCCCGTAGTATTCCCGCGGAATTACTACTGGGGCGCCACCAAAACGCCCTTCATCGCCGCCACCAAAACGCCCTTCATCGCTCGTGCCTCGCTAGCGCTCGACACTCGCTCCATTCTAACATGTTAACATCCTAACATATTAACATTTAGGGGGATAAATGCTTGTTAGAATGTTAAAATGTTAAAATGATAAAATGGTCATTAATTGCTAGCCAAGGTGTTTGGCCATTAGTAGTGCTCGGCTCAACCCCTTACAGGGCTTTCACCTGCACCCTATCAAGGTCATAATCTCTGACCGGCCTCAAGGAGCCCTAATCTTGGGGACTGCTTCGTGCTTAGATGCTTTCAGCGCTTATCAGTACCCGACATAGCTACCCAGCAATGCTCCTGGCGGAACAGCTGGTACACCAGAGGTCAGTTCATCCCGATCCTCTCGTACTAAGGACGACCCCCCTCAAGGCTCTTACGCCTGCGGTAGATAAGGTCCGAACTGTCTCACGACGTTCTGACATATTCTCTTGTATTACTACAAGTATGGACTATATCTTCCTAGTACATAAAATTTTATGTGCTGGGCTGGCGTATTGTAGTAGTAGTTTATCTACTACCTCGTCCTTTCGGACTCAGTCTCTACGGGGACAATTTTATATCTCATTGATGGAATAACGAATTGCTTAATCAAATTTTTCAATTTCCGGAATTCTGATTTAAAGAATCTTAATCGCCAATGATTTCGGTCTTTATTGATTCCGGAATTTAAATCAAATTTTCTTTTGAGAGTTTTCTCTAGGATTTTATTCTCCTTTAAAGTCAAGTGTTGCGTATTGAGAATTACAGAACCTTCATTACAACATCCGTCATCCATAATCCAAACCGCTAAGCTTACTGGTGTCAATAAATCAGAAATATCCTGTGGCAATGTTTTTCTTCCATTCGAATAGAATCTCTCGTAAAACTCTCTTAATTCGGGAATTGTTAGAGTGTGAAAATACCAAGAATAATAATCTTCTTTATTCTTAGGATTTTCCCAACAAACTATTTTTCTCGGAGGACTAGAAACTAAATTCTTCAGAGTTTTATATTTCCAGAAAACTAGTTCTTTCTGTTTCCATCCGTGATGAATTCTCAATCTTGCACTTCCTTCTATCGAACGACATTCTAATCTTCCGTCTCCTAAAAGACACCCTATAATTACTTCCTTCTGAAATTTTGAGATAGAAAATTGTCTTCCCACGGTATCACCCATTATTCTATTTTATCACAGAATAATTATGGCTTCACCGTTATTAGCCAGTTTTAATTGGGCTCAAGTTTTAACTTAACCCAACTCACGTATCACTTTAATGGACGAACAGTCCAACCCTTGGGAGCGGCTTCACCCCCAGGATGTGATGAGCCGACATCGCTATTTTCCTATTATTACTAATAGTTTGGACTATATCTTCACCCACCGAGCTTTCGCTGTACGAAAGCGAAGGTTGAAAAGAAGCAAAGCTTCTTTGAGCTAACATCGATGGGGTTGGCATTTTATAGTAGTTTAAACCTACTATCTCTCGGAGATTTTTCAAGAAGTCTCTACGGGGCGAAGCACATAATGATTTATGTGCTCGCTTCCCACGGTGTTGACCATTAATTTATTTTAATGGATTTCACCGTTATAAGCCAATTTTTTATCCTTCGAGACCTCGGCTGAGCTCAGTCGAAGCCTAAACTCAGGATAATCCTGAGCCAGGCCGAAGGATTATATGGCATTACTGCCATGGCACCCCGATTTTATCGAGCATATAAATTTTTTATGTGCTCGACGTCGGCTAATAATTTGAGGTGCCGAACAGGGCCGTTGATATGGACTCGCGGGCCCTACAAGCCTGTTATCCCCGGGGTAGCTTTTGGCTGATGATCTTTGCGTTTTCTACTAAAACGCATCGGTTCACTAAGTTCTGGTTTCCCAACAGCTCGACATAGCCGTCTCGCTGTAAAGCCGGCTTATCCCTTTGCAGGACCACACAGGATTTCCATCCCTGGTTAGCCGACCTTTAAACGCCTCCATTACCTTTTAGGAGGCAAGTGCCCCACTTAAACTGTCAACCAGACACTGTTTCCCGCTCCTCGCTTCCGCTCGTCGCTGTTTCCTACGAAAGTACGAATTTTTTACGAAAATACGAAATTTATTTTTTTCGTAATTTCGTACGGTTTCGTAATTTCGTAGGGATGCTCCGAACGAGAGTGAGGAGCAGAGTTAGAACAAAGATTTTGAAAGAGTGGTGTTTCATTGGCGACTCTGGCTGACCCGAAAGCCAGCCTTCAACGTCTCCCACCTACGCTACGCATCCAAAACCAAAATCCAATGCCTGGATACAGTAAAGCTCCCGGGGTCTTTCCGTCTAGCCGCAGGAAGGAGGCATCTTCACCCCCATTTGCATTTTCACCGGGCGCCTCGTTGAGACAGTCCCCTGGTCGTTAAACCTTTCATGCGGGCCGGAACTTCAAAAAATTATTTTGATTTTAGACTATTCCTTCAATAATGTGTTGATTTTTTTGAGGAATTTAATTCTTTTTGGATTTCTGGTCATTTTAAGGGCTAATTCAATTATTTCTTTTAAACCTTCTTTTTCTAAATGTTTTCCCTTTATCATCAATCTAACTACTTTCTTTAAAATCTCGAAATCCTTTTCTTTCTCTCCCACTAAGGGATATTTTTCAAAATGAGGAATAATTTTCTCGTCCAATTCTCTTAAACTCCTTACCTCGTATTTTAATGTATTATCTTTTCTGGAAGGTCTTATCCATCCGCAACCAAAAAATTCTTTCAATTTAAAGACAGTTTTTTTATTCTCTTTGTTTTGAGAAAGAGAAAAAGACGGTTTTACTTCCCATTTAACTTTTTCTAAGCTTCTTGGGAGTATTCCGACATAAAAACTTCCTTCGCCTTCAACAAATCCTGTAATATAGTATGGATCTAAGTTCCTCATTTTTGTTTTATTTTACACATTATTGGTCAGCGTGTTATAGAAGTTTTAACCTTCTATCTCGGAATTTCTTCCTTAGTCGTTACGGGTCCTTTCAAAAATTGAAAGATTCCCACGGAATTGAAAGAAAAATACTTTTGGATATTCCTTGCTTTATCCATTTTTCTTTTTCCTCCGTTATGAGCTGACTTACGGGCAAGTCCGGTTTTCTTACCCGGCAAGGGATTACGCTACTTTAACACGATTATAGTTATCGCGGACGCTTGCTGGCGCTTCACCCGCTCAGCCCATACCTTGCGGCATGGACCAACGAGATTAACGTTCCAGCGCTGGTCAGGCCTCAGCCCCTATACATCCTCTTGCGAGTTAGCAGGGACCTGTGTTTTTGATAAACAGTCGCCAGGGGTACTTTCGCTGCGACCCCGCCCTCTAAGCCCGTCGTCACTTTGTCTCACTATAGATTTAAATAGTAGAATTTTTGAACAAAATATTAATCTATGACCACGAGCATAGAGGGCGGGGCAAGGCATATTGCGAACTTACGCCTGCTTTTTTGCCGAGTTCCTTAACGAGGTTTCACCCGTTCACCTTGGTGCTCTTACACCAGCCCACCTGTGTCGGTTTTCGGTACGAAACCCGTTAGATAATATATTTCAAACTTTTCCAGGCAATCTAATTTTTGGAGCGGCGGATTACTCCGCCTCGGAATCCAATAACCCTTCCAAAAATTTTGGTTGCGTCATTTGAAGTTTATCTAACGGATGGGCCGGAATATTAACCGGCTGTCCATCGGGTACGGTTTTCACCTTCCCCTTAGGATCGCCTAACCCTCGGCTGATCGTCATTGCCGAGGAAACCTTGGGCTTTCGGTGTCAGGGGATTTAACCCTGATTGTGGTTACTCATGCCAGCATTTTCACTTCCCAGCGCTCCACCCGATGCCTCACGGCCGGGCTTCACAGCACTGGAAACGCTCCCCTACTCCCGCCAACAACTGCGAAGCTGTTGACGAGTCTTATCTTCGGTACTGAGCTTAAGCCCCGGTAAATCTTCGGTGCAGAGTTTCTAAGGTAGTAAGCTGTTACGCACTTTTTGAAGGATAGCTGCTTCTAAGCTCACCTCCTACCTATCTAGGAAACTCCACCGCCTTTATCACTTAGCTCAAATTTAGGGACCTTAGATGAAGATGAGGGCTCTTCCCCTCTCGACCACGGATCTTAGCACCCGTAGTCCGACTCCCCCGCCAAAATTTTTCCGCCATTCGGAGTTTAGTAGGAGTACCTGGATTGCTCCACGATATTCCTTCTAGTGCTCTACCTGCGAAAAATTAAGCGGGAGGCTAGTCCTAAAACTACTTCGGGGAGAACCAGCTATTACCAAGCTCGATTAGCTTTTCACTTCTTACCACAGTTCATCCCAGGATATTGCAAGATCCACGGGTTCGGGCCTCCCCTCGCATTTCTGCAAGGTTCACCCTGACCATGGCAAGCTCGCCTTGGCTTCGGGTCTTACCCATCTCCTTAGATGCGCTATTAACGCTCGCTTTCACTTTGCTTTCGGGGGAAACCCCCTTCAGCTTAGGAGATAAGTAAACTCGCTGGCTCATTCTTCAATAGGCACGCCATTATCGCTCGTGTCTCGCTACCGCTCGCCACTTCGCTTCATTAAAACATTTAAACATCTAAACATTAAAACATTATGTTTTTATGCTCAAATGCTTTCATGTTTATATGAGGTGAGTGTCGAACGTTAGTGAGACACGAACGACTCTGACTCATTGTGAGCAGATGGTTTCAGGTTCTATTTCACCGGGATCACCTCCCTACTTTTCACCTTTCCCTCACGGTACTGGTGCACTATCGGTGTCCGAGTAATATTTAGCCTTGGCAGTATAGTTCTGCCTGCTTCCCACTGGACTTTCATTTCCCGTGGTACTTAAGAAAAATAGCAAGGAGCATGAAGTAGTTTTCGAATACGGGGCTATTACCCTCTCTGGCTCCCCTTTCCAGGGAGATTCTTCTAACTAAACCCAGTAAGACAACTTCGACCTGCTACGCAGTATTAGATTTTCTTTCGAAAATCTGTCAAAGTTGCTCTACTGGGTAAACTTCATCTAAGTGTTCTCCCTCGGAAATATTTCCATCGATTAGAAGTACTCCCGACGCTATCTCCTTACAACACCCGCCTCGCGCTCCGCGCGAGGAAACTAATCTTAACGAATCAAGTTCGCTTCGCTCACTCACTAATAATATGCGAATATTTATTCGCTTTTTATTCGCGAGGCACGAAGTGCCAAAATTCGTGATTATTCGTTTCCTTGTGCGAAGCACAAGGTTGGTTTAGGCTTCTCCCTTTTCGCTCGCCGCTACTAAGGGAATTTTGTAGAATACGTTTTTTTCTTTTCCTCCGCTTACTGAAATGTTTTACTTCAGCGGGTTCGCTGTCGCGTCGAACGCGACTGACCACGTTTGACGTGGTCGGGTTTCCCCATTCGGAAATCCCCGGATCAAAGGTTGGTAGCCACCTCCCCGAGGCTTATCGCAAGCACCCTACGTCCTTCATCGCTTCTCGGACCCAAGGCATCCGCCATCTGCTCTTAAATTTCCTTGGCTAGCAATTAATAATCATTTTCCTTTTTCACTTTTCAAAGAACTTGCCTTTTCTTTCAATCAGGAAATCAAAAACCGCTTCAAGAAGCGGCTTTGAAATAAGTCAAAATCCAAAGAAAATTTAGCCGCTTCCTTTTTCCAAAACTAAAATTTCCTTTCTCATACTACATTTCATATTAGCAAAGCCAAAACCTTTGTCAAGCCCCCCACCAATTTTACAAAGGAATTCCTTAGCGGCACACGGTGGCCGAATAGGCCAGTCCGCCGAAGGCGGACCTCACTATTCGTGAGGAGTGTGCCGTAAAGGTTTAATCTACTTTAATTAGTGACTCTCATTAAGCTACAAATCGGAACGTAAAATTGGTGGGGGGCAAGCCCTTATTCCTCAGAAATTTTCTTTTTAAAATCCTCAATCAGTTTAGCGGCTGCATCTTTCCCTCCCAGTCCAAAAGACAATCCCAAAGCCAAAGCAATCATCCCAACGAAACCAACAATAATTGTCTGGATAATGGTTGGTGTTACTCCTAGCTGAAGTAAAATTGCTAATCCAGCAAAAATATAAATTGCCCAGCGAACCAAGGCACTCAAAAATCCACCATATTTAACACCAATTTTTTTGACACTCGCCCTGATCAGTCGATTCAAAATATCGGCCACAATTATCGCGACAACAAAAATTGCCACGGCCACAATTAAATTGGGAAGCCAGCTGATTAATCGATTCAAAAGTGAGGCAAACTGACTCAATCCTAAAATCTCTACTGACACCGATAAAAAGACAACCACCAAAACCCATTTACAAATTCCACCAATAAATTCGGAAATATTGACTTTAATCTCGGCCGCCTCAAGAGCTTCTTTCCAATTGGCTCTATCAAAAATTTGATTTAGTTTTAGAACCTTCAAAATCCTGGCTACTAATTTTCCGATGACTTCGGCAATAAACCAACCAATTACAAAAACAATAATAGCTGCCAATAAAGAAGGAATAAAATTCAAAAATCCTTTCCAGAGCCCTAATAAAGAATCGTAAGTTGTTTGATACCACACTTCAATCATAAAATAATAAATTACAAAAGTTTTCGATTTCGACCTTTGAAAATCTTAATTTATTATATCAAAAAGAAGAAATTCTTCCTGTGGATAACTCTACCAATGTTAATTTTACCAATTTTGTCGGCGACCGCCGCCAAAACCACGGCCTCGCTGGGAAAATCCGCCTGGCCGCGGACGGGATTCTTGAGGACGAGCTTCATTGACGATTATATTTCGACCATCAAGTTCTTTGCCATTCAGTGTTTCAATCGCCTTTTGGGCTTCTTCGTCGGACGACATTTCAACAAAACCAAATCCCTTTGACCGGCCTGATATTTTGTCAGTAATGATAATCGCTGACTCAACAGTTCCGACTTGGGAGAAAGTATCTTTTAAAGTTTGTTCGGTGGTGTCATAAGACAACCCACCAACGTACAATTTTTTTGCCATATTTTTTCCTTACATTTATGAATTAAATAAATAGTAAGCCGACCTATCTTTTTTATCTTTTCAGCTCACATTTAAACAATGTAAGGAAAAGAAAACAAGATGCTCACTACTCAACCCGGTAGTAGAGAAATCTCACTACTGGGTTTACCCAGTAGAGCAACTTCGACTTGCCCCGTAGTAGAACTTTGTTCACTGCGGGACTGCACCCCGAAGATTTTCCACGGAAACAATTAAGTATACGACCATAAAGTAATAGTTCAGTAAGAAGTTCTTACTTCGGGGCTTGCTTCGCAACCATTGGATTTTCTGAAAGAAAATCCTGTCGAAGTTGTCTTACTGGGTTTAATTGCTTTTAGCCACCTAAATTTTTTAAATTGATCTTTCCGGAAAGAGAATTTAAATCCTCCTCTTTTTAACATCTCTTTTATTTTCTTTTTTTGCAAGGGATCGAATTCTAAATAAAAAATTCCACCCTTTTTGAGATGAGTTTTTATTTCTTTTAAAAATTTTTCTATCCAATACATCCCATCTCTGCCGGCAAAAAGGGCTTGGCTTGGTTCTTTTTCCAAAACTTCTTTTTGAACTTCGCGAATTCTATCGAATGCCACATAGGGCGGATTGGCAAAGATTATATCGTACCTCCTACTTTTTAATTTTTCAAAGAGATTTGAACAATAAATTTTATAGCGAGATTTTGGGATCCGATTTAATCTTAAATTAATTTTGATTTGAGAAATTGCTTTTTTTGAAATATCAGTAAAATCCACCTGAGTTTTTTTAATATTCTTTAAAACAGCAATACCAATACAACCCGTACCGGCAAAAATGTCTAGCATCTTTAACATTCCAACATTCGAACATTCCAACATTCTAACATCTTTTATGGCTTTTCCGACCCAAAATTCAGTTTCAATTTCGGGCTCAAAAACTTTTTTTGATAAATTAATCTGGCAGTTTAAAAATTTAATCATGTTATCATTTTAAAATAAAAGACCGCCTTCTTTCAATAAAAAATGGCCATTTCAACTTAATAGTTGGCCATTTAATAATTGTTTCGAGACCGTTCTAACGGAGTTTCCATTTAGAAACGCCCTTATTCGAACATTGTCTTCAACAAATACTTCAATACCTTCCTGTCTTATGGCTTCTAACTTTCTTTGTTTTGTTCCTTTCCCAAACCCTACACAATAAATTCTTCGGTAGGGAATTTTGTGATATTTTAGCCAGGTCTCTGTTAGAGCTTTGCTCCATTTTGGTCTGGCAGAAACAATGATTATCTCATGATTTGCCGCAATTTTCTTTAGCTCCTCTTTTTTATTTGGGACCATCAAGAGAATGATTGGAATAATAAAAACGTACAACCATCGAGGTAATTTCAGACTGGGGTTTATTAAACCGATTGGCGTTATCACTCCATCTAAATCTATTCCGATTTTCATTTTATTTCCTCTTTAAATTTTTAGCGAACTTTTAAAGTTTATCACGCCTTGAAAGAAATTTCAAGTATCAGTTATTTTTTTGAAGTTTCACTCAATTTCAAAAGTTTCACCGTGTCCAGGATAAACTTTCATTCGCCGAGTCCCACGAAGTGGGGCGAGGCGGGAGATGAAGCGAAGCTTCAGCGAGCCGGGTTTTAAAATTTTTGATAATTTTTTTAGAGAATTTTCTAAATCTTTTTGTGAGCCGCCTTTCAAATCAGTTCGGCCATAGCCATCTTTAAAAATTGTGTCGCCGGTGAAAATCTCGTTTTCACCCAATAAACAAATACTTCCTTTAGTGTGGCCCGGTGTGTGAATGACTTTTAAAAATGAATTTCCGATTTTTATTTCGTCCCCGTCTTTTAGGAATTTATCAACTTCAAATTTCACAAATTCTTTTTCGGCTTCGTAAATTAAAATTTTGGCTCTAGTTTCTTTTTTAATTTTCGGTGCTGAGAAAGTATGATCCCAGTGGCCGTGGGTTAAAATGATATATTTTAGTTTTGCTCCGCTTTCCTCGATTTCCTTTAAAATCGTTTTTACTCCGCCACCGGGATCAATAACTACCGCTTCATCTTTCGAAATTAATAAATAGCAATTTGTTAAAAGCGGCCCAACAATAAAATGTTTAATATCCATTAGATAATTTTACAATTTTTTAATTCTTTTAGAAAATAAAAAAGCCCTCAGATTGAGGGCATCTCGCAGAAAAGAAACTTCTGTTTTTAAGTCAATTCTCCGATATGGATTCCTCTAAATTCTTTTCTCTTTTTAACACTCATTTCTTTGAGTTGATCGAGATTTTGAGGTGTAACGGCCGAAATCGTCCCATGAGCCGATTGGCGATAGGGCGTGAAATATTTGATTACCCACTCTCTTCCTTTCTGAGCGAATAGATTAGCTACTTCTTCGATTGCTCTGGCGTCTTCTCCAATATACATAAGATCAGAGATATCGCAGACTTTACCTTTTCCGTTAAACATCATTGTTAGTCCGGTTCCTTGTAAGTATTGAACGCAACCGACATCGGTTTGGCTATCACCGACAAAAAATATTTTTTTCCTCGGTATGTTAAATTTCTGAACAGTTCTAATTATAGCTTCGCGCTTTTGTTGTTGGCCAACAGGATGGACAGTTTTGAGGAATTGTCCGACAGGAAGATAGTAAACAAATTCCCAGATAAATCCAGTGATTAAATCATAGTATTTTTGGTGGGAGGGATATACCTCACCTGTTTTTTCATCGTATTGGATAACCGGCCAAGTGGCTACTTCTTTCATAAAGCTTTTGAGTATTTCTGCTTCTCCTTCGGTTATTGGTATCTCATCAAATTTTTCTACTCGGGTGCAGAATGCCTTTTCGAAGTCAAATCCAACCAGGTCGCAAAACGCTTTAATAAAGAAGTCATAGCTTGTCGAGACCAAGCGGACATTATATTTGCTATCTAGATTTTTCAAGACGCCGGCGATATTAGGAACTACTCGGATACTTTTCTTGGCAAATTCATAAAACCATTGAGAGTTTGCACCCATTGCTTTTTTGAAAGGCAAGATAACTTTAAGGGTATGACCAGAAGAATAAGGTGGATCTTTGGCGATTTTATGAAAGTCTCCCCAGTTGTCATCGATTGTACTCATTCTTTTATAAAACTCAATACCAAC
>Ga0210015_1004175_pt1 | contig 12383 bp, 15 predicted proteins | sample CryGeymeta201522_FD_185471 | JGI IMG/M metagenome (GOLD analysis project Ga0210015, IMG submission 185471) | Groundwater microbial communities from Crystal Geyser aquifers in Utah, USA - Crystal Geyser metaG 2015-22 (SPAdes) (version 2) | ecosystem: Environmental > Aquatic > Deep subsurface >... | reverse complement strand
GCTCGATGAGAAACCCACCCGCGAGGACCGCCGCAGAAAGGTGGGCGAGGCGCTTTTGGCCGTGGGTCTGCAGCCCTCGGACATGGACAAGTATCCACACGAGTTTTCCGGCGGACAGCGCCAACGCATCGCCATCGCGCGGGCGCTGATCACGAACCCGAAAATCCTCGTGCTGGACGAAGCCGTCTCCGCCCTCGACGTGCGCGTGCGCGCCCGCATCCTCGACCTGCTGGCCGACCTGCAAGACCGGATGGGGCTGAGCTACCTGTTCATCTCGCATGACCTGACGGTGGTGCGCGCGATCACCGACCGGGTGATGGTGATGCAGGCCGGCCGCATCGTCGAGCAAGGCCCGACCGAACAGGTCTTCGCCGCGCCGGGGCACGAATACACGCAGGCTCTGCTGGCCGCCGCACCGCGCTTGCCCGGATACGCACGCCCGTCATGACAACGCCCATCACACCGCAACCCTTCATTAAGGTTAACGCGCGCCCTGCCCTTCTTCTTGGCACAAATACTCCCGCCGGAGGCGTCCGTCCCGTGCAGACCGCGCGCCCGATCCGATCATCTTGAAACAGGAGTCACCCATGCAGCTTTGGTTCGATCCCGCAGAAGTGTTTATCGGGGGCCGCTGGGTCCTGCCCGCAAGCGGCGCGACGCTGCCCCTGGAAAACCCTTCCACCGGCGCGGAAATCGGTCGCATCGCGCGCGGCAACGCCGAGGACATCGACAACGCAGTGACGGCGGCGCGGGACGCCCTGGAAGGCGAGTGGGGCGCGCTGACCGCGGCGGAGCGCGGACGCATCCTGATGCGCCTCTCGTGGCTCATATCCCAAAAGATCGACGAACTGGCCGAGATCGAAGCGACGGATGTCGGCAAGCCCCTGACGCAGGCGCGCGGCGATGCCGTGGCGCTTGCGCGTTACATGGAATTCTACGGCGGTGCCGCCGACAAGGTGATGGGCGAAACGATCCCGTTCCAGCAAGGCTATACCGTTTACACCCTGCGCGAGCCGCACGGCGTGACGGGTCATATCGTGCCGTGGAATTACCCGATGCAGATCATCGGCCGCTCCGTCGGGGGGGCCCTGGCGATGGGCAATGCCTGCGTGCTGAAACCGGCGGAGGAGGCGTGCCTTTCCGCCCTCGCCTTTGCCGATCTGGCGCGGCAGGCGGGGCTGCCCGATGGCGCGCTCAACGTGGTGCCGGGACTGGGCGAGGAGGCCGGCGCGGCGCTGACCGCACATCCCGGCGTCAACCACATCTCCTTCACCGGCTCGGTCGGGGTGGGCAAGCGGGTGCAGACGGCGGCGGCGCACAACATCGTGCCGGTGACGCTGGAATTGGGCGGCAAGTCGCCGCAGGTGGTGTTCGAGGATGCCGACCTTGAAAAGGCCCTGCCCTTCCTCGTCAACGCAGGCATCCAGAATGCCGGGCAGACCTGTTCCGCCTCGTCGCGCATCCTCGTCCATGAAAGCCTTTACGACGAACTCTGCACCCACATGGCGGCGGCCTATGACGGTCTGACCGTCGGCCCCGCGATGGATGATCTCAAGGTCGGGCCCCTGATCTCCACCCGGCAGAAGGAAATCGTGGACGGCTTCCTGTCGTTGATCGACGACAACCACATCCTCAGCCGCGGCCGCATCGTCGAGGATGCCCCGGAAGGCGGGCATTACGTGGCGCCGGTGCTTGTCTCGGGCATCGGCCCGGATCATCGCCTCGCGCAGGACGAGATTTTCGGCCCGGTTCAGGTGATCCTCCCCTTCGCCGACGAGGAGGAAGCCGTCGCGATCGCCAATGGCACCGAATACGGGCTGGTCGCCTCGGTCTGGTCGCGCGACGGGGCACGGCAGATGCGGATGGCCAAGCGGTTGCGCGCGGGGCAGATCTTCATCAACAATTACGGCGCGGCGGGCGGCGTGGAGCTGCCCTTCGGCGGCGTCGGGCATTCCGGCCATGGCCGCGAAAAGGGGTTCGAGGCGCTCTACGGCTTCTCCGTGCTCAAAACCGTCGCGGCGCATCACGGCTGATCGCGCTTGAACCGGGCGGGCGGCGGGTTTACCCCCGGCGCACGCCGCTGCCAGAGGACCCGTGCCCATGCCCTTCAACCGTTCCATAAAGATCGCGCCGTCGATCCTGTCCGCCGATTTCGCCGATTTCGGGCGCGAGATCCGCGCCATCGAGGACCAGGGCGCCGACTGGGTGCATGTCGACGTGATGGATGGCCATTTCGTGCCCAACCTCACCTTCGGACCGCCGGCGGTGAAGGCGTTCCGCCCGCATGTCACCACCGTCATGGACGTGCACCTGATGATCGCGCCGGTGGACCCGTATATCGAGGCCTATGCCGAGGCCGGCGCCGACATGATCACCGCCCATGTCGAGGCCGGCCCGCATATCCACCGCACCTTGCAGGCGATCAAGGCCACCGGCAAGATGGCGGGCGTCAGCCTCAACCCCGGCACGCCGCTGGAGGCGATCGAACATGTGCTCGACCTCGTCGACATGGTGCTCATCATGACGGTGAACCCCGGTTTCGGCGGGCAGAGCTTCATCCGCTCTGGCGTCGAGAAGACCCGCCGCCTGCGCGCAATGATCGGCGACCGGCCCGTTCACATCCAGATCGACGGCGGCGTGACGCCCGAGACCGCGCCGCTTGTGGCCGCGGCCGGCGCCGATGTGCTGGTCGCGGGCTCGGCGGTGTTCAAGGGCGGATCGGTGGCCACACCGCAAGTCTACGGGCAAAACATCCGCGCCCTGCGCGACGCGGCGGAGATGGCCACGGGTAAAATGGCCTAATCCTCCGCGTCGAGCCGCGTCTGTGCTTCGTCCACCATGGGCAAAAGCCGGTCGAACGCCGCCTGCCAGCTTGCCTGAAACTCGTCCGTGAACCCCGCGCCCGGACTGTCGCGCAGGGCACCGATGATGGCCGCGGCCATGCGCCGATATTGCGGCGCGGCCAGACCGAACCGCTGGTGCGAACGGGCCAGCCCCTCGGCCACGCGGGCAACCTCCGCATCGGAGCGGAGCGAGCGCACGATGGAGGACAGTGCCTGCATGACCTTGGCCCGTTGCGCGGTCATGTCGGGCGGAAACAGGCCCCGCGCTTCGGGGGCGAGCGTGAAATACCTGTCATAGACCCGGTCCGCCAGCGCCGCCTTGTAGCGCAACACGCGGGCAAAGCTGACCTCGATCAGGGCGATCTGATCGGGCGACAGGGGCGGCGGGATCTCGGCGGGGCGCGACATGGAAAAACCATGCCCGACTCGCCTTTCTCATCCCTTAACGGGCGGCTCAATTCAGCGCCAAGCCGATCACTGTCCCGTCAGCAGCGGCGCGATACCACCGCCGGATCAATGCGCGCTCTTCCGGCTCCATGTAGGTGATATTTGCCGGCGGCATGGCTTGGGTCACGCCCGCTTGCAGGTAGACCTCGCGCGCGGCGCGCGCGATATCGGCGGGCGTTTCCAGAAGGATGCCCTTCGGCGGCTGGCGGATGCCGGGCCAGGACGGCGTGCGCGCGTGGCACATGGAACAGCGGCCGGCCACCGTCCATGTCACATCTTCGAACCCGGCGGCGGCCATCAGCACCTCCTCCCGATGCGATGGCGCACGCGCCTCGGATTCCTCAAAGCTGTCATATTCCGCGCCGGCTGTGGACAACCACGCGATACCGAGAAACAGGATCGCCGTCACCGCCCATGTCCACCATGGCATGCCGCGGCGCGCGTGCATGGTGTTGAAGAAATGCCGGATCGTCACGCCCATCAGGAAGACCATCGCCGCGATGATCCAGTTGTATTGCGTCGCGAAGGCCAGCGGGTAGTGGTTCGACAGCATCAGGAACACCACCGGCAGCGTCAGATAATTGTTGTGGGTGGAGCGCAGCTTGGCGATCTTGCCGTATTTCGGGTCCGGCTTGCGCCCGGCCTTGAGGTCGGCCACCACCACCCGCTGGTTGGGAATGATGATGAACAAGACATTGGCCGTCATGATCGTCGCGGTGAAGGCGCCCAGATGCAGCATCATGGCGCGGCCCGTGAACACCTGGTTGTAGCCCCAGCCCATCACCACCAGCAGCGCGAAGAGCAGCAGCATCAGGAGCGTCGGCCGCTCGCCCAGCCCCGACTTGCAAAGCGCGTCATAGACCAGCCAGCCGATTGTCAGCGAGGCGGCGGAAATCGCGATACCCTGCCAAGTGGCCAGATCGGCCTTGGCCGGGTCGATCAGGAACAGGTCCGCTCCCATCCAGTAGACGAGGATCAGCATCGCGGCGCCGGATAGCCACGTCGAATAGCTTTCCCATTTGAACCAGGTCAGGTGCTCGGGCATCGCCTCTGGCGCGACAAGGTATTTGCGGACATGGTAGAAGCCACCGCCATGCACCTGCCATTCCTCGCCATCCGCGGGGCCGGGAATATCGCGGTTGAGGCCGAGATCGAGCGCGATGAAATAGAAGCTCGACCCGATCCAGGCAATGGCGGTGATCACGTGCACCCAGCGGACGGCGAATTCCACCCAGTCCCAAATTGTCAGAAGATCCTGCATCGCCCCGTCCCCGTCTGCGTTTTCGGTCACTCTATCCCTATCGCAGCCCGCGTTTCACCGCTAATGCAGGAAATACCCGAGCTGTTTCAAAAATCGACGAAGAATAGCATATGGCCTACCTCGACAATATCAGAACCTTCGTGAGGGTCTTCGAACTTGGCTCGATGTCGGCGGCGGCGCGCGATCAGCGAATTTCGGCCGCAGTCGCCTCGTCGCGCATTTCGCAGCTGGAGGAACACCTCAACGTGCGCCTTTTCCAGCGCACCACGCGGCAGTTGAACGCGACCGAGCAGGGGCTGATCTTCTATCGCGGCGCATGCAAGATCCTCGATGCCGTGGACGCGGCCGAGGCCGAGATCAACAAGGTCACACAGACGCCGCGCGGCACGCTGTTCGTGGCCGCGCCGCTTGGCATCGGTCGGCGGCTGGTGGCACCGGCGGTGCCCGATTTCAAGGCGCACTACCCACTGATCGACATCCGGCTGCGCCTGTCGGACCGCGGGTTGGACATGGCGAAAGAGGGGCTCGACGTGGCCTTTTTCCTCGGCGTGCCAGAGGACAGCACCCTGCGGATCCGCAAGATCGCCGATTGCCCGCGCCTTCTGTGCGCCGCGCCGGACTATATCGCGCGCAAGGGCACGCCGCGGACCGGTGCCGACCTGACCGGCGGCAAGCATGATTGCCTGAACCTGCGCTACCCCGGCGCGCCGGAATTCCAGTGGCCTTTGCAGACGCCGGAAGGCGTGCGACGCATCCCGGTGAAGGGGCCGTTCGAGTCGGATGACGGCGACGTGCTGACCGGCTGGGCGCTGTCGGGTCAGGGGATCATCCTCAAGCCGGTCTTCGAAGTCGCAGAGCATCTGGCCACCGGCGCGCTTGTCCCGGTGCTGGAAAACGAACCGCCGGTGCCGATCCAACTGGCCTGCCTTTACATGCACCGCAAGCGGCAGGATCCCAAGGCGCGGCTGCTGATCGACTTCATGTCCGACCATATCCGCCGCGAAATGCCCTGAACGCCGTCTAAAGCACCGCGTGGCGGTTCACGTCCTTGTAGAGAAGGTATCGAAACGGCCCCGGCCCGCCCGCGTAGCAGGCCTGCGGGCAGAAAGCGCGCAGCCACATGAAATCGCCGGCCTCGACCTCCACCCAGTCGCGGTTAAGGCGATAGACGCCCTTGCCTTCCAGCACGTAGAGCCCGTGTTCCATCACGTGGGTTTCGAGAAACGGAATCACGGCACCGGGTTGCAGGGTCACGATGGTGACATGCATGTCATGGCGAAGGTCGTCATGATCCATGAACCGCGTCGTGGCCCAGGCACCGCCTGTTTCGGGCATGTCGATCGGCGCGATGTCGGCCTCGTTGGCGATCACGAAGGGGGGGGGCGCATCAAGGCCTTCAACCGGTTGATACGCCTTGCGGATCCAGTGGAACCGGGCCGGGCCATCGCCGAGGCCGAGCAGAGCCCAGTCACATCCCGCGGGGATGAAGGCGAAGCCGCCGGTACCGATCTGATGCGTTTCGCCCGCGATGGTGACGCTTATCCGCCCCTCCAGCACGAAAAGCGCGGCTTCGGCGCGCGACTCCGGTTCCGGCCGGTCGCTGCCACCGCCGGGCTGCACCTCGGCGATATATTGCGAAAAGGTTTCGGAAAACCCCGACATCGGCCGGGCGAGGACCCAGAACCGCGCCCCCTCCCAGAACGGCAGTTGCGAGGTCACGATATCGGACAGGCAGCCGCGCGGGATGACGGCATGGCTTTCGGTAAAAACAGCGCGATCGGTCAGAAGCTGCGTCTGCGGCGGCAGGCCGCCCTTCGGGGCATGGTAGCGGCGGGGCATGCGGAGGCGGGCCTTCTCATTGTCAGACATGCCCCCATGAAACCCCAAGAGTCCCTCCGACGCCACACCGAAACCGCGCTGCAAATGGCTGAAACTTTGCATGGCATAAGTTGAAAATCCTTGCGCGCTCCGCCACATGGACTTTTCCGATGAAGCCTGCTTCCCTGTCGAAAACCTGATCGCGCCTGACCCTGATCGCGACTGACCCTGATCGCGCCTGACCCTGCCGCCACGGACCCGGAGACCCGACACATGACCCCGACCGGCACTTGGTCCTACCCAACCGCGATCCGCTTCGGCGCGGGCCGCATCGCGGAACTGCCCGACGCCTGCACCGAGGCGGGCCTGACGCGGCCGCTGCTGGTGACCGACCGGGGCCTTGCCGACCTGCCGATCACCGCCGCGACGCTGGACATCATGCAGGCCGCCGGGCTGGGTCGGGCGATCTTCGCCGAGGTGGACCCGAACCCGAACGAGCGGAACCTCGCCGCCGGTCTGGCCGCCTACCACGCGGGCGGGCACGACGCGGTGATCGCTTTTGGCGGCGGGTCCGGGCTCGACCTTGGCAAGATGGTCGCTTTCATGTCGGGCCAGACCCGGCCGGTCTGGGATTTCGAGGATATCGGCGACTGGTGGACGCGTGCCGACCCCGGTGGCATCGCTCCGATCGTCGCCGTGCCCACCACCGCCGGAACAGGATCCGAGGTCGGGCGCGCCAGCGTGATCACCAATTCCGAAACTCATGTGAAGAAGATCATCTTTCACCCACGGGTGCTGCCCACGGTCGTTATCGCCGACCCCGAACTGACGGTCGGCCTGCCACCCGCGATCACCGCGGGCACCGGGCTGGACGCCTTTGCCCATTGCGTCGAGGCGTTCAGCAGTCCGCATTACCACCCGATGAGCCATGGCATCGCGCTGGAAGGCATGCGACTCGTGATCGAAAACCTGCCGCGTGCCCATGCCGACGGCGGCGACCTCGAGGCGCGCGCCAACATGATGAGCGCCGCCGCCATGGGCGCGGTCGCCTTCCAGAAGGGCCTTGGCGCGATCCATGCGTTAAGCCACCCGGTGGGCGCGATTTACGGCACCCATCACGGCACCACGAACGCGGTCTGCATGCCCGCCGTGCTGCGCCTGAACGCGCCCGCGATCGCGGCGCGGTTCGACCGGGCGGCAGGATACCTCGGAATCAGTGGCGGATTTGACGGATTCCAAAATTTCGTGCAGGATTTCAACGACAGCCTCGGCATTCCGCGCCGCCTGTCCGAGATGGGCGTCGGGCGCGACCGGATCAACGACATGACTGAGATGGCGCTTGAGGACCCTTCTTGCGGCGGCAACCCGGTGGTGCTGAACGCCCACATGATTCACTTGCTGTTCGACGAGGTGATCTGAGACAACGGCGCAAACCGAAAGGACACCCGATGACCGACAGGCCGTCCCCCACCGGGATCGACTGGAACGACGCGTTCAACAATAGCGACCACATCCCCGGCGGCGACAGCTTCCCCGCGATCTGGGAGCAACGCAGCCACGCGTTTCGCGCCGACCAACCGCACCTTGAAGAAGATATCGCCTACGGCGCGGCAGCGCGCGAAAGGCTCGATCTGTTTCGCCCGGACGGCAAGGCAAAGGGCCTCGTCGTGTTCGTGCATGGCGGCTACTGGATGAAGATGAACAAGTCTCTCTGGTCCGATCTTGCCGCCGGTCCGCTGGCGCATGGATGGGCGGTTGCGATGCCAGGTTACACGCTTGCGCCTGATGCGCGGATTTCCCGGATCACCCGCCAGATCGGCGCGGCAATCGCCAAGGCCGCGGAATTGGTGGAGGGGCCGATTCGGCTGACAGGTCATTCCGCCGGCGGCCACCTGGTAACGCGGATGGTGTGCGAGGACAGCCCGCTACCGGCTGATCTGCACGCGCGGATCGCGGCGGTCGTGTCGATCAGCGGCGTTCACGATCTGCGTCCACTGCGGCGGCACACAATGAACGACGTGCTCGGCCTCGACTCCACCGAGGTTGCAGTCGAAAGCCCGGTTCTGCAAAGCCCCCTGCCCGACATCCCGGTGACATGTTGGACCGGTGCGCTGGAGAGGCCCGAGTTCCTGCGCCAGACGCAGATCCTGACAGAAGCGTGGCGCGGCAAAACCGACATGCGCCCGGCCGTTTTCGAACCCGGACGCCACCATTTCAATGTGATCGACGGGCTGAAAGACGCCGATCATGCGCTGACCAGAACAGTGCTTGCCTGACCCCGCGAACCGCGATCGACCCCAATCAGCCACAGCCCGACAGGACAAATTCCAGCATCTCGGCATTCACGGAAAGACCATCGAACGAGGCGCTGTAGCGCGACCCGCGGAAATCTGTGATCTCGAAGATGAAATCCTGCCGGGTGGCAAGGCCGTTGCGGAAATCCTGATACCCGCGCGGCAGGAACGCCGCCGTGCCGTTCGTCGATTCATTCCAGTTTTCGGTAACGGGGCGGTCTTCGCCAAACCGGAAACGCACCGGAATGCGATCGTTTCTGGCGCCGATATATCCGTTCGACGTCACGAAAACCTCGGACCCGCCGGACCCGTCACAGCGCAGGACCAGTTGCGACGGGGCATCGGAAAACGTGTCGCCCGCCCGATCACTGCGCAGAAAGACGAAAGAGGTGTTCTGATTGGTGAAATCGTCTTCCTGTTCGACGAATTGCCAACCGCCGCTTGTCGACGCCGGGGCGCTTTCCACCTCTGCAACAAAGCCGAGCGCCGTGTCATAACAAGCAAGGCGCAAGACATCGGTCTGCATTTGCAGACAAGCTACGGCGACACCGGCTTCGGGGGGCGTGTTCGTGTCAACCGGTGCGGTCTGTGCCGTAACGGTGCCCGCGACCAGAAACAGCACCAATGTGAACATCACGCGCATCGCTTGCCTCCGATTTACAATTTCCGGACATGCGTACCGCGACGAGGTTAACAAAAAGCAAACGCCCCGGCGTTTCCACCGGGGCGTTCCAAAGCGATACACGACGGATCAGTCGCGTTCTTCGACGATTTCCACAAGATGCGGGATCTTGTTGACCATGCCGCGAATCGAAGGGGTATCTTCCAGTTCGCGGGTCTTGTGCATCTTGTTCAGGCCCAGCCCGATCAATGTCTGACGCTGGCCAGCGGGGCGGCGGATCGGGCTGCCGATCTGTTTGACAACGATGGTTTTCGCCATGTTTCTCAGGCCTCCTCTGCCACTTGGCTCGATTCCTGCGGGGCTTCGTCGCGCCTGGGCAGGATATCTGCGACCTTCTTGCCACGGCGGGCGGCGACCTGACGCGGCGAGGACCCGCCACGCAGACCGTCGAGCGTGGCGCGGATCATGTTGTAAGGGTTCTGCGAGCCTGTCGATTTCGCAACGACATCCTTGATGCCGAGCATCTCGAACACGGCGCGCATCGGACCACCGGCGATGATCCCGGTCCCTTCCGACGCGGTGCGCATCACGACCTTGCCGGCACCATGGTGGCCGATCGTGTCGTGGTGCAGGGTGCGGCCCTCTTTCAGTGCCACCCGGAACAGGTTCCGCTTGGCTTGCTCGGTCGCCTTGCGGATCGCCTCGGGCACTTCCTTGGCCTTGCCCTTGCCGAAACCGACACGACCGCGCTGATCGCCGACAACCACGAGGGCTGCAAAGCCGAACCGCTTGCCACCCTTGACGGTCTTGGAAACACGGTTGATCGCAACCAGGCGATCGGCGAATTCGGGCGTTTCGTCCCGGTCCTGACGGCGGCCACGTCCGCCGCGGTTGTCTCGTTCTGCCATATGACAGCTTTCCTTTCACTCGTGGCGCCTGTTGCGCGCCGCATTTGCTCGATCGTGGTGGACAGCAGCGCCGTCCCCCGATCATCGAGGCGGCACCCGCGCGGCGCCGCCTGCTGTTTTCTGAACCGGCAGGTCGCGGTGCGTGCAAGCACACACCCTACATTCCCCGGTCTGCCGTAGGGTGCGTGCTTGCACGCACCGTCCAGCCTAGAACTTCAGGCCACCTTCCCGCGCAGCGTCGGCCAGGGCCTTCACCTTGCCATGGAAGAGAAAGCCGCCGCGATCGAAGAAACAATCCTCGATCCCCTTGGCCTTGGCCCGCTCGGCAATTGCCACGCCCACCTTGGTGGCGGCCTCGACATTGTTCCGGCCGACCACGCCCAGATCCTTTTCCAGCGAAGAGGCGGACACCAGGGTGACGCCGTTCACATCGTCGATCAACTGAACGCTGATGTTCTTGTTGGACCGGTGGACCGACAGGCGCGGGCGCCCATTTGCCAATTTTTTCAGTTTGTTCCGAACGCGCAGGCGGCGTTTCTGGAACAGGTCTCGTTTGCTGTTTGCCATGTTGCTCGCCCTTACTTCTTCTTGCCTTCCTTACGGAAGATAAACTCGCCTTTGTAGCGAATGCCCTTGCCTTTGTAAGGCTCCGGCTTGCGCCAATCGCGGATGTTCGCGGCGACCTGGCCAACTTCCTGCTGGTCGATGCCCTCGATGGTGATTTCCGTCGGCTTCGGCGTCGTCACCGTCACACCCTGCGGCACCTCGAAATTCACATCGTGCGACAGGCCGAGCGACAGTTTCAGGGTGTTGCCCTGCATCTGCGCACGATACCCGACGCCCTGCACCTCAAGCTCTTTCTTGAAGCCCTCCGTCACGCCCTGCACAAGGTTCGCCACCTGCGTGCGGGACATGCCCCATTGCTGACGGGCGCGCTTGGACTTGCCGCGCGGCGTCACCGTCACGGCGTTGTCGTCAACGGCGATGGTCACATCGTCATTCGCGGTGAAGCTGCGGGTGCCCTTGGGGCCCTTCACTTCCACGGTCTGGCCGGAGACGGACGCCGAAACACCCGACGGCAGCTCGACCGGTTTCTTACCAATACGAGACATTTGCCAAACCTCCCTAGAATACGGTGCAGAGCACTTCGCCGCCAACATTGGCGCCGCGGGCTGCTGCATCGGACATCACGCCCTTGGACGTGGAGACGATGGACACACCCAGACCCTGACGGACCTGCGGGATGTCGTTCACGCTCATGTACACGCGGCGACCGGGCTTCGATACGCGCTTGACTTCGCGGATCACCGGTTCGCCCTCGTAATACTTGAGGCTGATTTCGATGGTGGGGTGGCCGTTGGTATCCGTGCCGCTTTCGTAGCCACGGATATAGCCTTCGTCGGCCAGCACATCGAGGACCCAGGCGCGCAGCTTCGAGGCGGGCGTCGACACCGTCGACTTGCCGCGCATCTGGGCGTTGCGGATACGGGTCAACATATCACCGATAGGATCGTTCATCTGTCAAACCCTCCTTACCAGCTCGACTTGACCATGCCGGGAATCTGACCGTTGGAGGCCAGATCCCGCAGCTTGATCCGCGACATTTTCAGCTTGCGATAATACGCCTTGGGGCGCCCGGTCAACTGGCAGCGATTGTGCAGACGGCTGGGCGAGCTGTTGCGCGGCAGTTTTGCCAGCTTCAGACGCGCCTTGAACCGGTCTTCCATCGACCGCTCTTCATCATTCGCGATCTCCTTCAGCGCGGCGCGCTTGGCGGCGTATTGTGCCACCAGACGCTGACGCTTCAGTTCGCGTTCGACCATTGCTTTCTTAGCCATGTTGTCTTGTCCTCTCCGCGGCTCAGCTGTTGAAGGGCATGTTGAAATGCTTCAACAGCGCCTTGGCTTCCGCGTCGGTATCCGCGGTGGTGGCGATCACGATATCCAGGCCCCAGACCTCATCGACCTTGTCGAAGTTGATCTCGGGGAACACGATGTGTTCCTTCATGCCCATGGCGTAGTTGCCGCGGCCATCGAAGCTTTTGCCCGGAACGCCGCGGAAGTCGCGGATACGGGGCATGGCGATGGTGATCAGTCGGTCGAGGAATTCATACATGCGGTCGCCGCGCAGCGTGACCTTGGCGCCAAGCGGCATGTCCTCACGAACGCGGAAGCCGGCGATCGACTTCTT
>Ga0210015_1004173_pt1 | contig 12385 bp, 18 predicted proteins | sample CryGeymeta201522_FD_185471 | JGI IMG/M metagenome (GOLD analysis project Ga0210015, IMG submission 185471) | Groundwater microbial communities from Crystal Geyser aquifers in Utah, USA - Crystal Geyser metaG 2015-22 (SPAdes) (version 2) | ecosystem: Environmental > Aquatic > Deep subsurface >... | reverse complement strand
CGCCATTTGCCCTGTAAGAGGCGATCAGGCATTGACTCAATGTCTGATACCCCTTCGGTTCCTTATTTTAGAGCAGCTTTACCACTTATGTCTCTGCCCAGTTTTTCCAGACCAGCGCTGTCCGCTGGATAAGTAATTATCATGCCGGCTTCTGAACTATTTTCTTTCATCTTTTAGATTTTCCATTCTGGTTTTAAGAATCTGAGTTCTGCTTTAAAGCGTTCACCACAGTTCCAATCTGAAACAGCATGTCATCCCATCCCAAATTAAAAATCCTTTTATTTCAACACCTTTCCTTCTGGCACGCCTCTTGGTATATAGCTAATAGGTGAATCGGTTAATCGGTGAATAGGTGAATGGGAAACAAATGGAAATGAAGGAAAAACTTTTATTTGTAACAAAAGGGGGTGAAGACTGCGATAAGGGCTTCTCGTACGTGCTTGAGCTTGCAAAGTCATTGAATGCAGGGATTGAGCTGCTGATGATTTACGGCAAAGGAGTGCTGGACAAATACGAAGACGTGATGGCTGCAGTTGCATTTGCCGAGGCAGGAGACCATGAAACAGTTAGAGAGCTAATGAATGCGCAAGGCAAAAAGATTAAAGATACCGCAGAAAAAAAGATAAATGAACTGACTGAAAAATGCAGGGATGCAAATATTGATTTCTCATCTGAGGTTAAAACAGGCGAAGCAATAGAGGTGGTAAAGGATTTTATCAAAAACAAGCCGTGCATTGACATGATTCTATTAAGCCCAAATCTTTCAGGCGATAAAAAATTATTGGACGTTAGAAAGATGCTCAAAAATATAACAAAACCAATCGTTACGATGATGGCTGCAAAGGCTGAGGCGTAACAAAGAAGGAGGGGAAAATGAAAGGACTGAAGAAACTCGTAAAAAGATTTGAGACACTCATGACTGTGGCAGCATTTGCCGAGGCCGGAGAGTTCGAAACGGCAAGGGAGATACTCAAGGAAGATGCTCAGCCCGAGGGAAAAACAGCCCCGAGCTGCGGCTATACATCTGAGCTCGCAGTGAATGCCGCAGGCAGCAAATAACTTAAAGATTAAAGGAGGAGAGATGGCGTCAGGATTAAACAAAAAAGTCAGAAAGAAGCCGGTAGGAAAGATGATAATCATGGGGGTTGTTTCAATAGCGCTTTATGCAGGGCTTTTGCTCAATCAGGATATTATTAACAGCAACTTCGGGAAGGGCGGCATATACGCATTTCTTCCTATTATAACCGCTTTTGTTTTCTCATACTTTCACGGAACGTTCACAGGCAGTTTCTGGACAGTGCTGGGGGTTGAGGCCGCAAAGAAGAAAAAGGAGATGAAATAAAATGCATGATATTGTGAATGCAGCATCAAATTTTATAGACCTTAACTGGATAAATATTACCTATCTGTTTTTTGTCGGATTTGTAGGGGGCCTGGTGAGCGGATTCATAGGCTCAGGAGGCGCCTTTGTCCTTACGCCTGCCATGATGAGCCTCGGCGTTCCGGGGCTTATAGCTGTTGCAAGCAATATGTGCCACAAGTTTCCGAAGGCGCTTGTCGGCGCAATCAAGCGCGCAAAATACGGGCAGGTAGACTGGAAATTGGGCCTTGTTATGGGCGTCTCAGGCGAGGCAGGCGTTCTTTATGGAGCGCATATACAGGAAGGCATCAAAAAGACCTTTGGAGACGCCGGTTCAAATCTTTACGTCAGCGCAGCCTTTGTTGTAATACTTGCTGTAGTCGGAGGTTTTGTCTTGTGGGACGCCATCAAGACTTATAAATCAGGGACTACAAATGAAGAGGAAAAGGCAACGAAACTCGCAAAATGGGTGCAGTCTGTCAACATTCCGGGCACAATGGTCTATTTCAAGAGCCTGAATACAAAGATTTCTGTTCTCTTCACAATACCTCTTGGATTTGCAACAGGCATGCTTGCCGCAACGATTGCAGTTGGAGGTTTTATCGGAGTGCCGGGTATGATATATGTCCTCGGAGCGCCGAGCCTTATGGCGTCTGCAAGTGAGCTGGTAATCGCGTTTGTTATGGGTATGGGAGGCTCTTTTAAATTTGCCCTTCATGGCCTAGTTGACATCCGCCTGGCGATGATAATACTTGCCGGCTCGCTGTTTGGAATCCAGCTTGGCGCGGTCGGCACTACATATGTAAAACCGTTTATAATAAAATTAGTTATGGGCGTTATCATGGTAATAATCCTTTTCAGCCGGGGCTTGATGGTTCCGGTATATATGGCACAGTTAGGTTTGATACAGCCCATTGCTGAAGGTACGGTGAAGATACTAAAAAACACAAGCTTTGCTATAATGGTATTCGCGCTGTTCAGCGGGGCCTTCATTGTTCTGAAATCAATATGGAGCGGTCTTATGGCAGAGCGGAAAATGTCTAAAGAAGTTTTGAAACACAGAGAGGTGTAGCCGTGGGAAGATACAGGAAGATTTTAGCTGCAGTTGACGGCTCTGAAACCAGTATGCATGCCTTGAAAGAGGCATTTAAGCTGGCTCAGAATGAGGGGAACTGGATAACAGCCGTTTCCGTTATCCCGCCATATCAGGGAGACCTGGACCTTGTGGCAGTTGGCAATATCCTGGCGTCCATGAGAAAGCCCTGCGATGAAGCTCTTTCAAAGGCTGATAAAATGGCAAAGGAAGCAAAAGTTTTGCTTAAAACAGTGTGTGAAGAAGGCGAGGCGCATGAAAGAATTGTGGACCTGGCCGATGCGGAGAACTGCGATTTAATAGTGATGGGCCGGAGAGGGCTCAGGAGAATTGAAAGGGTTTTTGTGGGAAGCGTTACTGCAAGAGTAATCGGTTACAGCCACATAGACGTCCTCGTTGTGCCGAGAGATACCACTGTTGGATGGAAGAAGGCGCTTGTTGCCACTGACGGCTCAAAATACAGCGAGGCGGCGGTTGCAAAGGCGATAGACTTTGCGAAATCATACGGCGGCGAACTCCTGGCTGTTTCTGTTATTGATGTGCCCTCAGAATTCTATGCCGAGGCTCCGCAGGTTGTTGACGATATGGCCCAAAAGGCAAAGGAATTTGTTGCGGATGTTAAGAAAAAAGCAGAGGCGTTTAATATCAAAACATCAACTTTTACAGGCGAAGGCGAATCTTATGAGGTAATAACAGACCTCGCCAAAAAAGAAAAAGCAGACGTTATTATCATGGGGAGTCACGGAAGGACAGGGATAAAAAGACTTCTCATGGGAAGCGTAGCAGAGAAGGTTATAGGTTATGCCCCCTGTCCGGCGCTTGTGGTTAAGGTGTAATCTAAATACAGAGTGTTTCATGAAAAGCCCCCCGATAATATCGGGGGGCTTTTCATTTTTTCCTTGCATTTAAAACGGAAATTTTACACTATAATGTATGGCTGCCGTTGAATTACAGATAAGCGTAATCCTGCTGTTTGCGCTTGCAGGCTATCTCCTGGCTTCAAGGATTAACCAGTCGGCGGTTGTCGGTATAATTATTATCGGAATAATAATCGGCCCCAGCATTTTTTCTATTGTTCAATACAGCGACGCCGTTAAGATGCTTGCGCACCTCGGGGCAATAATGCTTTTATTTGCAATAGGCCTTGAATTCAGGATTAAAGACGTCTATCAGATAAAATATATGTTTATAGCATTAATCGGAGTCGTCGTGCCGTGGGCGGCAGGTTATTTCCTGGGGAATTTATTCGGCTATAATTTTAATGAATCAATGTTTATAGGCGTAGCCTTGACCGCGACAAGTATTGCTATTACGGCAAGCGTGCTGCAGGAAATGAAAAAACTGAATACCCCTGCGGCAAAGGCAATAATCGGCGCGGCGGTTATAGACGATGTGCTTGGCTTATTAGCGCTGTCAATTACAATCCAGAGCACGCGGGCAGAGAATATAGCAGTCTTAGGGATATTAATAATAGCAATAGAGTCCATAGTCTTTTTATCCGCCTGCATATTCGCCGCCCCTTATATAAAGAGAATATTTTTGAGATTGGATGAAGCGGGGTTTGCAAAAAAGCATCCGCACCTTTTATTTATTACTGCAATAATGCTCTGTTTCTTCTACTCCTCTGCTGCAGAATTACTCGGTTTGTCGGCAATCGTTGGAGCATTTCTGGCAGGGGCGGCGCTGGAAGGCATAAGATTTAAAAACAGCAAAGACCTGAAAGACGGGGCCGAGTATTTGCATGTAATCTTCGGCGCAATATTCTTCATCAGTCTCGGGATTCTTGCAAATCTTAGAGAGTTAAGCCCCGGTATATTGCCGTTTTTTATAATATTACTTCTGGTTGCTGTATTCAGTAAGGTTGTCGGCTGCGGCATTGCATCAAGGCTGGCAGGATTCAATAAAACCGAATCGTTAGTTATTGGATTCGGGATGTCTCCACGCGGCGAAGTTGCGATGATAGCGGCCTTAATAGGGCTGACCTCTAATATAATCAAGCAGGACGTCTATGTTTCAATAGTGGCAATGTCTTTGCTAACCACAATGCTTACCCCATTTGTAATAAGAAACTATATTAAATGGGACGCCTGATGTTATTTCAACGGTCTATGCCCGGCTGAGGTATTATGCGCTGAAGATATAGAGAATTTTATTTAAAACAGCCTTATTCCAACCCTCAGGCCCGATTCCATTTGCCTTAATGCTGCACGGAATTTTAATTTTACTGTCATAGCTGCCGTCATGTTTTTGAACGATAACAGGATAATCAACCCTTACAAGCATGGGAATGTCATTAGGGCTGTCGCCGAGGGCTATGGTCTCAATTTTTTTGTATTTATTTTTATATAAATTTATCAGTATGGAAACAGCAATGCCCTTATTGCTGCTGCCGAGGATGTGAAAGAATCTGCCCTGCGTAAACTTGAACCCCTTTTTCTTGATGGCCTTCAAAAGCTGCGGCAGTTTGTGGGAAGGTCCGCTGTAAATAAACGGCTCGTCAAAATCCCTTTTCTTTGCCATTTCTGCCTCTTCTATTGTCATGTGAGCATTCTCTGCAAGCTCATGTGCGGTCATATCTCCGAAACCCTTAACCGAAAAACCCTCTTTGCGCAATTCAATAATTGTTTTTCTTAAATCTGCATAGCTTACGCCAAGCCTGATAACATAATAGTGCGTTGTTTTTTCAATCTGAAATTTTGAATTTTGAATTTTGAATAGTTTTTAGGAATAAATATTCCTCCGCCATTTTCTGATACAAAAGGATGGTGATTATCAAGTTTCTTCCTGTAATACTCTATCTCTTTTTTGGTTTTGCTTGAACAGATGACAAGAGGGACGTCCCTGTCTTTTAGCAATTGAAGAGCAGGCAGCGCCTTTTCAAAAGAATAGTTTGAATAATCCAAAAGCGTTCCATCCAGGTCTGTGAATATGATAGGCTTTTTCATCCAATTACCACTATCTGAATATCCATTACATTTGTCCCTGTCGGGCCTGTTATGAAAAGTTCATTAAGCTGTTTAAAGAAACCATAGGAATCATTATTCTCCAGATATGTTCCTGAGTCAAGACCGATAGCCTTTGCCCTTGCGACTGTCTGCCCATCAATAATTGCTCCTGCTGCATCTGTCGGACCATCCGTTCCATCTGTGCCTGCGCTGAGAAGTGTAACGCCCTCAATCCCTTCTATTCCCATTGCAAATGCGAGCGCCAGTTCCATGTTCCTGCCTCCAGCGCCAGCGCCTTTAACGTCTCACCGCCGCTTATCAGACAAATCTTCTCATCACGCCTTACGCTTAACGCATCACGGGTTTTTATTGCAAGCCATCTGCCGACCTCCCTCGCCTCACCTGTTAATTCGGAGGAAAGTATTTCTGTATTCAAGCCTAATTCCTCTGCCTTATGTTTTGCGGCATTAAGGGCTATTCTGTTGTTTCCTATAATTATGTTTTTAACTTTTTCAAATATGGAATTGCCCTGTTTTGGTGTTTCCGGAATAATTCCGCTTATCCCTTTATTCAAAATATCAATTATAGGGTGAGGGGCTTTATCCATCAGGTCATATTTTTTTAATACCTGTAATGCACCATTATAAGTTGTTTCATCCGGAGCTGTTGGTCCAGATGCAATGACATCCAGCCTGTCTCCGATTACGTCAGAAAATATCAATGAGATTACCTTTGCAGGATAGGCAATCTTTGCAAGTCTTCCGCCTTTAACCCGCTTTAGCAGAGATTCAACGGAGGTGTAAGATGTCGGACTTTTATCAGACAGGCGTAGTAGCAACATTTCACAGGCTTGGAAAACTTAACCTTGAAAAGATTGAAGCAGAATTGACATGGTATTCACAAGAAAGGCCGATTGCCCTGGTGCTTCCGTCCCTTTACAGCGAGCTTGAAGGAGAAGCGCTTAAAGGTATTGTAAGAGAATTAAAAACAGTTAAATATATCAAAGAGATTGTTGTTGCTCTGGGTCCTGCAACAGAAGAGGAATTTAAATATGCAAAAGAGTTTTTTTCTGTGCTCCCGCAAAAAACAAGGATTATTTGGAACAGCGGGGCAAGGATAACTGATATATACAGGACTGTTGCATCTTCCGAACTGCCAACGGGAGAGCAGGGCAAAGGAAAGTCTGCATGGCTGGCTTATGGCTATGTCCTTTCACAGCAGGAATTTCATGCCATAGCCCTTCACGATTGTGATATTCTCACATATAAAAGGGATATGCTTGCAAGACTCTGTTATCCGGTTGTAAATCCGAACCTTGACTATGATTTTTGCAAGGGTTTTTATAGTCGTGTATCTGACAGGCTTCATGGGAGAGTGACAAGACTCCTTGTTGCTCCGCTTATAAGGTCGCTCCAGAAAATTATCGGTTATCACCCACTTCTGGTATTTTTTGACAGCTTCAGATACGCCCTTGCTGGAGAATTTTGCATGGATGTTGATATGGCAAGGGTTAACAGAATTCCCGGAGACTGGGGACTTGAGGTCGGGGTTCTTGCAGAGGTTTACAGAAATACCTCTTTAAGAAGGGTCTGCCAGGTTGATATCGCAGATAATTATGAACATAAACATCAGAAACTATCTTCTGAGGATGCAGAAAAAGGGCTCCACAAGATGTGTATTGACATATCTAAATCAATATTCAGGACACTTATATCAGAGGGAATTGTATTTTCAGAAGGACTATTCAAGACACTGGTTGCAACCTATGTAAGAACCGCTGAAGATATGCTTAAAAGATATGAAGACGATGCAGCGATAAACAGCCTTTTTTTTGACAGGCATGAGGAAAGCCTTGCAGTTGAGACCTTTACAAAAGGAATAAAAAAGGCAGCGGAGACAATAATGGGAAATCCAATAGGGGCGCCATTGATTACAAGTTGGGATAGGGCAACATCAGCAATTCCTGATATCCTCATTAAGATAAAAGAAGCAGTAGAAGAGGATAATAAATAAAACCAGTGTTATAATTGAGATAAGAGGATTTAATCGGCAGAGTATATTTCCGTCAACAAGAAATTCTTAGTAGGAGGGTGAAATGAATTTTTGGGAAAAGGTAAAAAAGGATTTGAAGAAGGGGATTGAAGATATTGATTGGGAGAAGATCAGAGGCGAGATGCAACTGGGCATTAAAAAGGGGGTGAAGGCAGTCAGGAAAGGCACCGCTGCTGTGAAGGAAAAGGCAGAGGAACTGACAGAGGAGGCAAAGAGACAATACATGATATTTGAACTTAAGGGGAAAGTTCACGACTGGATGGCAGAACTTGGCGGTAAGGTGTATGGATTAAGTTTAAAGACCACTAACCCCATGAATGACACAACCGTAAAACTGATTGTAGGTCGTATTAAGAAACTTGAAGCTCAGATAGCAAGGCTTGAAAAGAAAACACAGGCGTTATCAAAAAAACGCATAAAGTAAGCAATCTGCTGAAAAAGGGGGTGATTGAGATAAGATGATAGCAGTGCTTTTGTTGATAATAATTGCAGTTGTGACAATTTTTTCAGTGCAGAATGCTTCTCCTGTTGCAGTTTCTTTTCTCTTATGGAAGTTCGAGGCGTCTCTTGCGATAGTCATATTTCTTTCTGTGTTCAGCGGTATTTTGATAGCGTGGCTTGTCATGTTTTCCGGAAAATTTAAACAGCTTGCTAAAAAGTTAAAAGCTTCTGAAACAGCTTCAACCACTGATTAGATAATTTGATGGAGAAACTGATGAAGACAGCTTATTTCAAAGTTTTGTTAGTAACTCTGATTATACAGGTGTTCATTTTTGGTTGTTCCAAGCCGCCGACTGAAGAAATGATAAAAGCGGAAAAGGCTCTGGAGCAGGCAAAACAAAAGGAAGCTGATATTTATGCCCTGGATATTTACAATAAGATTGAGGAAACGTACAAGAAGGCAAAAGAACTTGTAAGCGCAAAAAGATACGAAGATGCAAGAACAGTTGCAAAAGAAGTACCTCAGCTTGCCCACCAAGCAATTTCACTGGCTGAATCCAATAAACTAACGCTAAAGACCGAAGCTGAACGGACGATAGAGGATGTTCAAGGGAAAATTGATGAGATGAAATCAATGGCACCAAAAATGTTTAAGAGGGGGGATGCGCAAAGGGGTAAAAAGCTTCAGGAAATGATCCAAAAATGGGAAACGGAGCTGGCAGACATCGAGAATCAACTGAAGGCACGAAAAATAAAATATGCATTCGATGAACTAAAGGTGTTGATTGCGGAAATCAATGCAAAAGAAAAGATATCACTGTCTCGCAGAGAAATGGGCAAGTTGTTAAGGAAAAACTGATGGAAGTATCTTTAGTTTTTCTTATTGCCGGTTCAATAATCCTCATTGGTTTTATGGGTGGGCTTGCATTTGAGAGAACTCGCATTCCTGATGTACTGGTGCTTTTAAGTATAGGCGTATTTCTTGGCCCTGTACTCAAGCTTGTTGAACCATCAACTCTAACGCATTTTGCAGAATATTTCGGCATGTTTGCCCTTATGGTAATACTCTTTGAAGGCGGTATGGATATTGACATTGACAGGCTGATAAAGGAATTTGGGACTGCAAGTCTTCTTGTCCTTATATCTTTTTTTCTTTCCAGCATTGCTATCGCGGTTTTCTTGTATTTTGTTCAGGGTTGGGAGATTGTAAGAAGTCTGCTGCTCGGCACAATTCTTGGCTGTACGAGTGCAGCAATTGTCATCCCGATAATCAATAAAATGTCTTTAAAAGAAGGAATCAAAACGCTTCTTTCGATAGAGTCGGCATTGAGCGATGTTCTGGCAGTAGTCTTTACCATCTCTTTGATTGAATTTGTAAAATTCGAAAAGATAGGGATACAGGCACCATTCAGGGCAGTTGCCAGTTCATTTTCCATTGCCCTTGTTTCCGGTACGGCAGCAGGACTGCTCTGGCTGAAAGTGCTGGACTTCTTCAGGGGACGTAGATATTCTTATATGACCACACTCGCTGCAATGCTGATCATATTTGCTGTGGTAGATTTTTTTGGGGGGAGCGGGCCGATAGCGATTTTGCTCTTCGGCATTATACTCGGCAATACCAATGACCTGTCAAAGCTCCTTAAACTGAAAGTAAATACACTTATTGATGAAACCATTAAGTTTTTTCATGGAGAGGTTACATTTTTTATAAGGACATTCTTTTTTGTTTACATGGGGATGATGCTGACTTTCACATCCATGAATCTCCAGTTTCTGGCCTTCATCTTCTCAATAGCAGCCATCATCATCTTAATAAGATACATAAGCGTTGCAATAACAGGCATGGTATTTCATGAAAAAAAAGAGGATAAATTTATATTGTTGACAATGATGCCGCGTGGTCTGGCGTCTGCCGTCCTTGCAACCCTGCCTGTTTCAGCAAATATCAAGGGGTCTGAGAATTTCATTGATTATACATTCGGAATCATTATCATAACCAATGTCTTAATGACTGTTGGTGTATTTATAGCAGAGAAAAAATCACAAGTTAAGCCATGAATAAAGAATGCAGGTTTCAAAAGGTTTTAATTATCCCGGTTTATCTAAAACTCAACAAACCCGATGAGATTCCTGCTTCGGAGGGAATTTCTCTCTTAAAAAGGGCAATAGAAAGCCTCAACATCCTTGAGGATGATAGGCTCAGGGTCATTGCGGTTTTCTGCTTGGATACTGAACGATGGACAGAAGAGTTTGATGATAGCATTAGAAAAGTCGTAACGGATTTTTCATCTAATTTTCCAATTTTTGTATTTATTGGAAGGAGTGCCCTAAAGCTTTAAGAATATCTTAGAGAAAAAGTTATGCTGAAATACTCAAGAATATTAGAGGAGGGTTTATGGATACCAAAGATCAATTGACCATGCAGGCACATCTCGCCGAATATCAGGCAATGCGAGCTGAAATTGAAAGGCGTGCTAATAGCCAGCATTTATATACTAATTATGCAATGGCTTTTTTAGGTGCTATAACTACAGCAATGGGATTTTCTAAAGATAACCCAAACATTGCGATAGTATTCCTTGTCGCCCCAATTTTTTTTAGTATTCTTGGAATACTTTTTTTAAGAGAAGCCATTATTATTATGAAAATTGGGAACTATATTCACAATGGTATCCGACCTAACGTGATAAGATTATTAATTAGTGATGATATATGGAAATGGGAGTTTTTCTATTTTGAGGAAAAACTCATAAAGAGGCTAATAGTATCTGCCCTAAATAGAGCACGATGGTTAGTTTTTGTTATTCCTTCTATAATTTCACTTGCCTTTTATCATCTGGTCCCAAAACAGACAGCGATAAGACATGAAGATGTTCTTTATATAATTTCAGTTTTGGTTATTATTTTTAATATTATATTAGCCCTTTCAGAACGGTTCGTTGTCAGAATAAATTTAAAGACAGGTAGCTCAGCTTAATCATATTAATGGACACCATAAATCTCAGAAAAGAGATTCAGAAAAAGCTGGCTGACATAAAGAAGACCGATATTCTTGTCGGAATACCGAGCTACAATAATGCCAGCACTATCGGGCATGTTGTAAACGCCGTGCAGGCCGGTTTTGCGAAGTATTTTCCTGATAAAAAATGCGTGCTCGTAAATTCAGACGGAGGTTCCACAGACGGCACAGCAGAAACAGTTCAAAATGCGGGGATAGAAAGTTATCAGACTATCCTTATCAATCACAGGACAACCCCGTCTTTTAAAATAACAACGCCCTATCACGGCATTCCAGGAAAAGGGAGCGCATTCAGGACGATATTTGAGATAGCTTCAGCCCTTGATGCAAAGGTCTGCGCTGTGGTGGATTCAGATTTGAGAAGCATTACCCCTGAGTGGATAGAGCTTCTTATAAAACCTGTTGTGGAAGGCGGGTTTGATTATGTTGCGCCGCTTTATCACAGGCATAAATATGACGGCACAATAACCAACAGCGTTATCTATCCTTTAACCCGTGCATTATACGGCAAGAGAATCAGACAGCCTATCGGCGGCGATTTCGGTTTTTCAGGAAAACTGGCAAGGTTCTATCTGACCAAAGATGTATGGGAGACAGATGTGGCGAGATATGGGATAGACATCTGGATGACAACTACTGCTATGGCAAATAAATTTAAAATTTGCCAGGCCTTCCTTGGCGCAAAGATACATGACGCCAAAGACCCGGGAGCAGACTTGAGCGCTATGCTTCATCAGGTGGTCGGAGCGACATTTGAACTTATGGATACATACTTTGATGCCTGGAAAAATATAGAAGGCTCTGAGCCGGAGCCAACATACGGCTTTCAATATGCCGTAGGACTTGAGCCTGTCAATGTCAATTTAGACAGGATGCTTGACAGATTCAGGCTTGGAGTTAAAGAACTGATGGGGATATGGAAGGAGTTTCTTTCAGAAGGGATTAGAGTTTTTTTGTGCGAGATAGATTCGTTACCGAGAGAAAATTTCCATATTCCTGATGAGGTATGGGTTGAGATTATTTACAGCTTTGCTGTTGCAGCGCACAAAAAGATAATAAATAAGGAACATCTTTTAAAATCTCTGACCCCTCTGTATATTGGGAAAACAGCATCATTTGTTATAGAGACTTTGGAAAGCAGCGCATCTGATGTTGAAGAAAAAATAGATAGATTATGTGTGTGTTTTGAAAAGGAGAAAAGATTTTTAGTAACAAATTGGAATTAGTCAAAGGAGGCAGATATGAATAACTTTCTACAGAGGGTGATAATTGAGCCGTTCGAGAGATTTTTTGAGAAGGTATTGCAATTCCTGCCGGATTTTCTCAGCGCAATCCTGATATTTACTCTCGGAATTGTCCTCGGCTTCATACTAAGAGCTATTTCCTTGAGACTTTTCCGCACGATTAAGCTTGACAAGTTTTCGGAGAGATTAGGGGTGATAGAGCTGCTGAGGAAAGGCGGAATAAAGGACTCT
>Ga0210015_1004167_pt1 | contig 12394 bp, 11 predicted proteins | sample CryGeymeta201522_FD_185471 | JGI IMG/M metagenome (GOLD analysis project Ga0210015, IMG submission 185471) | Groundwater microbial communities from Crystal Geyser aquifers in Utah, USA - Crystal Geyser metaG 2015-22 (SPAdes) (version 2) | ecosystem: Environmental > Aquatic > Deep subsurface >... | reverse complement strand
TCTCAATAAATCCCTTTAAATAGGAAAAGGCCACTTCCACTTTTCTTCTCTGTCGGTAAGAGGAGACCAATAAAGAAGAGGTCTTTTCTTCAGGAAGATTAGAAAGGATACAATAGATACCATCGGAAAGTTTTAAGCTTTCTAATTTTTCAAGTTTTATCTGGGGTTCTATTTTATAGGTGGTAATGGTTCTCTTTTTTATTCTTTTTCTTTTTGGAATTAATTTTATGGTGAAGAGATTCTCGGTTTTTCTTTTGGCTAAGTAATGGTAGATTTCTTCACCGAGAGATTTTTTATCTTTGCTGTATTTAGCAGCCGAGAGCTCTTGATTCCATTTCTCTAAATGGTTTTTGATCGAGGATAATTTTTTCTTTCTCTGTTTTCTTTCCTCTAAGAACTTCTCCGGATTAAAACAAAGAATATATCTTCTTTTTCCCTCTTTCTTTAATTCATGAAAATAGGCCCTTGGTAAAAGATAAGTAAAGTAAGGGTATTTCTCCATTATCCCTTTTGGATTGAGCTTTCTCTTCTCACCTTCTTCTTCCAGCTCTTTTCCTATAGTTTCCAGAAGTTCTTTTGGAAAATCGGGCAGGGTTTTCACCCGGCTTCTGGGAATGGTAACGATATAGGAAAAATTTTGTTCTTCTAAGAACTTTAAATTCTCTTGGCTCACCATCCCTTTATCCATTACCAGAATAATATTTTTTAGTTGAAACTTTTTCTTTAGAGAGGTTGCTGCCTCTTTAACGGTGAGAGAATCATGCAATCCTCCGGGTAAGACCTTCCAGTAAAAAGGAAAACCCTCTTGGGTTACCGCTAAAGCCAAAAGTAGTTGAAGTTTGTTTTTCCGGTAATCTCGGGATAAACCAAATTCTCCCAGAGGACAGGACCAGCCCTCAAAGTAAGAAGAAGTAATGTCATAGAAGACCAAGGATAAATTATCGAATCCCAATTCTTCTACCCTTTTTATTAGATGATTTTGAATCTCTGATTCCAAAAGTAATATCTGGTCTAAGGTGCGATAAATTCTGGTAGGGTTGACTAACGAGAAGGGCACTTTAAAGAGAGCAGGTAAAATAGTGCTCTCATACCAGCGGCTCACCTGATAGTCACTATCAGGAGAAATGGCCCGATTAAGAGAAAGGATTTCGGCCATTAGCGATAATGAGACGGAAAGTATCTGATGATTTTGAATTATCCTATCCAATTGCCAATCCTTCCAGAGTTTGTCTAATACCAATGGGATTAAGAAATTGTAACTGTCTTCAACCTTTATATCTTCCCAGGTAGTAACCAGCGCCTCTTTACCTAATGATTTTAATTGCATCAGAGCCTTTACCTTTTCTACTTCCTCTTTTGAGATGCGACCAAAGTTCTGTAAAACCTGATGGCGAACCTTTTTTGTTCTCTTATCGCGGTAAGTTTTAATAACTACCCAATAACTATACACCCTTCCATATTTATCTCTTCTCCTTATTTCTCTTAAGAAACCAGCCATAGGTCCCTCCTTATTATTTCACTACTAAATAGTATATTATACAAATGATAACAAGTCAAATTTCAATGCTGTTCACTACAAATAAAGACAAAAAATAAGGGAGAAGCAATCACCGTGAGGGATTAGAAGAATTTAGATTAGACTAAGTGGCGAAGTTGACATGTCAAATACTGTGAATGATTTTGACAGAAAGTTAAAGGAAGGAGTAAAATGTTATCCCGTATTAAATACGGGACTTAATTGTTACGAAAGAAGAGGCAAAATGGGAAAAATTTATAAAGATATTACCGAAACGATTGGCAAAACTCCTTTGGTCAGATTAAATAGGATAACTGGGGGCGTAGAGGCGGATGTAGTGGTGAAACTTGAGTCCTTTAACCCTTTATCCAGCGTTAAGGATAGGATTGGAATCTCAATGATTGAGGATGCCGAGAAAAAAGGTTTAATTAAAAAAGATACCATAATTATTGAGCCAACCAGTGGTAATACCGGAATTTCTCTTGCCTTTGTCTGTGCGGCAAAAGGCTATCCATTAATCTTGACTATGCCGGATACGATGAGTCTGGAGCGAAGAAAACTCTTAAAAGTTTTTGGAGCAAAACTCGTTCTGACGCCGGGAGCAGAAGGAATGGTTGGAGCGATTAAGAAAGCAGAGAAGTTAGTAAAGAAAACACCAAATTCCTTGATGCTCCAGCAATTCAAAAATCCAGCTAACCCAAAAGCACACAGAAAAACCACTGCTGAGGAAATCTGGCGCTATACGGATGGGAAAATAGATATCTTAGTCGCCGGAGTGGGCACCGGAGGAACAATTACCGGAATCGCCGAGGTAATTAAGAAAAGAAAACCTGGATTCAAGAGCATTGCCGTTGAACCTAAGGATTCTCCGGTTCTTTCTCGCCAAAAATACGGCGAGCAGGCCGGAGGAGAATCAGGCTCGCATAAAATTCAGGGTATTGGCGCTGGCTTTATCCCTGAGGTTTTCAATAGGGAAATTATAGATGAAATAATTAAAGTTACCGGTGAAGACGCAATAATAATGGCAAGAAGGCTGGCTAAAGAAGAAGGAATTTTGGCAGGAATTTCCTCGGGGGCGGCAACCTGGGCCGCAATCAAGGTGGGTAAAAGAAAGGAAAATAAGGATAAACTCATTGTGGTAGTTTTACCGGACACCGGAGAAAGATATCTTTCTACGGAATTGTTTAAATAAGGGGTACACCGAAATTCTGACCTATGACCAAAAAATTAGAACGGTTAAAGGAAATTTTGACTAAGATGGAGAGCGTCTTAATAGCCTATTCAGGCGGCGTGGATAGCACCTTTTTACTTAAACTTGTCTCGGATACCTTAGGGGATGAAAAAGTGGTAGCGGCTACCGCAGAATCTTTAACCTTCCCTTCCTGGGAACTAAATTTTGCCAAGAAAATGGCCAGGAACTTCTGCGTAAAACATGTAATTATCAGGACCGAAGAGTCAGAAAATCCTAAATTTATCAAAAATCAAAAGGATCGATGCTATTGGTGTAAGAGAGAATTGTTTTCACGACTTTCTTATCTTGCTAAAAAGGAAAATTTAAGATATGTCGCCGATGGCACAAATTTTGATGATACCAAAGACTTCAGGCCCGGAATGAAAGCCGCCCGAGAATTCAAGATAAAAAGTCCTTTAAAAGAAGCGCAACTTACCAAAGAGGAGATTCGTAAACTTTCAAAAGAATTAAATCTTCCTACGTGGAATAAACCGTCTTTTGCCTGTCTTGCCACCCGGTTTCCTTACGGAGTAAAAATAAGCAAGGAACTTTTAGTTAAGGTTGGTAAAGCAGAAGGCTTTTTGCGAGAACTCGGTCTTCTCCAAATAAGGGTAAGACATCATAACCAAATTGCGAGAATAGAGGTGTCTAAAGAAGAAATACTCAAATTATTAAAAGAAAAGCTCAGCCATAAGATTGTATCCAGGTTTAAGAAATTAGGCTATAATTATGTAACGGTTGATTTACAAGGATACCGAACAGGTAGTATGAATGAGGTTGTAAAATGATAACTGCAATGGGCTTTGGGCATAGTTTTTAAAGAAATGAAGGATATGGAATTTCCGGATTGGTATCTTAAAGAAAAGGAAAAAGCCCGGCTTAAATTAAAGGAGGCTAAACCAGCAAAATATGGTCTGGATTTTTCTCTTCAGGACTATCAGCGGGAAGGCAAAAGCTTTAAAAAAATTGCCAATTTAAGGGAATTAAGCCGGCCGGTTCAGGAGAGGATGGAAAGCGTTGGCTTAAGCATTGATGAAAAACAGCGCTCCGGCTCGCATCTCCAGGAGGATAACTTTACCACCTATCTAAAGGCAATGAAGAGTCTTCTGCCGGAAGGCGTGGTGGTGATGGATACCGACGAGGCAATTAAAACATTCCCCTGGCTAAAAGACTATTACTTTAAAATCATACCTAAAAATTTAAACAAACATACCGCCTTTGTAAATGCCTATTCTCAAAGCGGCATTTTTATCTGGATTAAGGAAGGGGTTCAAGTTGAGTTTCCTCTCCAGGCTTGCTTTTATCTTAAAACCAGCAATTACGTGCAAGTGCCGCATAATTTCATTATCGCCGAGCCCAACTCCAGGATTCATTTGATTACCGGTTGTGTTCCTGACCAGGAATGCAAAGATAGCGCCCATATTGCGGCAACTGAGATTTTGGTTAAAAACGCAGCGGCAGTTACCTATACGATGATTCATAATTGGAACAAAGATTCGAATGTAAGACCCAGCGTAGGGATAAGAGTAGAAGAAAACGGAACTTATCTCAGCAATTACCTCCTTACCTCTGAGGTTAAAAGTATCCAGATGTATCCTACGGCAGTTTTAGCCCGGAATTCCCGCGCGGTCTTCAATACGATGCTATTCTGCAAGGGCGAAAGCCACATCGATACCGGAGCAGCCATCTATTTTAAAGGCGAAGATTCGAAAGGGGAGATAAAAAGCAGGGCTTTAGTCCTGGATAATTCCCATCTGGCAATGCGGGGAAATCTCTCCGGCAGGAAAAAGTGCCGGGGTCATTTGGAATGCCGGGGGTTGATTTTAAGTAAGAATGCCTGGGCCGAAGCTTATCCCAATTTATCAGGATCCCGGGATGCTGAATTGACCCACGAAGCCGCGATCGGCAAAATTAAGAACGAGGAGCTAAACTATTTAATGTCCCGGGGTTTCTCCAGAGACGAGGCTGTTTCTTTGATTGCCCGGGGTTTTATAAATCTGAATATTCCGGGACTCCCGCCGGCGGTAAATAAATATATTAAAGAAGTAGTGGATTTAACTGCGCGAAAGAGCATTTAAGATGGAAATAAAGAACTTAGATGTGGAAGCAGAGGGAAAGCGGATTCTCAGGGGAATAAATTTAAAAATAGGAAAAGGAGAGCGGCATGTTTTAATGGGAACCAACGCTTCCGGCAAAACTACTTTGGCTTTAACCATTATGGGCTTTCCTCCTTATAGGATTACGCGCGGTCAGATTACCTTTGGCGGTAAATTGCTCAATAATCTGCAGATTGACGAACGAGCAAAACTCGGCATCGCTTTAACCTTCCAGTCTCCTCTGAAAGTTGACCTGAATTTTGCCCAGTTTATCAGCGAAATAGAAACTAAATTCGGTTCCTCCCTTGAGCCTATAGGAAATTATACATTCTCTTCTACTTCCAAAAGGCTCAAGGGGGGATTGCTAAGGGGGCGGCGAGAAGCCCCCTTATGTAGTAGAGGGGGTAACAGTCCGCCAGAGTACTTTGGCGGACGCCATAGGGGGTGTAAACCCCCTTTGGAGAGTTCACCGAAAGGTGAACGACTTGCTATAGAACTTTCATCGTGGAAGACTGAATTTGACGAGGAAGTAAACTATTTTAAGGACCGAAACTTAAATGATGGCTTGTCCGGAGGGGAAAAGAAGCGCTCAGAGTTAATGCAGGTTTTGGCCATGCGGCCCAAGTTTATTATTCTGGATGAAATTGATTCTGGCGTGGATGTGGATTCGCTGAAATTAATTGGGAAGATTCTGGATGCCCGGGGCGAATCAATGCTCATTATCACCCATTACCGGCATATTTTAAATCACTTAAGGGTAGACAAGGTTCATCTGCTTGGTCTGGGCAAAATTCTGGTAAGCGGGAATCCGGATAAGGTTTTAGATGGCCTTGAAAAATACGGGCATCACGGATATTTGGAAAAATTGGGTATTTGCAAAGAATGTCCCTTAAAAGAATGCGTGCTTATTAAATGAAATGTGGCGGGAAAAATCTTTAAATAACTATTTGGATAAACTTGCTTCCCGATCCCCGGTTCCCGGAGGAGGGAGCGCGGCGGCTCTTTTGGGGGCATTGGCGGCTGCTTTGGCGAGTATGACGGCTAACTTTACTCTCGGCAAACCAAAATATAAAAAAGTAGAAAAAAGTATTACTAAAATATTGAAGAAAGCTGAAAACTTGAGAGAAAGATTGAGCCAATTAGCAGAAGAGGATAGTATCGTCTATACCGAAGTTTCCCAAGCGTATCGCCTGCGTCCAGAAGGGAAGGAAAGGGATAAAGTTGTGTCAAAGGCTCTTCGGCAGGCCAGCAAGGTTCCTTTCGAGGTGGTCGGTTTGTCCTTCCAATTGTTAAAATTGAATGAAGAATTGGCCAGCAAAGGAAATCGCAATCTTATCAGTGATGTTGGAGTCTCGGTTATTTTTAGTTTGGCGGCTCTGGAAACCGCTATTCTTAACGTAGAGATTAATTTATCCGGCATCAAGGATAAGGAATTTATAACCGGAAAAAGAAATACTCTTAAACTTTTTCTTAAAGAGGGGAAGAAAATAGAAGAAAAAGTAGTAAAAAAAGTAGAAAAATTGATGAAAAAATGAACCGCAGGCTTGAAAAGATAAATCCTGAAACAAGAAGAGAAGCGATGGGCAACCTTCGGGGAGAGGTGAATTTGGTCCGGGCGAATTGCCTCACCAAAATTCTATATGAAATCTATCTTGTTGTCCGGAATTTCAAAGTTACCCCCACCTCTTTCCTCCCCCCTTGAGGGGGAGGATGTGAGGAGGGGGGGTATAATTTATCAATTCGGTAAGAGGAATGAACGGGGTTGACCTTAAATTTAATTTGTGATATAATTCACAATTCAATGAAAATAGCGGTAACCGGTAAAGGTGGAGTAGGTAAGACTTTCCTGGTTGTTGTTCTTGCCAAGTTATTTGCCGAGAAAGAAAAAAAAGTTTTTGTCATTGATGCCGATCCTGACGCCAATCTTGCTCTTACCCTGGGATTTCCTAACCCTTCCGAGATTATCCCCTTAATCAAGATGAAAGAATTAATTGAGGAAAGAACCGGCGCAAAGATTGGCGCTCTTGCCCCCTATTTTAAATTGAATCCTAAGGTGGATGATATCCCGGATAAATATTTCCTGCGACAACAGGGAATAAATTTAGCGGTTATGGGCTCGGTAAGAGGGGGTGGGCTCGGATGCACCTGTCCGGAGAACGCTTTTTTAAAGGCGCTTCTCCGCCATTTAGTAGTGGAGAGGAAGGAGGTGGTAATCCTGGATATGGAGGCGGGAATAGAGCATTTAGGCCGGGGTACAACCCAAAACATGGATAGATTAATTGTGGTCGTTGAGCCAGGCAGGAATAGTATAGAGACCGCCCATAGAATCAAGGATTTAGCCAGAGAGATCGGTATTTCCAGGATTGAAATAGTAGGAAATAAGATTCGGGAAAATGGTGATAAAAAATTTATTTTGGATGCTCTGGCCGGTTTTGACTTTTTAGGATTTATTCCCTATAATAAAAAAATTAATGAAGCAGAGTTAAAGAACATCCCTTTTTTTGAGTACTGTCCGGAAATACTTAAAGAGGGAAGAGAGATTGTGAAAAGGTTAGGCGATCCTAAAAGGATCGCACTACGCTGAAACGGAGACCGAATGGAAGAGAAAAAGATGGCGAAGACCGAAAAATTGCCAGTATTGGATAACTGGAGGAAGAAGTTAAAGAATAGAGAGGAAATGCTTAAGTACTTACAAACTGCGGAAAGATACTGGTTCTCCAAAGACTGGTATGGAAGTGAGAAGAGAAAAGATGGCATTTGAGATTCCGAAGATTTCCTATTCGGGAAGGATAAAGGAGATTAAGCTCGGCAAAGGGGAAAAAGAGGTAATCATCGGAGGGGAGAACTCATACCCTTTCCACCTTTTTGAAGGAGAGATGCCTCATAAGCCGGTGATTGCCTTTGAGGTTTATGATAGTAAACCGGAGGAATGGCCGGCAGCCATTATTCAACCTTTTCAGGATGTGATTGGCAATCCCGCTGCCTGGGCTAAGAAATGTATAAATGAGTTTAGCGCGGAATTGATTTGCCTGCGGCTGGTCAGTACCGACCCCAATGGTCTGAATAAATCGGCCGATGAAGTAGCGCCAATAGTTAAAGAGGTTTCCGATAGCATTGATGTTCCTTTAATTGTCTGGGGCTGTGAAAATGATGATAAGGATGCAATAGTCCTGCCTAAGGTAGCTGAGGTTTGTCAGGATAAAAGGTTGATTTTGGGTCCAGCCACCGATAAAAATTACAAGAAAATAGGGGCTGCCGCCATTGCCTATAAGCATACGGTGGTAGCCGCCACCCCGATTGATATTAACCTTGCCAAACAATTAAATATTCTTCTCGGGGATTTAGGTGTACCGGATGAGCAGATTATAGTTGACCCTAACATTGGCGGTTGTAGCTTAGGTTACGGGTTAGAATATACCTATTCGGTAATGGAGCGTGATCGCCAGGCTGCACTTACTCAACAGGACACAAGATGCGTGATCGCCAGGCTGCACTTACTCAACAGGACACAAGATTGCAATTTCCGATGGTCGCTAACTTTGCTACCGATGTCTGGAAGAAGAAGGAAGCCAAGACAAGCCAGAAGGATGACCCGAAATTAGGTAATGAAACCAACCGCGGAATACTCTTAGAAGCTTTAACCGGGATAACATTGTTATTAGCCGGCGCCGACCTCTTAGTGATGAGACATCCCGAGGCAATAAAATTAGTGCGCAAAGTAATAAAAGATCTAAGTAGCAGTTAAGTTATCCTAAAATACCATATGATTACAGTGATTAGAAGAATCGGATTACAATGATTTAATCTGTGTAATCAGTATATTATATGAAAAGGCTATTTGTTGACGTGGAGAAATGTCTTTCCTGTAGAAGTTGCGAAATTGCCTGTGCCGTTGAACATTCACAATCAAAAGACCTTTTTTCTTCCTTAAAAGAGGAACCGAGACCTCGCCCCAGGACAAAGGTAGAAAGGGATACGAAACTTCGGACCTTTCCCTTGCAATGTCGACATTGCGAAGAGCCATATTGTATCGATGCCTGTATTTCAGGTGCCGTTTCTAAAGATCCAGAAACTGGTTTGGTACTTTTAGATGAAAACAAATGTGTTGGCTGTTGGATGTGTGTAATGGTCTGTCCCTTTGGGGTAATCAGGCCGGCTAAAGAGAGAAAAATAGCTTTGCGCTGTGATCTCTGTCAGGAAAGAGAAGAACCCGCCTGCGTAACTGCCTGCCCGACCAAAGCTTTGTTTTTTGGAGAACTGGAGGAATTTAAGGAGAAATTTTTAGAAAGAAAGGAAATAAGTTCAAAGGTGAAAGTTTAATATGGACTACTTAATTATTGGGAATTGTGCCGCAGGGATAAATGCGGTGGAAGCAATAAGAGGGAGGGACCAGAAGTGCAAGATCACGGTTATCTCCGACGAAAATTATCCTGCCTATTGTAGATGCTTGATCTCCAATTACCTTGCCGGTACTCACCAGGAAGAAAATCTCTTGTTAAGAGAGAAAAATTTTTATAAAGACAACAGCATAGAATTGATTTTGAATAAGAAGGTGGAAAGGATAAGACCAGAAGATAAAAGGATCGTTCTTTCCGATGGTAAAGAGTTAAAGTATGATAAACTCCTTCTTGCTACCGGTAGTAGTCCCAAACTTTTAGGGGTTGAGGGCGAAGATAAAGATGGGGTATTCGGTTTCAGGACACTCAATGATGCCAAAGAGATTTCAAAGTTGATTCCCCGGACAAAGAAGGTTCTGATCTTTGGCGGAGGATTGATTGGCTTGAAGGCGGGCTATGCTTTGAAACAAAGAGGTATAGATGTGGAAATTATTGAGAAATCGCCCCGCATTCTTTCCCAGGTTACCGATAACGATTCCGCAGAAATGGTCGGCCGCTGGCTTATGGAAAATGACATCAAAATTAGAACCGGCCTGGCGCCAAAGAAGGTTTTAGGCAATAAAAAGGTTGAGGGTGTCCTTCTGGATAATGAAGAAAAAGAAGATTGCCAGGGGATCATCATCGGCATAGGTGTGCGTCCCAATATAGATTTGATTAAAGATAGCAAAATTCAGACCCATTGGGGTGTCATTACCAATCAGTACCTACAGACAAATGTAGAGAATATCTATGCTGGTGGTGATGTTGCCGAAACAACAGACCTTATCACCGGCGAGCCGACAATCAATGCCCTCTGGACAGCCGCCACTGAGCAGGGGAGAATTGCTGGTTTAAATATGGCTGGAGAAAGAAGAGAATATCCAGGCTCAATCGCGGCAAATTCGATTGATTTTTTTGGTCTTCCCATCATCTCACTGGGTTATGTGCGGGTGAAGGAAAATGGTTATGAAGAATTTGTTCGCCGCCAACCCAGAATGTATCAATATAAGAAGATTGTTCTCAAAGACAAAAAATTGGTAGGAGCAGTTTTGGTTGGTAATATTGAAAATGCCGGTGTCTATCTGGCATTAATCAGAAGGAAGGTAGATATATCCGGGATAAAGGATATTCTGCTGGAAGACTGGTTTGACTATAGCAAGGTAAGTGAACTGCTGGAGCAGAAAGAAGGTTTTAGAGAAACGGTCTCTTTGCAAGGAGATTTAGTAAAGATGGCATAAAAATTAGAGGAGACAAAAGTGAAAAATAACAGAAGCATTGATCAGACGATAGCACCTTTACTAAAGAAGGCCAGAGAGGATGGGGTAGAGACTGTTTGGGATCGGCTGGAAAAACAACTGCCTCAATGTGGATTTGGGCAGCTTGGTATCTGTTGCAGAAACTGTGCCATGGGTCCCTGTCGCATTGATCCTTTTGGCGAAGGTGCCGACAAGGGTGTTTGCGGAGCAACCGCCGATACGATTGCGGCGCGAAACTTCATCCGGATGATCGCGGCGGGGGCAGCGGCCCATTCCGACCATGGTCGGGGGGTAGCCGAGACACTCCTCGCGGTAGCCAACGGCAAGACCTCCGACTATAAGGTTAAGGATGAACAAAAACTTATCGCCGTAGCCTTAGACTTTGGCATTAAGGTAGAAGGAAAAGGTACAAATGAGATACTCAAGGAAGTAGCTCATCTTGCCCTCGCAGAATTTGGCAACCAGGAAGGGGAAATCCACTATCTTAAAAAGGCGCCGTTGAAGCGTCAGGAGCTCTGGCGTAAAAAAGGAATTGCACCCCGGGGAATTGACCGGGAGATTGTTGAGATTATGCACCGAACCCATATGGGTGTTGACCATGACCCGGAACATCTTCTACTTCAGGGGATGAGGGCATCTTTAGGAGATGGCTGGGGAGGCTCAATGCTGGCTACAGATATTCAGGATATTCTCTTTGGGACACCGGAGCCGATTTTAGGGACGGCTAATCTCGGCACTCTTTTAGAGGATGAGGTAAATATCCTTGTTCATGGTCATGAGCCTTTGCTTTCGGAGATGATTGTGACCGCAGCCTCCGATAAGGAACTTTTAGCGCTGGCTAAATCTAAAGGGGCAAAAGGAATAAATATTGTTGGTATGTGTTGTACAGGGCAAGAAATGTTGATGCGTCATGGAATCCCTATTGCCGGCAATTTTCTTCAGCAAGAGTTGGCCGTAGTTACGGGAGCGATAGAGGCGGTGGTGGTGGACATTCAGTGCATTATGCCGGCTCTCTCCAATGTGGCCCAATGTTACCATACCAAAATTATCAGTACCTCCCCAATAGCTAAATTCCCGGGCACCACTTATATCGAATTCCACGAGAAAAATGCTCTGCAGATGGCTAAGCAAATTATAAAAATAGCGGTGGAAAATTTCCCCAATCGCCCTGCTAAAAAGGTTAATATCCCAAAAGAGAAAATTGAACATATCTCCGGCTTTTCTTACGAGACGATTAATTACCTGCTTGGTGGTCTTTTTCGCGCTTCGGTTCGACCGCTTAATGATAATATTATCAATGGAAGAATCAGAGGAATCGCCGGGGTAGTGGGCTGTAATAATCCCAAGGTAAAACATGACTGGGCTCATATCGAGATGGTAAAGGAGTTAATCAAAAATGATGTCATCGTGCTCCAGACCGGCTGCTCGGCCATTGCCTGCGCTAAAGCGGGGCTCTTGGTGCCGGAAGCAGCTAAAAAGTATGCGGGGGCAGGACTTGCCGAAGTATGTGAGACGGTGGGGATTCCTCCGGTGCTTAATCTGGGCTCCTGTGTGGACAATAGCCGCATCCTCATCGCGGCATCGGCAGTGGTGAAGGAAGGAGGGTTAGGGGACGACATTAGTGATTTGCCTGCCGCGGGAGCTGCTCCGGAGTGGATGAGCGAGAAGGCAATCTCCATTGGCCAATACTTTGTCGCCTCGGGCGTCTTTACCGTCTTTGGTGTTACCTTTCCAACCTTAGGTGCCAAAGAGACAAGCGAAATTCTCTTCAAAAAGATGGAGAATATTTCCGGGGCAAACTGGGCCTATGAGCCAGACCCCATCAAAGCCGCAAAACTGATGATTACCCATATTGACAAAAAAAGAAAAGCCTTAGGGATTGATAAAGCACGCGAAAGAGTTCTCTTTGATATGTCCAA
>Ga0210015_1004148_pt1 | contig 12431 bp, 15 predicted proteins | sample CryGeymeta201522_FD_185471 | JGI IMG/M metagenome (GOLD analysis project Ga0210015, IMG submission 185471) | Groundwater microbial communities from Crystal Geyser aquifers in Utah, USA - Crystal Geyser metaG 2015-22 (SPAdes) (version 2) | ecosystem: Environmental > Aquatic > Deep subsurface >... | reverse complement strand
TCAAACCAAATAACAACGGCAGTTGAACGTAAAATATCTGAAGAAAAATTACAAGAACTGCTTGATCTTGAGCGTATGGCACATAAAGAAAGCAAAACTCTCGCAAGTGTCATCTCTGTGTTATTTTCAAAAGTCAATCTCTCCGAAGTGTTCCAGGAGATATTAACACAGGTAAAGCTAATTACACCTTATACCTCGGCGAACATTGCGCTGATTAAGAAAAATGTAGTCTATGTAGTCTATAATATCTGCACACAGGGTTACGAAAAATACAATTGCAAAGATTTTGTAGAACAATCAATAGATGAATACAAAATCCCATGGAAAACAATCTTAGAGAAAAAGCCGTTGTTAATTAAAAATACTGCGGAGGAACCCGACTGGAAGAGGATCAAAGAAATTGAATGGATTAAATCTTATATCTCAATACCTATTTTCTTAAAAGATAAACTCATCGGGCTCTTGAGACTTGATAGTGATGAACCATACCACTTTACTGAAGACGATATAAAAAGACTTGAGCCGTTTGCAAATGCAGCAGCTGTTGCAATAAACAATGCAAGATTGTTCGAAGAGGCAAGATCCAGAGCGGAACAGAAAAAAATAAATAATAACGATTAGATTAATAGAGGTCTCTCACGAACCCTATCCCGAAACTATCCCAGCATGACCACCCCCTTCTCTGTCACCCTGAACACATTCGCTTCGCTCAGTGTAAACTCCGTGAAGGGTCTTTTAATTGAGGAGGTGGACTGACCCTCCTCAAGACTCCACCCATTTCTCCTCTGTCACTGCGAGCATAGTGAAACGAAGCGTGGCAGTCTTGCTTTTGCCATTTCCTCTGGGGAAAGTTCGAAGGGGGTTAGTCCACCCCTTCGATTAGAAAGACGAGATTCTTCCTCGGCAAAAAGGCTGCCTCGTCAGAATGACATTTTTCTTTTTGTCACCCTGAGCTTGTCTCAGGGTCTAAAGATTTACCGAAGATCCCGAAATAAATTCGGGATGACAAAGAGAGAGGTACTAAAACAAGTTCAGCATAACATCTTATTCTTGCTTCTTTGTATGACATTTTTCTTTTTGTCACCCTGAGCTTGTCTCAGGGTCTAAAGATTTACCGAAGATCCCGAAATAAATTCGGGATGACAAAGAGAGAGGTACTAAAACAAGTTCAGCATAACATCTTATTCTTGCTTCTTTGTATGACATTTTTCTTTTTGTCACCCTGAGCTTGTCTCAGGGTCTAAAGATTTACCGAAGATCCCGAAATAAATTCGGGATGACAAAGAGAGAGGTACTAAAACAAGTTCAGCATAACATCTTATTCTTGCTTCTTTGTATGAATCCGCTGAGAAAGAACGCGGATTTACTCTTTTCTAACCTGTAATCTGTTCAGCAGGTTCCAGAGGATTACGTTTACTTCTCTGTATTCATTGCTCTTTTCCTATGAATACTCTTTTCCTACGAATATTTCCATACTTTTATGAGAGACCTTCTGGAATTCTTCCTCAACTTTATAGTAGTTTATATCCACACCAAATTCCTCAATTTGTAAACGAAAACGAGGAATTTGGGGCATTGGTTTTTCTGACGACGTCTTACAGGTAGTGGACAAAAAACTCGCAACTAAAAAGAAAGGGATTAAAACTAATAATGCCTTTTTCATGGGTTCTCCTTTAGATATTTTGTGTCATCTCTTTACAGTCTTAAGCTCATTATTCCTGGTTTTCTATGCTTTTTAATATTGATGAAAAATCTTTAAAAATTTAATAATCGCCACACAAATATTCAGGATTAAACACTATTTATGTTTATTTTTGAGCGCTATCCTTATGAAACTACTGAAGAGTGGGTGAGGCATATCAGGACGCGACTTAAACTCAGGATGTGCCTGAGTGGCAACAAAAAATTGGAGCCTGCTTATCTCAATGAATTCAACAAGCCTACCATCCGGGGAAACCCCTGACAGGGTAAGGCCCTTTTCTTCAAAAATATCTTTGAATTTATTATTTACCTCATATCTATGCCTGTGCCGCTCGCTGATTTCTCTTTTTCCATAAATCTTATTCACAAAGCTCCCTTCTTTAAGAAGGGCTGTATAAGCACCAACACGCATCGTCCCACCTTTATCTGTGATATTTCTCTGTTCGGGGAGGAAATCTATTACAGGATACGGAGTTTCAGGATCAAATTCTGTGGAGTTAGCACCCTCAAGACCACACACATTCCTTGCAAATTCTATGATTGCACATTGTAATCCAAGGCAGATACCAAGAAAGGGAATATCCTTCTCTCTTGCATATCGAACAGCTTCAATCATCCCTTCAATACCTCTAACACCAAAGCCACCCGGGACAAGAATTGCATCAAGTTTGTTATTCTCTCTTTCTCTGTCAAGAACTTCACAGCAACCTGATTCCTCAAGAGCCTCAGAACTAATCCAGTTTAATTTTACCCTTGTATTGTTATCAATTCCACCGTGGGTTAAAGCTTCAATAAGACTCTTATACGCATCCTTTAACTCAACATATTTCCCTACCATTCCTATAGTAACCTCATGGTCAGGATTCTTAATTCTTTTAATTATACTATTCCAGTATTCGAGCTCAGGATTCCTCTTTTCAAGTGAAAGTTTATCTAAAATCAGATTACCAAGCCCCTGCTTTTCAAAATTAATCGGAATTTCGTATATGTATTCAGTATTCATTGCTTCTATCACTGCTTCCTTTTCAACATCACAGAAAAGAGAAAGCTTTTCCCTTACCTTATCGGTTAATGGAACTTCAGTCCTTGCAAAGAGTATGTCGGGTGTGATGCCCAAAGCCCTTAATTCCTTTACGCTGTGCTGAGTCGGCTTTGTTTTTACTTCATCTGTTGTCTTAATATACGGAAGCAGAGATACGTGAACATACAAAACATTTTCTTTGCCGAGGTCTTTTTTCATCTGTCTTATTGCTTCTAAAAAAGGCTGACTTTCAATATCTCCAACTGTCCCACCAATTTCAACAACTGTGAAGTCAAAATCACGCCCCAGGTTTAAAAGGGAACTTTTTATCTCATCAGTAATATGTGGGATTACCTGTACTGTCTTACCAAGAAACCTGCCCTGCCGCTCCTTTGTGAGTATATTCCAGTAAATCTTTCCCGTGGTAATGCTATTTTGTGCTGTAAGGTTCATATCGAGAAATCTTTCATAATTTCCAATATCTAAATCAGTTTCCCCGCCGTCGTCTGTTACAAATACTTCTCCATGTTCATATGGAGACATAGTACCTGCATCAATCTGAAGGTAGGGGTCTATTTTAACAAGGTTGACCTTAAAATCCCTTGCTTTCATCAAAAGCCCTATTGATGAAGCGATTAATCCTTTCCCAAGCGAAGAAATTACTCCTCCAGTTACAAATATAAATTTCATCTTCTCTCTCCTTCTTTCTTCTCCATCAAAAACTCTATGAAAGCTTCCACTGCCTTTATATCCTCTCCAGAAAGTCTTTTATTTTCCCTCAAAAAGATACTGACTTCCGCACCATTCTCTATAAAATAAGAAGGGAAAACATCAAGAGCATCTGCAATTTGTTTCAAAACTTTTATTGTAGAGGTCTTTTTAACCATAAGAAGCTGCGAAATATATGCATCAGAAAGGTTCGCTTTTTTTGCAAGTTCCCTCTGGGAAATTTTCTTCTCTTTTAAAAGCTCTTTCAGTCTGATACTAAAAAGCTCCTTTGCTTCCATTTGCTATAGTTTAATAAAATCAAACAAATTTACAATTAAAATCCAGATTCCTTGATTTCAACAACTTCACCGTGGTTAATTTCTTTGTTATTTTTAAAAGCCCTGTAAAAGTAAAAAATGGACACTGAATATAAAATAGCGGTTAAATAGAAATTCAATCCGAAACCGTACTTATCTATTAAAAAACCACCGATTAGCGTACCAAAAGCCCTTGAAAGATTATCAACTATTATAAGAAAACCTGAAATCGTTCCTCTTCTACCCCGGGATATGAGGTTCATCTGAAGTGTCGAAAGAAGTGGTATCCCTGCATTCATCAAACCGCCCCTGAACCAGAAAGAGAAAATAGCAAGAACGAGAGGAGGCTTGCTTCCAAGTATAATAAGAAAAGGTACTGAAAGAAGTTCATACAATATAGCTCCTCTGAGAATTCCTATTTTTTTTGAAATTCTTGGCCCAAAGAGACCAAAGAAGAGGAAAAAAAATGAACCAACTGAGAATATTGTTCCAATAGAACCAGGCTTAAGATGAAAATGATCTTTAAAGTATAGATTTAAAAATGGGATGATAATTCCTGCACCAAGACCGATCAAAGCACTTTGAACTGCAAACTTAAAAGCAATAATAAAATCAGGACCTGGCTTTTCATAAACCTTTGTATCATTATGTTTACTTCTTTCTTCCTTTATTGGGAGCACTAAAAACAGAGAAATAAGAGAAAAAATAGAAAATAAAATCAATGTATACCTTAAAGAAATAAATTCAGTCGTCTTAAATAAACCGCTTATTTCTCCCGAGAAGAAACTACCGACAACTCCACCAAGATTTGTTATCACAAATAAAAGTGAAAACAGATGGACTCTTTCCTCGCTTGATGAGTTCTCGGCAAGAAATGGGTCTATTGATATACGAATCACAAGTGTAACAATGCCGTATAAAAGAGAAAAAATTGCCAGTATCTTTGAATTGAGTGTTATTGCCTGTATAAAAATAATAAAGGGAATTAAAATGGAAGAAAGAACGAGAAATTTCTTTCTTCCGAATCTATCACCAAGAATTCCTGTAGGAAAAGCAAAAATGCTTGCTCCAATACCGGACATAAAAAGGATTCCGCCAATCAATGCTGTATTTAAACCCCCGGCAGAGAGGTACAAATTGAAAATGGTCATGTACGCATATTGAGAAATAGATATTATAAACATAGCAAAAAGGGCCAACTTCACACTATGAGAAGATTTTCTAAGAGCAACTGTAAAATCAATTATTATGCTTTTCATACGTTCAAACAAAGTTAATTATATCAATAAAACTGTGAAAAGCAAACCTAATTTAAAGAATTAAAATAAGACAGTTTTTCGGGTAAGCCTGGCTCTTCAGGATTTTAATAAGTTGAAATTTAGAAGTATAATGCTTTTAAATAGTTAATAGATTTATTTATAGAAGAAAGGAGGAAATTAAATGTTCCTGCTTATTGTAGTTTTGTATAGCGAAACACACGTAAAAGAAGTATTGGAGAGATTTGTTGATATTGATGTCAGAGGTGCAACCGTAATTAACAGCCAGGGAATGGGGACAATTCTTTCAGAGGAAATCCCAATTTTTTCCTCTCTGAGGTATGTTTTATCTGGCGAAGAAAGAAGAACAAACAATTTTACGATATTTTCGGCCATAAAAACTGAGAAAACATTACAGGAAGCAATCGACACAGTATTTGATGTAGTAAAAGATATTAACAGACCAGGCACTGGAATAATGATTGTTCTGCCTGTCCTGAAAATTTACGGTCTTGCAGAAAAAAACGTAAAAGAGAGTACTTAAAACATGGATATTCTATTAAATATTGGAATACTCACCTTCATTGGCATTTTTGGCACCTTTATACTCAGAAAATTTAAAATTCCTGATGTTTTAAGTTATATAATCGCAGGAGCTCTGCTTGGAGCATCTGTCCTTAAATTTATCCCACTGGAATTTATGAAATGGGAAGAAACAATAACTGTTATAGCTCTTGGATACATTGCATTCGTAATAGGCGAAACATTCAAGTGGAAAAATATTGTTGAAATTGGAAAAAACGGTGTGATAGTAACAGTGCTTCAGGCCGTTATTACTACTGTCGTTGTCTTTTTTGGATTCTTTGCTCTGACATCATCTAAAATAATTCGCATTGATTATCCTGTGGCTGTTTCGCTTATTCTTGCAGTAACTGCAACAGCCACAGCCCCTGCTGCTACATTCATGGTTTTAAGGCAATATGGAGCCAAGGGACCTCTCACAAATTATTTACTTCTAGCCGTTACGCTTGACGATGCAATAGGAATAATCTTCTTTGATGTTAGCATTGTGTTGGCTAAAGCAATAATACAGGGAGGAAAGATATATTTCTCGCAAGCTCTTTTGGTTGCATTAAAGGAGATATCGCTTTCAATAGTTTTTGGTTTCATACTTGGCATTTTGCTAACATTTCTTTTAAGATTTCTGAAGAAAAAGGACGAATCACTTATCCTTCCACTATCATTTGTCTTAATAGGAATTGGAATGTCAAGGCAATTCAGCCTTTCCCCACTACTTTTAAATATGGTTCTTGGTGCTACGTTTGTAAATTTCAGTCATAGAGAAAGAGAAGTTTTTCCGGCAGTAACAAACTGGCTTCCACCTTTATTTTTAATTTTCTTTATTCTGGCAGGGTCAACTCTTGATTTTTCGCTTCTACTAAAGACTGGGACTATAACAATTGCATACGTTTTATTGAGAACTGTGGGAAAAGTTTTTGGTTGCCGGTATGGTGCAAAGGTTGCAAAAGCACCTATGGATGTTCAAAAATACCTTGGATGGGCAATGCTCAGCCAGGCAGGTGTAGCAATTGGATTTGCTGTATTCGTCAAAAACTTATTTCCTCAACTTGCATATATAAACACAATCGTTCTTGCAGCAGTTGGAGTTTTCGAAACCATAGGCCCTATTGGCGCAAGATTTGCAATTTTTAAGGCAAAAGAAGCGACTGTCCCTGAAAAATAAAAGAATAACCATATATCAACCCTCATTTGTGTTTTTTATAAAAATCTGGCCATAAAAACCCACAAAAAGAGAAACAACTAAAAGAATGCTTGATAAATTTAAATTTGAATTATAATTTATAAAAACTTATTGAGGAGGAAAAAATGAGTAAGAAAAATTTTAGCATGGAAGAAGCAAAAGAAATTGGTGAAAAGCTTGGGATTAAATGGGACAAATTTGATGTGGGCCAGTTCAGAAGAGGGTTAGGTATTGAGCTTGAGCATGGCACAGTGAGCCCTGTTACAAATGTAACAAATGATGATCCGATTCTTACAGGGAAGATAGCACTTGCACATTTAAATGAATTTCCGGATTATTACGACAGGCTCGAAAAAATGGAGAAAGAAGCAGACAAATTCTGGGGAATAGAAGAATAACTTAAAGAAAGGAAAAACACACGGAGAAAGGTTTTATTATACGAAGAGCGGAAGGAAGGGATTTAAAGGATTTCGTTAATCTTATTTATTTTTCCTCAGGTAATGTATTAGACTCCGCATTAGACTACAAAGCTAAAGCAGTTCTTGAATTCCTTTTTATAAAACCTCACAATCTTTTTAGTTTTAAACACACTTCATGTATTGAATCAAACAACAAAATAGCGGCAATACTGCTCGGGTACGACTTTGAAGAAAACCAACAAGATTCAGTAAATACTGGCTTACTAATGGTAAAGAAATTAAAATTCTCTTTTATAAAAATATTGAAGAATTTATTGAAAGCAAAAAGAGTTATAGGAATTGTTAGAGAAGGAGAGTTTTATATTTCAAATATAGCGGTGTATCCTGAATTCAGGGGAATGGGGCTTGGAACTGAACTTATGCTTCACATCGAAAAAAATGCAATAAAGAAAAAAAATAAAAGTCTTTCGCTGGATGTTGAAGTTCAAAATGAAGATGCAATAAATCTTTATAAAAAACTTGGCTTTAAAATTATCAGTGATATTAAAATTTTAAAATTAAGAGAGACCTTTAAATTTTATAGAATGATAAAAAATCTTTGAAATATTTTCATGCTCTTTGTTATATTTCATGGAGGAATAAAATGGAAAATTTTGAGAAAATACTTGAAGCATATTCAAATGCAATTATAAAAGTAGCAGAAAAAGTAAGCAGTGCAGTAGTAAATATAGATGTAAGCCAGACGACTGGCTATTACTTCTTTGAAGGACCACAGCAGGTTCAGGGAATTGGCTCTGGTTTTGTATTTACTCCCGATGGTTATATCCTCACAAACAGCCACGTTGTTTACAGAGCAAATCAAATAAGAGTTACTTTTCCAGACAGAACTCAGTATAATGCGCAGCTTACAGGCATAGATATTCAAACAGATCTTGCAGTTATAAGAATTGATGCAGTCAATTTACCCATTCTTGAGTTTGGTGATTCTGACAAACTAAGGATAGGACAGCCCGTTCTGGCTGTAGGAAACCCTCTTGGATTTGGACACAGCGTCACAAGTGGAGTAATAAGTGCATTGGGGAGGTCTTTAAGGGGATTTAGCGGCAATATAATTGAAAACATTATACAAACTGATGCAGCTTTAAACCCCGGGAACTCTGGTGGGCCACTTGTGGATATACATGGCAAGGTTGAGGGAGTAAATACAGCAATTATTCCTGGAGCACAAGGAATCTGTTTTTCAATCCCGATAAACACCGCAAACTGGGTTGCAGGTCTGCTTATAAAAGAAGGAAAGGTGAAAAGGAGTTACCTTGGGGTTTACGGCCAGAATATCAATTTTCCCCTAGGAATAAAAGAAAAATATAACCTCCAACAAAAGGCTGGCATTTACATTGTGAAGATTATGCCAAATAGTCCTGCTTATAAAGGCGGGCTAAAAGAGGGGGATGTTATATTAAAAGTTGATGATAAAGAAATGAATAATGTTGAGGAATTACAGAGATTCCTCGGGCATACAATACCCCAAATCATGATAAATCTTTCGGTTCTGAGAGGGAACGACATGTTAATGCTCAGAATATTGCTCGAGACAGGTAGCCAGACCTGAATAAACCTCAGAAATCTGAAGGTTTACTTTGAAACATTTTTCAACATTGGAAATACTTTCGAGTATAAAAATTTACGAAATTTCTCTAAAATCGTAACCTTTTTAAAGGGAGGATAGTAATAATATAGAGAGGTTTAATGAAAGACGATTCTTTTTATATCAGAAAGGTGCTTGGTGGTGAAAGCGATTACTTCTCCTTCCTCGTAGAAAAGTATCAATCGCTACTTTTTAATACAATAAGGAAAATTGTAGAAAACCGAGCGGTAGCTGAAGATATTACACAAGATGCTTTTTTCAAGACATACAAAAGTCTAAAAAATTTTAATACAGACAAACCTTTTTATCCATATCTTTTAAGAATTGCAATAAACTGTACTAAAGATTATTTTAAAAAAGGAAAGCGAGAAGTAAGCCTTCAATCAGAAGTTGCTTACGAAGATCCGCATGCAGATATTGATAAAACCCGCGAGATGTATGAAATCATATATAAATTGCCCGATCAATTCAGAGAAGTGATTTTAACTTTTTACAGAGATGGAAAAAACATAAAAGAAATTGCCTTAGAAACAGGAGATTCAGTCGAAAATGTAAAAGTTAAACTCTTCAGGGCAAGAAAATTATTACTGAAATTTTATCAGGAATTGTAACCTTTTAAAATCCAGAGGGGTATATACAGCGATGAAAGAAAAAGAATTTTTTAAAAATTTAGAGCTTTTGAGGCAGAACAACGAGTTCGTATCAATAACCTTTATGGTTATGAAAAGGATAGAGAATGAGCAAAGGAAAAAAACACTTATTATCTCAAGTATTTTATTCCCCTTTGTCTTCGCCTTTTCCGTATGGCTCCTCAAGCTATTGGTTAATACCCCCCTTAAAGTAATTCCACAGTTTATATACTCCTTCTTGAGAGTGGGTAATTTTAACCCCATTATTTTCACTTTTATATTCCTTTTAATTATAAGTTACACAATAAGCTTCTTTACGAGCTTTGTAATCATTGGAGGTGTAGATCATGAAGTGTTATTACCATCCTGAAAAGGATGCAGTTGCCATCTGTAAAGAATGCGGCAAACCGCTATGTGAAAACTGTGCTCATGAATTCAATGGAAAAATTTATTGCGAAGAAGATCTGAGCAAAGTTCAAGAAAAGTCTAAAAAAGTAGATGAAAAAACGGAAAGGAAAGAAGAAAGAGCCAAAAGAAGAGAAGAAAGACATGAAGAAAAGGCTCAAAGACATGAAAAAAGATACAAAATAGATGAATCAATTAGGAATTACTTCCCACAGATTTTACTCATTACATTAGCTATTGTTGCAATCGTTCTGATCGTAATGGTCACTGCTTTTGTAGTGCCAGGAAGGAAATATATTATTCCTCTTAGAGTGTGGAACAATGACGTGACAAATCAATATTCCGAATTGTATAACGGAGAAACATTTCTTTCAATTGACGCCACTCTTAGTGCAGAAGATGTTTACATTCATCCGGTTAAAAATATTTTATACAGAGTTGAAACAAGAGGAGACACGCCAAGGGTCAGCTATGGTAACGGAACCCTTACGATAGTATCCCAAAATGTGACCAATATATTTCCTAAAAATATATACAGAAGAGTAGATATTTATTTGAACGAGTCACTAACTACAGATCTTGCCATGAAAAATGGAGCCGGTAGCATATATATACAGGATATGGGTTTAAAATTCGGAAATGTTACTATACAGGAAGGTGCCGGTAATATATTAATAAGTAATTGCAATATAAACAGCCTTGTTATAAATTCAGGTGTCGGGAACGTAAATATTTCAAAAATAAAGGATACAGGAAATATAAGGATAGGAGGAGGAGTTGGAAATTTTAATTTAGATCTTTCAGCAATTACAGGAAAAAGTTCTGTAACGCTTCGAAATGGAGTTGGAAATTCAACAGTTACTGTAAACAATCAAAGCTCCGTTAGAGCCGATGTAACTGCTTTCTCGGTAAAAACTGATAATTTTGCAAAAGAGGATAATTATTATGTAAACAGTAAATATAGCGGTTCAGAGGATATATACATCAAGGTTTCCTCGGTTGGCCAGGTAACTTTAAAGGAGGTAAATTATGAGAGACCTTGAAGCAAGATTTACATTTGCAAGTTTGCTTATTACAATTGGGTTGACTTTCATCTTCAACAATGTATTTATCATTAACTCGTTCCTATGGACATTCATAGCTCTTTTTCTTGTTTTTACGGGGACTTACAATACAGTTAAGGCAGCATTTAATTTTGGGAAGGCAAGCGTAGGTTTTTCGATAGGCGCACTTCTGACCGGTATTGTGGTTCTTCTGTTTGAATTTTCCGTTATTCAGTATTCACTATCTCTATTGCTTGTGGGAATATTTTCATCACTCGCAGTAGGGTATATCATATCAGGAGTATTTTTCTACCGGTCAGTAAGAGAAGTCATATCAGGAATTATACTTGCCATCATTGCCTCTATTTTCTTTCTGCCAAGTATATTCAATATTCCAGGAACTTTCTTTGATTTTGCAAGGACATACTGGCTAGGAATTATTCTTATAACAGTAGGCTTGCTTGTTTTTCTCCCAAGGAGAGGAGGTAAAAGCGAATGAAAAGTTATAAAGATCACACTAAAGATGCAGTAGGCGTTTGCATGGCCTGCGGCAGAGCAGTAGCAGCTGAAGATGCAGTAACTGTTGACGGAAAGCTTTATTGCAAGGAATGCACAGAGAAGAAAGCTAAAGAGAAGTTAGAACCTAAAAGGCTTTATCGCTCTTCAAAAAATAAGATGCTCGGAGGAGTCTGCGGAGGGATTGCCGAATATCTTAATGTAGACCCAACAATAGTCAGAATAATATTTGTAGCTCTTATGCTAATCCCTCCACTCACTTTATGGACCCCTTTCTGGATTCCCCTTATAGCATATGTAATTTTATGGATTATTATCCCTGAGAGGTGAATAATGAAATGCTACAAAGACCCAACAAGAGATGCAGTCGGTATTTGTGTAAAATGCGGCAGAGGTGTCTGCCCTGAAGAGGTAGTAATGATAGACGGAAAACTATACTGCAAAGAGTGTTCAGATAAACTGAAAGAAGAAAGCAAAAGGCTATATCGCTCCAGAAAAGATAGAGTTCTCTTCGGCGTTTGCGGAGGAATAGCAGAATACTTTAATATAGACCCAACTATTGTAAGATTAGTCTGGGTTATCATGACACTCATTTATGGAGTGGGCATACTGCTCTATATAATACTGACACTCATTGTTCCAAAAGAACCGTTAGAAGAGTAATCCAACAAAGGAGCAGTTATCAAAAAATTTATAGTTTGGCTGCTCCTTCTTTAATTTCAGAACAAGCTCATAAATCCTTACTTATACTTTTTATTACTCGGTGCCAGGCACTTTGAAATGAAAAAATCAATATTTTGGTGCCTCGTATGATATATTTCGTGGAGCTTTAAAAAGACCATTGACTTTTTGATCTATTTATGTAAAATTTATTTAGATAATCATCTAAATAAGGACGAGAGTAAAAGAGAAAATGCCATTAGATGCGCTTTTTAAAGCTTTAGGAGACGAAACAAGAAGGGAGATTTTAAAGATGCTTGCAAAGAAAGAAATGACAGCAGGCGAAATT
>Ga0210015_1004146_pt1 | contig 12433 bp, 13 predicted proteins | sample CryGeymeta201522_FD_185471 | JGI IMG/M metagenome (GOLD analysis project Ga0210015, IMG submission 185471) | Groundwater microbial communities from Crystal Geyser aquifers in Utah, USA - Crystal Geyser metaG 2015-22 (SPAdes) (version 2) | ecosystem: Environmental > Aquatic > Deep subsurface >... | reverse complement strand
TTTACCTTTACCATAACACATCACCAAGTGTGTTATGGTTTTGATTTAAATTAGAAAGAATTGTAACCTATGTGTTGATAGTTATGAACACTTAAAAAACTGTAACCCATGTGTTGATACTTTCCAGCTACTCTCTGAAATTAATCTCTCTCAATGATTTGTGCCTTTCTTTAAACAAATCTAAATTTTAAAGAAATTTGATTTTGAAACAAAACTGCCCTTTTATAAGCTTACCTCTACCTTTTCATAACTAACCTATAACTAACCTGTAACTAAGTAAAAGAACTACTGCGTCTGATCGGAAAATGTGAACTACACCCCCATGTCCGAACTCACATCTTCCGACTACAAAAATTTCATTTCAGCGCACAACGAGATACTCATCGAAGATGTGAAAATACCGATAGGGGAGCGCTGGAAGGTTAAAAGATTGCAGCCTGAGAAATTTGAACTCGAAACAAACACAGTCTGGAGTTTTCCGAAGCGCGGGGACTGGGCGACGCACAAGGGGAATTACAGGGGAAACTGGCCCCCTCAGCTCGCTAGAAACATTATTCTCAGATACACAAAGCAGGGTGAAAGGGTTTTGGACCAGATGGCTGGGAGCGGGACAACGCTTATAGAATGCAAACTGCTCGGCAGGAATGGAACAGGGGTTGATATTAATCCTGATGCAATAATGCTGACAAAGGACAGGTTAAATTTTTCGTATGAAACAATAGATTCTTCAATTCCGAAAACTGAGCAGAAAACATGGGTTGGTGATGCAAGAAACCTTGATAAGATAGAGAATGAATCAGTGCATTTGATTGCCACGCATCCGCCTTATGCAAGCATAATCCCATATTCTAAAGAAAGGGTGAAAGGGGATCTGTCCAGTGTTCATGATGTAAAAGAATTTGTTGAGCAAATGAAAATAGTGGCAGAAGAAAGTTACAGGGTGCTGAAGCATGGAAGATACTGTGCGCTCCTTGTTGGGGATACAAGGAGGAACAAGCATTTTGTGCCAATTGCATACAGGGTGATGCAGGCATTTTTAGAAGAAGGTTTTATTCTAAAAGAAGACATCATAAAGCATCAGTGGCAGTGCAAGACAACGCCTTTCTGGGCTGAGAAATCAAAAAAATTCAATTTTCTGCTCCTCATGCATGAGCATCTTTTTGTTTTCAGAAAACCAGAAAAAGATGAGAAAGTGAGCGGGTTTAAGGAAAGCGCAAAATGGTGGTAAATATCGGCTTACCCAGTTTTTATCCGATACCGATATATAGGATGAAATATATATCGGATAGATGACAAAATGTCCGATACCGATAATTTGATTAGTAAAGCGCTGCTTGCTAGGATCGAAGAGAAAAAGAAAATACTTGATGAAAGAAGACCTCTCCCAGAAGAAGCAGTGCGAAATTTAAGAGAAGAAATCAGACTCCAGCACACATTTCATTCTAATGCAATTGAAGGAAATACTCTTACTCTTCAGGAAACAAAACTCGTACTTGAGGAAGGTATAACCGTTGGAGGAAAGCCGCTGAAGGACTGTTTAGAAGCAAGAAATACAGCCAAAGCATTCGACCTGATCGAGGAAATGGTAAATGGTAGACAGGACATTACGCATGAAACAATACAGTTGGTACATGAAGATTTAACCAAGGGCATTCTTGAAACCCCTGGTAAGTACAGAACGCAGAATGTTCGGATTACTGGTGCGATAAAACTGCCACCTGATTTCTCAAAAATAATTCGTGCGATGGATGAATTAATTGACGGGGTAGCGCGCAGAAAAACTCATCCCATTGAAACTGCTGCTTTTTTCCATCATAAATTTGTAGAAATTCACCCATTCTTGGACGGTAACGGACGTACAGCTCGATTGTTGACTAATCTATATCTAATGAGAAAACATTACCCACCAGTTGTTCTGAGAAAGGAGGACAGAGCAAAATACTATAAATGTCTTAAAGAAGCAGACATCGGCAACCTCAAACCGTTTGCAGATTTTATTGCGAAAGCTGTTGATGAAGCAATTACACATTACTTAAGCATATTCGGTGGAGAAGATGGGTTAATACCGCTCAAAGAGCTGGCAAAGAGTACAAGATATACCCAAGAATACCTAAGCCTCAGAGCAAGACAGGGACGGCTTAGCTCTGTGAAAATCGGTTATATATGGTACTCGACAAGATACTCTTTAAGAAGATATATTGAGCAACACAAAAAACAGACAGGTTTAAGGAAAGTATGAGATGGTGGTAAGATACTTTTTATGCCTATTTTTTTCTAACAGGCACCTGGACTTCCGCATAAATCATTGTTTCTCCGCCCACAACTTTTGGCTTTTTTGTGTACACCTCAACGGCAGGACCTGCCCACTCATAATTGTTTTGCGCCATCCATTCACCCAGCATTCCATACGTTTTGCAATAATCCTTTGCAGGACCTGCATGCTTAATCGCTGCTACCTCCATCACAGGCATGTCCTTAATTTTAATGTCCCCCTCAGGCTCTGAAGTCCCATGGATCGGTATGCCTATTTCACTTCTGCATTTCTCAGGTGGTGTATGCTCAGGGCTGTCATAATATATCCCTATCGGCCTAAAACCCGGTCTGACCCTTTTTTCCTTTGCCCATCCATACAACTGGGAAATGTATTTATCAAACGGAACATTTCCGTAATCCCCTACATGCTCGACGTACGCCAGTTTGTATGGTTTCGTTTTCTTTATTTTTATTTTAGCCATTTCTGTCACCTGATTCTATTATTGTTTTTCAAGTAAATAAATGTTGTTTACTGCTTCTATGCGCAAATCATAAAAACTACATTTGTTTAAATATTCTTCAATCCTCTGGTTCTCTCAGGTTTTCATGGGTTCAAATCTGGAAAGTGCGGGGAGGAGAAAAACAGTTTTTGTTTCGAAAGGAGGTGGAAATAAATATGTTCCTCCCTGCAAAAAGGTAAATGACTTAAAAGAATTTAAAACTTTGCAACGCCTAAACAGGGCATAATAATTCCTATCGTTTTTAGGCACTACAATCAGACGTTCTCTAAACCAGGTTCTTTCAACTTTTCAGATGCAACATTTTTCCTGAAAACAGGGATTGCGTCCTCAAACATATTTTTACTAATAGTAGCATTGCCGGCACCTCTATTAATACGCCAACAACCGTAGCTAATGCAGCACCGCTTTCCAGCCCGAACAGCATTACCGCAACAGCGATTGCTACCTCAAAATGGTTGCTTGCCCCAATCTGGGCGCTTGGAGCAGCATCCTCATATTTGAGACCCATGATTTTTGCTGCCAGATACGTGATTGTAAATATTGTCATTGTCTGAATATAAAGTGGCAGTGCAATCATGCCGATTATTATAGGATTCTCAACAATAACATTTCCTTGCAAAGTGAACAAAACAATTAATGTAATGAGAAGCGCTGATATAGAGATATAATGCAAACTGGGCGCAAATCTGCTTTCAAACCACCCCATGCCTTTTCTTTTAATTATTTCTTTTCTAGAGTAGTAGCCTGCAAGAAGAGGCAGGCCCACATACATTCCTATTGATAAACCCAATGTTTCCCAGGGTATGGGAATATTAGAGATACCTAGCAAGAAACCTGCTAAAGGGGCGTACAGAATAAGCATGCTGAGAGAGTTTATTGCAACCATAACCAATGTATGACCCATATTGCCTTTTGACAGATAACTCCAGACAAGTACCATTGCCGTGCAGGGCGCTACACCGAGCAGTATCATTCCTGCAGTATATTGTGATGCCAATTCTGAAGATATGAACTGCGCAAATACAACTCTCATAAAGAGCCATGCGAAAAAAGCCATCGTGAATGGCTTGATACACCAATTTACAATCAATGTCAATACGACAGGTTTAGGTGTTTTTCCAGCTTTAACAACCTCTCTAAAATCTATTTTCACCATGATTGGATACATCATAAAAAAAAGGCAAACAGCAATTGGTATGGAAACATGCGCATATTCAAATCTGCTCAATATTGTTGAAATGTTCGGGAAAAATCTTCCTAAAAGTATGCCGAGTATTATGCACAATATAACCCAAACTGACAGGTATTTTTCAAATGTACCTAGCGCTTTTTCTTTACTCACCTACAGTAACACCCCCATAAAATCCACCGAAAGCATCGTAAATTATATTATCCATCAAATTCATCCTCCAGTAACATTTCAACTAAATTTAAAATACCTTGATTAAATATAAATCTTGTGGTTTCAAAAAAATTTGGAATGCTGTGATACAATGAGCAGAAAAAAATCAAAGTATGCGATTGATGAATGCACCATTAAAGACTTGCTTAAGAAAATACCAAAAGACAGAGTCTTTGAAGACAAAAGCAGGGTTTTTCATGCTTTATCCGAACCTATTAGGATGAAAATACTGAGTGCGCTATCACTCAGGCCTTTATGTGTCTGTGTTTTAACAGAGATTACAAGGATGAAGTATTCAAAACTCTCGTATCATTTATCAGTATTAAAGGAATGCGGGCTTGTTTCCTCAAAAGAAGACGGGAACTGGATAATCTATTCTATCACATCCCCTGGGAAGAGAATGATAAAACTATCAAATATTTTCCAGTCCTAATTCCCTCGACTTTTCCTTTGTAGGATTCCCGTTTTTGTCCCAACCCCGGGCTTTGAAGTAATCATCAAGCATCTCCTCCGCTTCCTCTGGTTTTATGTATCTTCCTTTTGCAACACCATCTGGGAGTGGTTCAGATGTGATTCTTTTAGGCAGTTTGAAATATTTTCTTGTTATTCCTTCCCTGACATTGTACATTCTTTTCAGATTGTTTGTCCTTTCAGCAATCTTCAGTATTTCGTTTTCAGAAAGCTTCATTCCTGTGACTGCTTCAACAAAATCCAGAACACCGTTTATGAGGAATATTCCCCTTGAGAACTTGCATACACCAAGAATGTCATATACTGTCATGAAGTCCTCCATGGATTTTATTTCATTTCCCTTGTTCTTTGATGAAAATCTGTCAACCCCTTCAAATTTCCAGAATTTTCCTGTGAGCTCCAAAGCGTATGCGCCGCTTCTCAGATGACAGGCCCCACGCGGTGAGGTCATGAATGCAAGACCCATACCTTTTATTCCCCTTACTTCATAGGCAGGAGGCTCCATGCCTTTAACATGTATGGCAAAGTCTTCTGAACCTTGGAACTTCTTTGAAGTCTCCCTTACACCATCTGCAAGAATGTTTCCTATTCCTTCCCTCTTTGCTATTTTCTCAACCATTATTGGCACAGCATCAGAATTCCCAAACTTAAGTTCTATTCCATCTGTATCCTTTTTTGTTATCATACCTTTCTCATACATTTCCATGGCAAAACCAATGGCACCGCCGCATGAGATTGTGTCAACACCATAAAGGTCGCATAGCTCATTTGCTTTTGCAAGCGCCTCAGGATCAGCGTTGCCGCAGTTTGAGCCGAGGGAGAAAAGTGTTTCATACTCTATACCATCCAACATCGTTCCCTTGTATTTACCGGAATCGATTTTGAAAAGTTTACCGCATGGTTTAACACAGGACAGACAGGCTTTGTTTTTTTTCACATATTTTGGTGCCCAGTAGTATGGTGATATTGTTTTATGACCATCAAATGTACCTGCTTGCCAGTTTTTTGTTGGGAATGTTCCTCTTTCGTTGTTCATCCATTCAAGAAACTCACCAGTGCCGTATTTTGTGTCATCGTTGTATGCAGGACTTTCTATCATGGGTTTGTACCATTTTTCAACAAGCTCCAGAAGCTTCTCTGGATTATCCGGCGTTAAATCCTTTGTTCCTTTCACACCTATTGCTTTCAGTTTTTTTGAGCCCATGACAGCACCTATGCCTCCCCTGCCTGTCTGCCTGTCCTCACAGTCTACGGATGCAAAACGTACAAGGTTCTCACCCGCTATGCCGATGGATGCTACAACGACATCTTCTCCCAGGTTTCTTTTCAATATTTTCGCTGTCTCCCTGCTGTTTTTACCCCAGAAATCACAATCCCTTATCTCGGTTTTTTCGTTTTCTATGTAAACATAGCATGGCTTCTCTGATTTCCCTGTAATTACAACACTATCATATCCTGCATGCTTTATTGTTGCACCTATGCCCCCACCTGTCACGGATTCAGCATATATGTTTGTCAATGGTGATTTTGAATGAAAAATTGTTTTACCTGCCGTGGGAACAGGAAATCCTGTGAACAAACATGGTGTTATTATAACAGGGTTTTTTTCTGAAAAAGCAGGACTGCTGCCTTCATCATACAATAGTTTTGTTCCGAAACCGTCGCCGCCAAGGAAACTGTTGATTAGTTTCTTTGGTGTTTCATTTTCTGAAATTTCTTTGTTTGATAAATCCATTCTGAGTATCTTTCCAGCATAGCCGTTCATGCTTTCACCTCCTCAAACTTTACTCCGCCCTGGGAGCAGTATTTAACGCATAATGGATTGCCATTGCATAAATCGCATTTCACAGCAACATCATTTACCATGGTTATCACATTAAACGGACATGCTTCAACACACAAACCGCAGCCAATGCATTTCTCAGCATCGATTTTAACAACGCCATTATCCTTGCAGATTGCTTCCTGAGGGCAGCCCTCAATGCATTTCCCGCACTGCGTGCAAACAACAGGAATATCACTGGCAACGTCCTTTTTCAATATTCTCAGTCTGGCTTTCCTTGGATTCACCAAGTTCTCCTTAGCAAGCGAGCAGACCATTTCACAAAACCTGCAGCCTGTACAGTTTTTAGGATAAGGGACAAGGGCTTTCATTCTTTCACCGTTTTCTTGAAAGGGCTTAGATGCTAAAAAATGTTTCTATAAAACATCCTTCATTTTTTCTACTGCCTCTTTTATGTTTTCAATCGAGGAGGCATAAGAAAATCTGAGATACCCTTCACCGCCAGGACCAAACGCTGTCCCTGGCAGAACAGCAATACCAGACTTTTTTAGCAGATAGTCTGCGAGCTCATTGCTTTTTTTTCTTGTTCCTGTTATGTTTGGGAAAGTGTAGAATGCGCCCATGGGCATGATGCATCTGAAACCGTTTATCTCGTTGAGTCCTTTAACAATAACGTTTCTTCTCTCCCTGAACTTCTCAACCATTTTTTTCACAGAATCAAAATCTTTTAATGCTTTTATCCCTGCCTTTTGAACAAAAGCGTTTGTGCAGCTCACAGAATTAATCAGGAAAACTGTGAGCTTCTTTATCATCTCCTCAGGCCCTATGGCATAACCAAGCCTCCATCCTGTCATCGCAAAACTTTTAGAGAAACCATCAATCAGTACTGACCTCTCAGACGCATTATCATACTCTGCTACAGAGTAATGTTTCTGCTCATAGGTCATCTGGGAATAAACCTCATCAGACAAAAGATAAACATCATTGTCCTCTGCAATCTCATATATTGCTTTTATCTCATTTTTTTTCAGCATTGAGCCTGTAGGGTTATGCGGAGAGTTCAAAATAATGAGCTTCGTTTTTTTTGTGATTTTCTCGTTAATGTCATCAGGGCTCATTCTGAACTCGTTCTTTTCAAGAAGTTTCAAAGGCACATCACCTGCGCTGGTGTAGTCAACAAGTGAAGAATAGGTAGGGAATCCAGGATCAGGATAAATCACCTCATCACCCTTATTGATTAGTGAGAGCATGGAATAAAAAATACCGGGCTTAACCCCTGGAACAATCAAAACCTGCTCAGGTGTCGGCTTAAAATTTCTTGTTTTCTCAATGTACTCGCAAACGGCTTCTCGTAGCTCAATTATTCCCTGAGATGGAACATAATGCGTGAAATTTTCATCCAATGATTTTTTAGCCTCATCCTTAACAATCTCTGGTGTGTCAAAATCAGGCTCACCAATCTCAAAATGGAGAACCTTTTTACCTTTTCTTTCAAGCGCTTTCGCCTTTGCAAGGACCTCAAATGCTGCCTCAGAATGCAGTCTGTCGAGACTGGGTGCGCATTTCATAAAAAATGGATTGATTTAAGGGTTTAAAATGGTTTTTGCTAAGCCTCCTTTTTCTTTCTTTTCAAGAAAGAAAAAGTAGCCTTGGGAGTCAAAAAGAAAGAAGGAGGGGTTGCCTTTGGCAACCCCTCAATTCTCTTCTTTATGCGACGGAAAACGCCTTCGGCGTTTTCCTAGCAACGTACGGAATTGCCTCGGGCAATTCCGTAGTAACCCCAGGGCGTTCTTTCTCTTCCTAAGGAAATCACAAAATGATTTCTTAGGATGTGAGGAATTCCGCATGGGAATTCCGAAGCATCTTAAGAGAAGAAAAGGGCTGTGCGGGAAAGAAAAAGAAGAGGTTACGGGTTGTTGTAATGATCTGATACCAAAAAACACAAATTTTAAATATTCGGAAACACATGATAATCTTCATGTTCCGATTTATTAACAGATGCGAAGAACTGAGGTTTTTAGAAAAAAGATTTAAAGAAAAGCAATCCCAGCTTATTATCGTATATGGTAGAAGAAGAATGGGGAAAACTGAAACTATCAAACAACTTTACAAAGATAAGGATGCAATATACTTTTTAGGGGATAGAAGAGGAACTCTACAAAATACAGAAAGATTTGCAGAGATTGCTGCTCGATACTTTGATGATATGCCACCAAGGGTTAAAAATTTTGATGATGTGTTTGAATACATTGCAAAAAAATTGAATAAGAAAAGACTTATCATAGTCATTGATGAGTTCTCATACCTAGTTGAAAAAGATGAATCAATACCATCAGTATTTCAACTTGCGTGGGATGAGTTTTTGAAAAACAAAAATGTTATGCTAATCCTTTCTGGTTCAAGTGTTTCTATGATGGAAAGAGGTACCCTTTCATACAAATCTCCTTTGTATGGTAGAAGAACAGGTCAGATAAAACTTTCTCCGTTCACCATAGAAAATATCCTAGAATTTTATCCTAATATAAGGTTACAAAAAGCTGTAGAATTTTATTCTGTATTGGGTGGGATACCATTTTATTTAAGGGAGTTTGATATGAAAAAGGATGTTTACACTAACATTATTGAGAAGATTTTAACAAAAGAAGAAATTCTTTACGAAGAAGTAGAATTTCTTTTGAGAGAGGAACTGAGGGATTACTCTGTTTATCTTTCAATAATTGAATCTATTGCAAAAGGCAAATCAAGAATCATTGAAATAGCAGACTATTCAAAAATAAAACCAAAAGACCTTCCGAAGTATCTGAATAATCTTATAACGTTGGAGCTAATTGAGAAAATACATCCTGTAACTGAGAAGAAAAAAACAAAAAAAACAATTTACACTGTAAAGGACAATTTTTTTAGATTCTGTTTCAGATTTGTTCAACCATATAAAAGCGATATAGAAGGAGGATTAACAGAAAACGTTATTAGAAAAATTAAGGAACATTTTAATACCTTTGTTGGCCCAGCATTTGAAAATATATGTAAAACAATATTGTGTAATGCTAATTTCAGAAATCTTTTACCATTCGAATTTGAAAAAATAGGAAAACAATGGGGCAGGATTCCAAAAAAAATAGAAGGAAAGAATCAGTATGAGATTGATATGGTTGGCTTAAATGAGAAAACAAAGGACATACTTTTCTGCGAAATAAAATGGAAGAACAATGTGGATGGAGAAAAGATTTTATACGAACTAAAGGAAAAAGCAGGGTTTGTTGAATGGCATAAAGAGAAAAGAAAGGAACATTACATGATAATCGCAAAATCTTTTAAAAAGAAAACAAAAGATGCAATATGCTGGGATTTAAAAGACCTTGAAAGGATAATAAAAACAAAAACAGAAAAATAAAAAAGAGAATATGACAAAGCAGTAAAATATCATGAGAAGCAGATAGGTCTTGCAGAGACTTTGGGTGATTTCAGAGGCATGGCGTATGGGCTTATTGGTGTCTCTGGTGATTATGCTGAAAAAGGCATGCTAAGAGAAGCGTTGGATTCTGCTGAGAAAGGGTTATCATTGGCTGAGCAGTTGGATGAGAAACTCCTCATCTCGCTATCACACAACAATATGGGTGTTATCATGGGTAAAAAAAGTTTGTGGGAAAAAGCAGATGAGTGTTTTAACACATCAATCAGGATTGCCAGTGAAATAGGAGGCATAGAAAGGCTTGCTAACGCACATGTTGATTACGCAAAAATGCTAAAAGAAAAAGGAGACTTAAGGGAAGCAAAAACACAATACAGGAACGCTTTAAAAGGTTATATGAAAATTGGGAACAAAATGAAAATCAAAGAGATTATGTACGATCTGGCAGGGATTGAGAGGAAGGTGTAAGATCCAAATCCTCAAATATTCACTAACCCTAACTCCTCCAGTTTTTCTTTTTTTGGTATCCCGTTTTCATCCCAGCCCCTCAAGGCGTAGTATTCATCAAGCATTTTATCCAGAATTTCCTTTGTGATTTTTTGTCCTTTCGCAGGACCATCAGGCAGGGGTTCATTCATGAATCTTTTTGGCAGATTATCATCCTTCCTTGTTATTCCCTCCCTGATATTGAACATTCTTGTCAGATTCCATATGCACTCACCAGTTTTCATATACTCTTCTATGGTGAAATCAAAACCTGCTGCAGAATTTAGCAGTTCAATATAATCCTCAGCGCCGAGAGGCATGAAATCGCATAACACAAGTGAGAAAAGCATTGCATTTGAATCCTGTCCATCCTTCACAAATCTTGCCCTTCCTTCAGTTGAATAAGCAGGTTTTAGATTACCCTGAAGTTCTGCCCTTACAGTCCATGCCCTCTGATGACATCCACCCCTGTCAGATGTTGCATAAGCCAATGCCATACCAAACGCCCCTCTTGGGTCATACCCTGGTATTTCCATCCCTTTGACATGCATCGCAAAGTCTTTTCCACCAATTTTTTCTGATATTCTTTTCACCCCCTCAGCAAGCAGATCCCCGATGTCTTCTCTTTTACCAATCTTTTTAATGAGCTCAATCAGTTTTTCCTCATCACCGAATCCTATGTTTTCTTTGATTAATCCTTTTTCAGAACATTCAGAAGCAAATGCTATAACATCACCCGTGCTTATTGTGTCAAGACCAAAATCATCGCATAACTGGTTTGCAAGAGCAATCGCCTTTATGCTTCTTATCATGTTGTTTGAGCCAATCAGTGCTATTGTTTCATATTCAGGGCCGACAACCTCAAAACTATAATTATTGTTTTTTGATTTGCTGTGCTTCCAGCATTTAATGGGGCAGCCTGGGCAGGATTCATCTTTTACAACAATGGTTTCCTTCATTTTTTCCCCTGAGATCTCATCCGCATGCTCGAAAACGCCTTTCTGAAAATTTCTTGTGGGAAGCAGACCGCCCTCGTTCACAGGGTTCACCCATACAGGCGTGCCATACCTGCTTCTTAAAGGTGTGAAGTGATGCTCCTTCACATTTTTGAATGCCTTTTTCACGTTTTCCTTGAATTTTTCTGGTTCTGCATAATCAATTTTTTTGTTTCCTTTAACTGCGACAGCCTTCAAATTTTTTGAGCCCATAACAGCACCTGCGCCGCCTCTTCCAGCCTGTCTGTACATGTCAGTTGATATGCATGCGTATCTGACAAGTTTTTCACCAGCATTACCAATACTTGCGACAGAAATATTTTTCCCAAGTTCTTTTTTCAGTGTTTTCTCCGTGTAAAAGCATCCTTTCCCCCAGAGGTTCTCTGCATCAACAATTTCAGAGTTTTCATCTGTCACATTCAGATAAACGGGGGAAGATGATTTCCCCCTAACAATTATAATGTCATAACCAGCCTTTTTCATTTTCACACCAAAGCTTCCACCAACCTGCGAGTCAAGGAAAATATTTGTTAAAGGTGATTTTGTTACAACACACCAGCGCGCAGAAGAAGGGGCAAGCGTGCCTGTGAGAGGCCCAGTTGCAAAAATGATTATATTCTCTGGTGAAAGAGGATTAGTATTTTTCTTAAGGCTGTCATAAAGTATTTTTGCACCCAGCCCTTTACCGCCAACAAATTTTTCTGCAGTTTTTTCATCAAGATTCTTTGTTTCTATTTTTCCATGGGTTAGATCCACATCCAAAATTTTATTAGTGTAACTGAACATTATTCCTCCCCCTGCTTAGTAGTTAGTGGCAAGTAGTTAGGTGCCGGGGAAGAACTTTTCTCTTTTTCCCTAACCCCTGGTTCCTGACTTCTGACTTTTTGTCTGCCCCTAGTCCCTGACCCCTGACTTCTGCAAATTGCAACTAATTTGCAGGAGTGAGGAATTATGTTAGCAATTCCGAAACTACTGACTACTTTCATGCTCTCACCATTCTGTTTATTGCAAGCATGTCACCAAGCAGTGCCTGCCCTGTTTCCATGCCGCCTGCGCCAGGACCAATTATTGTAACACTTCCAAGATTGTCTGTTTCAAAGGTCAGCGCAT
>Ga0210015_1004144_pt1 | contig 12438 bp, 8 predicted proteins | sample CryGeymeta201522_FD_185471 | JGI IMG/M metagenome (GOLD analysis project Ga0210015, IMG submission 185471) | Groundwater microbial communities from Crystal Geyser aquifers in Utah, USA - Crystal Geyser metaG 2015-22 (SPAdes) (version 2) | ecosystem: Environmental > Aquatic > Deep subsurface >... | reverse complement strand
CGGCCAGGCGAGCGAGCAGACGGCTTTGGTGGTGCCGGGCGGCGGGCAAACTTATCAATCATATGCCTATAAATATGATACCAGCGCTTTGGCGGCCGGGGATAAATATAGCTTCGGTTTTTATGCCTATGACCAGGCCAACCAGTCGGCGTCCAGTAATTTTACCACGGTAATTAAGCCAGGCCATTGCTGTAACGGCTTAAAAGATGGCAATGAAACTGATATTGATTGCGGCGGTGACTGCTTAGCCTGCTTAGGAGGAGCTTGCAATAAAGCCGAGCCTAATCAGTGCGGCGCCGACGAGGCGAATTGCGATGATAATTTATGCTCCAGCTTTTTCTGCGATTGCCAAAGCGGCGCCTGCCGTTGCGGCACCAAGCCGATAATTTTTAACGTCAGTCCTGATGGCGGTTTTTGCTCTAATGATAAAAATAAATTTTGCGCCGCTGACGCGGACTGCGGCGCGGCTGGCAGCTGCGATACTGACACGCCTAATGGCGCGGTTGGGAATTTTGTCAGTATTACAGGAAGATATTTTGGCAATACCGCTGGCAAAGTTTTATTTAGCAACAATAAAGAAGCAGCTTTGGCCAGTAGTCTAAACGCCAGCTGCTCTAGCGCCTGGTCCGACAGCCAGATTATCGCCGTGGTGCCGGCCAGCGCCAACACCGGCAGCCTGAAGGTTCAAGATAAAAATAATAATTTTGACACTACTGACAATGACCGCGGGCCGCAAGTTAAAGATTTTCTGGTGAATAATTTAAAGCGGCCCGGCGTCTGCTCGGTTAATCCTACAAGCGGCTTTTTAAACGACCGTTTCAATTTACAAGGCAATGCTTTTAATGGAACCGGCCAGGCGGTCTTATTCGGCAGTGACGCCAGCTTCCTGGCGGCCAATAATGCCACCAACTGGACCAATACTTCGGTGGACGCGGCCGTGCCCAATTTGGCCGCTGGCCCGAGTTCAGTTTTCGTTAAAGTCAATAATTTACCGTCCAATAAGCTGTCGTTTACGGTTAAAAGCGACGCGGCCAGAAATCCGGCCATTGATTATATTGAGCCAGCGGCCGGACCGGCCGGGCAGTATATCACCATCTACGGCCGCAATTTTAAAACTTATAACGCGCAAACCAGCTCGGTAAAATTTTATTTGCCGGCCGACCCGGCTAACCAGATTAACGCTGATATAGACTTTCCAGAGGCCTGCCGCTTAAGCTGGTGGCATGATAATTATATCGTAGTCAAGGTGCCTAAAGCAGATAATTTGGGCGCCTATAAAGTCGTGGTAAATAGTAGCGACGGCCGGGCCAGCGCGCCGGCTGATTTTACCATCAATGGCGGAACGCCGGCTCCGGGATTATGTTCGCTTGACCCGAATAACGGCCCGGCCGGCCAGCCGGTGGCCGCTTTTGGCGAAAGATTCGGTTCAACCCAAGGCAGCGGCCGGATACAATATTTTAACAATCAAGCTGGCAGCGTGCGCGGCTGGACCAGCCAGAAAATTGATTCTAACGTGCCCACCGGCGCGGCTTCCGGACCGGTCAAAGTTATCACCAGCCAAGGCGGCATCAGTAACTCCCTGCCTTTTAAAGTGGGCAAATGTTCAACCAGCAGCCAATGCAGTAGCGGCGAAGAATGTTGCGGCGCCGGCAGCTTATGGTCAGGGGTTTGCCGCAAAGCCGGCAGCTGTTCAGAAGGATTAGCCGGCAGCTGTGAATTCAGTTGGAATTTTCGGACCAGCGCCAAACAGGCCGGCGACCCTTGCTATTCGGGCGGCGCGGCCGGCAGTTGCGACGTTACTAAATCCCAATGCGGCGCTAATTTAGTTTGCGATGCCGCCAGCTGCGTTTGCAAAAAATCATGCAATGTCAATAGCGGTGATAATGCCCAATGCCAGGCGGACAGTAGCCGTTGCGGCGCTTACAGCGGCGCGCCGGTTTGTAATCCTAAAACCTGCTTATGCGAATGCACCGATTCCAGCCAATGTCCGACCGGCCAGACTTGCGACCGAAACACCGGCATTTGCAGTCCAAGCCAGATAGAATCTTGCGCCGGCTACGGCAGCCAGTGCGCGTCCGCTTATTTCTGTCCCAACTCGCCGGGCAAATGTTCAACCAGTAGCGGCGGGCCGGCCAAAGTGGGTATCAGCTGCGGCAACCAGGCTTGCCAGGAGTTAACTAAATGTCAAGGCGCGAACGTGGGTATCAGCTGCGGCAACCAGGCTTGCCAGGAGTTAATTAAATGTCAAGGCGCGACCGGAACCAATTTATGTTCTTACAGCGCGGCGCTTAATCGATGTAAAAAGATTTCCGGTAGCTGCGATTTAAATAAAAGCCAAGAAACTAGCGGCTTGACTGATGTTAACGGCAATCGGGTGATTTTGAAGTGCGGCTCGGTTGACGGCCGGAATGCTTGGTATTACGACAGCCAGCAAAGCTGCGTTAGCGGCTACGCCAAAAGCGTGGACGGCAGCAAGTGCTTGGGAACGGCCTGTTCCGCTTGCCCTGACGGCTTTGTTTGCCTGGAAGAGAACGGGACCGGAGTCTGCGCCGTGGACAAAACCATTTGCCCGGCCGGTTCCAACTGCTCTAATAATGAATGCACGAGGCAGGTTCCGGCCAGCTGCGAATGCTGCTGCAATAAAGCCAATAATACCGCGGCCGGCAATCCGGACTGCTGTCCCGGTCTGACTTGCGATAACACCTGCGGCAGCGGCGGAGATTTTGGTTTGTGCACCGGCTGCACCGTAAAAACTGCCGGCGGCAGCGTTGATCAGGCCGCCGCCAACGCCAAGTGCAACTGTTCCGGCACCAGCGGCAAATACTGCGACACGGCCGGCGCTGACGGCTTAGGCGTCTGTAAAGACTGCGCTTCAGTTTCCAGTTTAGAAGAATGTAATAATAAAGGGGCGGGAGTTTGTTGCGTTGACGCCCAAAAGAATACTTGCCGCGCTGGCGCCGGCAAAAGCGGCGGCGCCATTAGTTATAGCGGTCCGAATTATTCCTACTGCGCTTATTATGCTTGCGCCGACACCGGCAACGCCTGTTCAAACAAGCCGGTGGCCAGTTCCACGGCCGCGGTTTATTTAACGCCAGTGGATTGCCAGATTAAATGTTCCAATATAACTTTGCCGGGCCAGGCCTGCGTTAAGGAAGACGGTTCCACCCAAAAAGAAGTTTGCGATAATTCCATTTGTACTGGTTTGACTTGCTTAAATCAGGCTGGCGCGCCGGTTAGCGCCCAGGCTTGCGGCATTTGCTGTTGCGACCCTGGCCGCCAAGACCAATGCGCCGCTCCCTTAAAATGCCAAGCCGATAAAGGCAGTTGTACCGGCGCTAGCCGCGGACTTTGCTGCGGCTGCAGCGCGGATAGCGACTGCGGTTCGGCCGAGACCGTGGGTTGCGGCGCCGACTCTTGTTGTCAGGCCCGGCCGTTAGTGGAAGAGGTTAAGCCGGTCGGCGCCAACGTCTGCCGCAACAATTTGATTCAGGCTATTTTTAACCAGCCGATGCAACTAAGCAGTTTCCGGGGAAATGTGGTCGTGGCCGCTGATTATGGCGCTGGCCAATGTCCGGCCGGCCTAGCGCCCCTAACGGCGGCTTACCAGCCGACTTTGGCCGGCAAAATAAAATTTTGGCTGGCCGAATTGCCGTTAGTCAATAAATTATTCGCCGGTCAAGCCCGGGCCGAAGAGCTAAGCGGCAATTTCTGCGCCGTTACCGGCGCGGTCAGCGGAACCGTTAGCGGCTCTAAAACCATCTTGGAGTTCGCGTCAGCGCGGGTTTTGGAGGCAAACCGAACATATTATGTTATAATAAAAGGAGAGGCTGATTTAATCGACGCAAAGCATGACGGAGTTTTAAGCCAGGACGGCGTGGGCATGAAACCGACCGATGAAATAACTTTTAACGGCGTTGCCTATAAGGGAAAAATCTGGTCATTTATCACCAAAGGCGCCAGCCAAACCGATAGCGGCATTTGCCAGCTGAATTACGTCAAAGTTGATCCGACAAGTTATTTATTTACCACCGCGGTCAATGATCCGGCCGATGACGTTGATCTGGCGCCGCCAGCAGACAAATACGATGCCATTAAAGACAGCGATAAAGTCTTTAGCGCTACGGCTTACTCGGCCGCTGGTCAGCCGATCATGCCTTTCGCCAATGTTTATGATTGGCGCTGGGATTGGGCGATTGACGATCAGGCGGTGGTTAAGTTTAAAAACGGCAGCGCCGCCGCCAACAGCACGGTTCAGACTTTAGTGGCGCAGAATGTTAAAGACGACAGCACCTTGGTTCGCGCCAAGGCCACCATTACGGCCGATACGGCCAACCAGCAAAAATCGGCAGGCAAAGAAACTTCCGGCGCGGCCCGGGCCTACGTGATGCTTTGCGCCAATCCCTGGCCAGCCTATAAAAATGACGCCAGCGGCAATTTAACCTGGCAGCCGTGGCGCGACACTTCGGGCAACTGTTCGGTGGCCGGCGGCGGCTGCTATAACACCAATTTTGAATTATATTATTGCCGCGATGCCGGTGGACCGGGCCTGGCCGACGACCTGCCGGCGGTTTTGAGCGATACGGCGGTGATCCGCCCCGAGGCCGCTCAACAAAATATTTTAAAAGAATTTTATTTTTTCCGGGAAGATTAATATATAAAACTTTTCGTCATTGCGAGCGACTGAAAGGAGCGAAGCAATCTCACGTATGATGAATTTTAAATAATTCGTGAGATTGCTTCGTCGCTGACGCTCCTCGCAATGACAGCTATAATTTTATGTTTGATGATTTGGATAAGCAAACCGCGCAAAACGCAACCCCCCCAACCCCCCTTGTCAGGGGGGAGGCCAAGGCCGAAGACATGTTCGCCGAAGTTGACAAAACCGGTAAGCCGGAAGTCTTTCAACCTAGGCCAGCCAACACGCCGTCCTATGCCACGGTGATTCCGGAAGAGCAGATCTGGAAAAATAGAAAGGGGCTGATTTTCGGCTCGCTGGCCGTGGTTTTAGTTGTCGCCATTAGCGGTTATTTTGGCTTAAAGTTTTTTGCCGGCGATAAGACCGCGCCGGTTAGCCCGCCGGTTCAGACCGAAACCGAAAAGACCAGCCTGGAGACGGTAACGCCGGAGCCGCCGGCCGAAACAACTGCTCCTGAACCGAGCCAGCCGGACGAAACTGCCGTCGTGCCGGAGCGACTGGATAGCGATCAAGACGGCTTGACTGATGAAGAAGAGGCCGCTTTGGGCACCAATGCCAACAATATTGATTCGGACCAGGATGGCTTGACTGACCGCGAAGAAGTCAAAGTCTACCAGACTGACCCGCTAAATTCCGACACCGACGGCGATGGTTACAAGGATGGCGAAGAAATCGCCGGCGGTTATAATCCCAAAGGCCAGGGCAAGCTTTTAGAAATAAATCCATAGAACAAGAAAACAAGAGAAAATTTATGAATATTTTTGATTTTTTTAGAAAAAAATCCACGGCCGAGGCCAGGCCGGAGTTAGCGGTTTCTGGGCCGGTAACGGAGAAGCAGATTACCATTGATAATGTCTCCATTCATGCCATGCCGGAGCGGTTTCGCAACCAGGCAGACAAAATGAACAGCGCCAAAATCGTCGGCCTGACCATTATCGCTGGCGGCGTGGCGTTTTTAATTATCATTTCCGCCGCGCTTTATTATTTTTTATTCCGGCCGCCGAGCGCGACCGAGACGGCTGAAGTAACCGAACCAACTTTAACTGAACAGCTAGAGCAAGTTGAAGCAGGGACCGCGCCGGAAAGCGTTGCCCCGGCAACCACTACCCCCGAATTAGCCACCCTGCCGACTGATGAAAGTTTGGCCACTACCACCGCCACCACCACTCCTGAAGCCGTGTCCGAAGCAGTCGCCGCCGACCTAATACCAGCCGCGGATAGCGACAGCGACGGCTTGACCGACAAGGAAGAAGGTCTTTTGGGCACAAACTCCTTGATTCCGGATTCGGACGGCGATGGTTATGCCGACGGAGCCGAGCTGTTAAACCTATATGACCCGGCCAGTCGGGGCAAATTAACGGACAATCCGACGATTGTCTCTTATGAGAATAAAACCTTTAGTTATAATGTGCTTTACCCCCAGTCATGGCAAGAGAGCACTAATGGCGGCGATGATTCGGTGATGTTTAAATCAGCCGACAATCAATTTATCCAAATCGTGGTTCAGCCCAACGCCGCCAGGCAAACGCTTGACCAATGGTATGTGGAGCAGCTGGTCGTTAGCGCGGTCAAGGAAACCGACCGGGTGAGCGGCGATAGCTGGCAAGGCCTGAAAAGCCGGGACGGCTTGACTTTGTATCTGATGGATGATAAGAAAAATTATATTTTCAGCCTGACCTATAATCCGGGGGAAAGTAGTCTCCTAGAGTACCCTAATATTTATCAGCTGCTGATTAAATCTTTTACCTTAAAATGAGATGGTGGAGATTAATAATAAGGCAAATTGCGGGCTAGCTTTAAAGTTGGTGAAGTCGGCGGCGGAAAAATTCGCTAGCGTTTATAAGGTTAGTGGCCGGGAATTATCCGTGGCTTTTGTCAGCGGCGCGGAAATGAAAAAACTGAACCGGCTTTACCGCGGCCTGGATAAGACTACCGATGTTTTAGCGTTCGCCCTATTAAATAATGCTAAGGGCAATTTAACAGGGCAAGCCGGCGAAGGCGATTTATTGGGCGAGTTGGTGCTGGATTATGCTCAGATCAAGCGGCAAGCCAAGTCGTACGGCCATAGCGCTAGAGAGGAACTGGTTTTCGTTTTGGTCCACGGACTCTTGCATTTAGTTGGTTATGACGATAAAACTGAAGCCGGCCGGCTGAAGATGATGAAATTGGGGGAAGAGTTTATTAAAAATAATTTATGATAAGAGTGGGTAGATTATTCAAAAGTTTCGGCTATGCCGTCAAGGGGTTGGTGAAAACTTTTCGCGAAGAGCAAAATTTACAGATTCAGACCTTAGCCAGCTTAGTGGTTTTAAGCTTGGGCGTTTATTTTGAAATTGAGGCGGGAGAGTGGCTGGTTTTGATTTTGGTGATTTGCTTGGTGCTGGTGGCGGAAATCGCCAATAGCGCGGTGGAGCGCATTACCGACGTTTTAAAACCCAGAATTAACAGTTATGTCAAAGAAATTAAAGATATCATGGCGGCCGCGGTGCTTTTATCCTCTTTGGCCGCGATTATAGTCGGCGCGATAATTTTTTGGCCGCACCTGTATAAATTATTTGGACAGCTTTAAAAATTTTTAGTATAATAATCATATTATGAAAGATAACATTATCGCCGGACTGGACATCGGTTCAACCGCCATTAGATTAGTGGTCGGGCAGAAATCCTTGAGAGATTCCGGGGAACAATTGCAGATTTTGGGCGCGGTCACCGTGCCGGCCGAAGGCATTAACCGCGGCGTGGTCAATTCGATTGAAGACGCCACTTCGGCGATTTCGGCCTGCCTGGAAAAAGCCGAGAGATTGATCGGCGTGCCGGTTACCAACGTCTGGGTGGGCATCAACGGCCCGAATTTAAAGTGCGAAAAAAGCCATGGCGTGGTGGCCGTCGGGCGAAGCGACAATGAAATCACCGAAGACGACGTCAATCGGGCGATTGAAGCGGCCCAGGCTTTGTCCGTGCCGCCTAATTATGAAATTCTGCACGTCATTCCGGTGAAATTTACCGTGGACAATCAGGAAGGCATTAAAGACCCGATCGGCATGACCGGCGTCAGGCTGGAAGTGGAAACTTTAATTATTCAGGGATTAAGTAGCCAGATAAAAAATTTAACCAAAGCCATTTACCGCACCAGCTTGGAAATTGAGGATTTGGTGTTGTCGCCTTTGGCCGCGAGTGAGGTGGTAATCGGGCCCAAACAAAAGGAATTGGGCGCGGCTTTAATCAATATCGGTTCCGCCACCACCTCTTTGGCCGTGTTTGAGGAAGGCGAATTGTTGCACGCCGCGGTCATCCCGATCGGCTCGGAACATATCACCTCCGACGTGGCCATCGGGCTAAGGTGCCCGATTAATTTGGCCGAGCGCATAAAATTGGAATATGGTTCGGCCAGAAGCGATAAATACGGCAAAAAGGACGAGGTGGACGTTTCGGAGCTGGCTAAGGAAGAAAACGTTTTGGAGGAAAGTATGACAGTTTCCCGAAAATACGTGGCCGAAATCATTGAAGCGCGGGTAGAATACGTGGCCGAAATCATTGAAGCGCGGGTAGAAGAAATTTTTGAAAAAATTGACAATGAACTGAAAAAAATCGACCGCAGTGGGATGCTCCCGGCCGGAGTATTTTTAATCGGCGGCGGCGCCAAGTTGGCTGATATCGTGGCGGCGGCTAAAAACAAATTGCGCCTGCCCGCCTGTTTGGGCGTAAATAAAAATGTGCCTTTGGTCATTGATAAAGTCAATGACGTAAATTATCTGACCGCTCTGGGGTTAGTGGCTTGGGGCAACCAATTAACCAAAGGCGCCAAAGGCTCAAGACTGAGCTGGCCGGGAAGCGGCGCGGCCGGCAAGACTCTGGAGAAAATCAAGCAATGGTTCAGCTCGCTGATTCCTTAAAGCGGGGTGTATAAAAGTTTTATACAGCTCATAATTTTGACCCGGATTTTCGGCTCTTGATAAATTTTTAATAATAGGCTAAAATAAAAATAGCTTAATTTCTAATCTCTTTTTTATAAATATGGCGGAAGTAAAACCCATAGTGGAAACCTTTGCCAAAATAAAAGTCATCGGCGTCGGCGGGTCGGGCGGCAGCGCGGTTAATCGCATGATTGATTGCGGCATCCGCGGCGTGGAATTCATCGCGGTCAATACCGATGTCCAGGCCCTGCACTACAATAAGGCTTCAAAAAAGGTTCATATCGGTAAAACCATTACCCGCGGTTTGGGCGCGGGCATGGATCCGGAACTGGGCAAACGTTCGGCCGAAGAGGCGCAGAACGATATTCGCGACATGTTAAAAGACGCGGACATGGTTTTCGTGACTTGCGGCTTAGGCGGCGGTACCGGCACGGGCGCTTCGCCCATCATCGCCGAAATCGCCCGCGACCTGGGCGCTTTGACCGTGGCCGTGGTGACCAAGCCGTTTTCTTTCGAAGGCGCGCAGAGAAAAAATATCGCCGAGCGCGGCTTATCCGAATTGGCCGATAAAGTTGATACCATTATTACCATTCCCAACGATAAATTATTGCAAGTCATCGATAAAAAAACTTCGCTACTCGACGCCTTTATGGTGGTGGACGAAGTTTTGCGCCAAGGCGTGCAAGGAATTTCCGAACTGATTACCGCGCCCGGCTTAATAAACGTTGATTTTGCCGACGTTAAAGCCGTTATGGCCAACGCTGGCTCGGCTTTGATGGGTATCGGCCAGGCCTCGGGCGAAAATAAAGCCATTGAAGCGGCTAAAGCCGCCATCAGCTCGCCCTTATTGGAACTTTCCATTGAAGGCGCGCGCGGCATTCTTTTCACCATCGTGGGCGGGCCCAATTTAAGCATGCATGAAGTTAATGAAGCGGCCAAAGTGGTGACTAGTTCGGCCGATGAAGACGCTAAGATTATTTTCGGCGCCGTGATTGATGAAAGATATAAAGATGAAATTAAAATAACCGTGATAGCGACTGGCTTTGACGGCCGGCGCGTGGGCGTTTCCGAGGCGATTTCTTCGGAACGAGCCTATACGCCCAATCCCTATATCAGCGCGGAAGAGGAAAAAGATAAAAAGGACCTGTTAAAAAAGAAAAGCAAAATTTCGCCTTTAAAGCAGGCCCAGGCCGAACCAGCGCAAAAGAAAGGTCTAGAAGAGGCCGAAGACGACGAACTTGGCATTCCGGCCTTTATCCGCAAAAAAATGATGTAGTCCTTCGCTTGTCATTCCGGCCTCCGAGCCGGAATCCATTTCCTTATATATTAAGCACCCCGGCAGGGGTGTTTTTATTTTCCCAAAGTTGAAATATTGGCTTAAGAATGGTAAAGTTGAATTATAAATTATGAATGGACAAGATAGGAAAAATATAAAAACGGGATTGCGTGTCGCTATCATACAAAAGCATCATCAGGGCACGGGCGAGCTGACCCAGGGCATCGTAGCCGATATTTTAACCAATTCAGTCAATCATCCGCGCGGCATTAAGGTGCGCCTCCAAAGCGGGGAAGTGGGCAGGGTGCAGGTGATATATAGATGAAGACCTCACCCCAACCCTCTCCTTGGCAAGGAGAGGGAGACATATCCACATATCCACAGGCCAAAACGGAAAAGCTGGAAAGAAAAATAAAAAATGTCTTAATAATTTTTTAAAAATATTCTAAAATTAGCCAAACTGGTTAAAGCTTGACTATACTATATCTAGTGGTATAATTAAATTAGCTACTACAAGATATGGTTAATTGCCCCAGGTGGCCGCTAAAGCACTTTTAACTGAACCCCGTGCCAATAGGTGCTTTTTTTGTTGGTTAAATCCCCCTAACCCCCTTTGTTAAAGGGGGCGGCAATAAATATGCGTTGTCCCGTCTGCTATTATGAAGATTCAAAAGTAATCGACTCGCGCGTGGCCTCCGACGGCCTGTCCATCAGGCGGCGGCGCGAATGTTTGAAGTGCGGCTTCAGGTTCTCCACCTATGAAGAAGTGGAAATATTGGACTTAATCGTGGTCAAGCGCGACGGCCGTAAAGAAACCTACACGCGCGAAAAAATCGTTAAAGGGCTAAGGCGGGCGCTGGAAAAACGGCCCATCACCGAGGACAGCTTTAAAAAGCTGATTAACTCGATTGAGCGCGACTTGCAAATTTTAAGGAAAAATGAGGTAACTTCTGACCAGATCGGGCAAATTGTCATGAAAAATCTGAAGCGCGTTGACCAAGTGGCCTATATCCGCTTCGCCTCGGTCTATGAATCATTCAAAGACGCGCATGAATTTAGAAGAGAGTTGAATAAATTATTAAAAAGTAAGGGAACTGGATCCCGGGTCAAGCCCGGGATGACAAAGAAGTAATATGGAAAATAATTTGACGCAAATTTTAAAACGTTCCGGCGAAATCGCGCCGTTTGATAAGGAAAAGATTGTTAACGCGATTTACGGGGCCACCGAAGCCGTGGGCAAGGCTGACATGTATTTGGCGCAGAAGTTCGCTGACCAGGTGGTGGTGCTGTTAAACGAGAAATTTCATTCAAGAAGCATTCCGGCCGTGGAAGAAGTCCAGGACCTGGTGGAAGAAATTTTAATCAAGAACCGCCAGATTAAAACCGCCAAAGCTTATATTCTTTACCGCGACCAGCGCGCCAGATTGCGCGAGATGAAGTCCATGATTGATTCGGACGAGTTGATGGCCGGCTATTTAAACCAAAGCGACTGGCGGGTCAGGGAAAACTCCAACATGAGCTATAGCCTGCAGGGCCTAAATAACCATCTGGCTTCGGCCATCTCCTCTAATTATTGGCTTAACCAAGTCTATTCGCAAAATATCAGGGAAGCTCACAAAGGCGGGGATTTGCATTTGCACGATTTGCAGCTTTTGGCCGCTTATTGCGCCGGCTGGGATTTGCGCGAGTTGTTAATCCGCGGCTTCGGCGGCGTGGCCGGCAAAGTTGAGGCCAAGCCCTTATTGCGCCGGCTGGGATTTGCGCGAGTTGTTAATCCGCGGCTTCGGCGGCGTGGCCGGCAAAGTTGAGGCCAAGCCGGCCAAGCATCTGCGCACCGCCCTGGGGCAAATCATTAATTTTTTCTACACTTTGCAGGGCGAGGTGGCCGGCGCCGAAGCTTTCGCCAATTTTGACACTTACCTAGCGCCGTTCGTGCGCCACGATAATTTAAGCTATAAGGACGTTAAGCAGGCTTTGCAGGAATTTTTATTTAACATCAACGTGCCGACCCGGGTGGGCTTTCAGACGCCCTTTACCAACATCACCATGGATTTAACGCCCGGCCCGACCACGGGCGAGGAAAACGTGATTATCGGCGGCAAAGTCATGCCGGAAAAATATAAAGATTTTCCGGCGGAAATGGACATGATTAATCTGGCTTTCGCCGAGTTGATGATGGAGGGCGACGCCAAGGGCCGAGTCTTCACTTTTCCCATCCCGACTTACAATATCACCCGCGACTTTAACTGGGAGTCGCCGGTGGCCACTAAAATTTTTGAGATGACGGCCAAATACGGCATTCCTTATTTTTCCAATTTTGTTAATAGCGACATGAATCCGGAAGACGCGCGTTCAATGTGCTGCCGCCTGCGGCTGGATAACCGAGAATTAAGAAAGCGCGGCGGCGGACTGTTCGCGGCCAACCCGCTAACCGGTTCTATCGGCGTGGTTACCATTAATCTGCCGCGGCTGGGCTATCTTTCCAAAAGCAAAGAGGAGTTTTACGAGCGGTTGGACAATTTAATGCAAGTGGCTTCGGAAAGCCTGGAGAT
>Ga0210015_1004137_pt1 | contig 12448 bp, 8 predicted proteins | sample CryGeymeta201522_FD_185471 | JGI IMG/M metagenome (GOLD analysis project Ga0210015, IMG submission 185471) | Groundwater microbial communities from Crystal Geyser aquifers in Utah, USA - Crystal Geyser metaG 2015-22 (SPAdes) (version 2) | ecosystem: Environmental > Aquatic > Deep subsurface >... | reverse complement strand
GCCGCCTGCTGGATCGCGTTCAGCAAGGCCTGCTGATGCGCAGGCGCGCGCGCCGCGATCACGCCGAGATTGGCGACCAGCAGCGCGCCGACCTCGACGGCGATCAGCGCGATCACCACCACGGCGATGACGTGGCTGGCGTTCTCGGACAGGCGCGGCCCGAGCAGCGGCGTCCGCGCCAGCATCCGCGACAGGCCGGTGATGACATAGACGATCAGGATCGCGGTGACGACCGGCACGAACAGGCTGCGGCCGATCACCAGCAGCCAGCCGATCATCAGCGTCAGCGCGACGCCATAGACCAGATCGCGAAAGCGGTTCTCCATGGCGGCGGCTCCTGCCGTTGTGCGCGGGGGATGCGCTGCCTCTACCCCCGGTAAGGCGCGAACGCCGCGTCCGGGTCGGCGCCCGACCACAGCGCAAGGCTCAGCAGCACCCGCGCCTTCGGCCCGTCCAGATGCCCCGAGGCCAGCGCGCCGCGCGCGAGCAGGTCGATCTCGCCGCCGGGATAGCCATAGGTGCGCGTGAAGCCCGGCGACGCCTGCGTGCGCGCGCTGAGCGCGACCGGCATCGCCGCCGCCAGCGCGCCGACCAGCGGCGCGACCTCGGCGGCGACATGCCCGGCGCCGACGCCCTCGATCACCGCGCCGCGATAGCCAAGCGGCGCAAGCGCGCCCAGCAGCCGCCCGTCGTCGCCCAGCGCGATCTTGAGCAAGGCCACCGGCGGCGGCGCGCCCTCAGCCATCGCCAGCACCGGCGCGCGCGCGACGCGCGCAAACAGCCGCAGAGCGCCCTCCGCGACAATTCCCAGCGGCCCGGTCAGCGGCGAGACAAAGGCCGAGGGCAGCGCGGCGTGGGCCTTGCGCACATGGCGCGCGGCGTGAACCTCGTCATTCAGAACCACCAGCGCGCCAAGGCCGCGCGCCTGCGGCGCCGCCGCCACGGTGACGGCGGCCAGCAGGTTGGCGGGACCATCCGCGCCAGGCGCCGTCGCGCCGCGCATCGCGCCGATCACCACCACCGGCCTGTCGCCCGCCACCAGCAGATCGAGCGCGAAGGCGGTCTCCTCGATGGTGTCGGTGCCCTGGATCACCACGGCGCCGTCGCAGCCTTGCGCGAACGCCACCGCAATCTCGCGCGCCACGTCGATCATGTGCGCCAGCGTCAGCGAGGCGCTGGCCAGACGCAGCGGCGCGCGCGCCTCGATGTCGGCCACAGCCGCCAGTTCGGGCACGGCGGCGACCAGATCGCCCGCGTCCAGCGTCGGCGCGATGCCGCCGCCTGCTGCGGGCGTCATGGTGATGGTGCCGCCCAGCGACAGGACCAGGATGCGCGCGCGCATCAGAACGGGATCTGCAGCGAGAGCGAGCCGAACTGCGTCCAGCCGTTGCGCGTCTCGAACTCGGGCGCGCGGAACACGTGGCTGTAGGTCAGCATCGCCCCGCGCAGGCGAAGCGCCGCGCCCGCCGCCAGCTCGGGCACGAAGGTCTCGCTGTCCACGCTGCGGCTGTCGCGAAAGGTGGCGCCGTCGAGAAACAGGTTGCGCCCCACCAGCCGCCCCTCGGCGCTGACGAACACATACCAGCCCTCCGGCGCCTGCTTGTCCACTGCGGCGAACCCCGCCAGCGAGCGGCGCACGCGCGGCGGGCCATAGTCCATGTCGAGACTGCGCCCCGCGCGCAGCGTCAGCGCGCCGGACAGAGAGGTGTCCACCGTGCCCAGCGCGACCGTCGCCTGCGGAATCGCGTCCACCTCCAGCCCCCAGAATTCCGGCCCCAGCGCGGCGCCGATCTTGTGCGACTGCTCATAGACCACGCGAAACGCGACCTCGGTGGGCAGTTGCGTGTCCCAGCCCTTGGGGTCGTCGCCAATGAACCTGTGCACCAGCTTCTGCGTCTGCTCCGCCAGCGACGGCGGGCCGACCACGCCTAGGTCGAGCGCCACGGTGTCGAGCCGGGTTCCGGTGTCGGCGCTCAACGCCACGGTGCCGAACAGGTATCCCGCGTAGGGACGGTCGTCCAGCGGCGGATCGCGCAGGGTGATGTCGCTCGGGGCGAACATCGCCTGCCCCAGGCCATAGGTCACGCGCCAGGTGTCCGCCTGCACAAACCCCGACATCTGGTCGCGCACGAACAGCGCCCATTGCGGCAGCGCGTCGGGCGAAGGCGAATAGCGCAGAAAGGCGCCGTTGGTGTATTGCTCGTCAAAGCCTGCGAAGATGTCGTTCTCAAGAATGAAGGTCAGCACGCCGGGCGACGCCGCCTCCCCGGCCAGCGCCGGCAAGGCGCCTCCCGACGCCGCCAGCACCGTCAGAGCGCGCCCGAGCCAGCGCCCGCGTTTCGCCATCGGCATTGCGTCTCCATCCCCATGAGCCAGCGCGCGCGCCATGCAAAGCGTCGCCGCTCGCGCGCTGAAAGAAAAGCCTTGTCGCAGGCCCGGCGGTCAGAAAGACCCGAAGCCTGGCGTCACCAGCGTCGCCAGCGCGCTGGCTCTGAACAGCCGCGCATAGGCCATCGCGTCAGGCCGCCGCTGCGCCCCGCGCGGGGCCGCCTTCGCCGCGCAGGCTGAACCACGTCACATAGACCACCGGCAGGAACACCAGCGTCAGCAGCGTCGCCACCATCAGCCCGCCCATGATCGCGAACGCCATCGGCCCCCAGAACACCGTCGGCGCGATCGGGATCAGCCCCAGCACGGTGGACATCGCCGTGAGCATCATCGGCCGGAAGCGCGAGGTCGCCGCCGCCACCACCGCCTCCCGCATCGCCAGCCCCGCGGCGCGGTCGCTCTCGATCTGCACGATCAGGATCACCGCGTTCTTGGCGATCATGCCCAGCAGCGCCAGAACGCCGAGGATCGCGACAAAGCCCAGCGGACTGGACGAAATCAGCAGCGCGCCGACCACGCCGATCAGGCCCAGCGGCATGACCAGCGTCACCATCGCCAGCCGCTGAAAGCTTTGCAGCTGGATCATCAGGAAGGTGAACATCAGGAACATCATCAGCGGCGCCACCGCCAGCACCGAGGCGCGCGAATCGGCGCTCTCCTCGGCGATGCCGCCGATCTCGATGCGATAGCCGACCGGCAGCGCGGCGCTCAGCGCGTCGATCTGCGGCTGAATCGCGGCGACCACGGTTTCGGGCAGCACCCCCGGCGCCACGTCGGCGCGCGCCGTCAGCGTGGTCTGTCGGTCGCGCCGCCAGATCTGCGGCTGCTCCTGTTCGTAGGAGAAGGTCGCGAACTGGCTCAGCGCCACGGTGCGCCCGTTGGGCAGCGGCACCTGCAAGGCGCTGAGCGTGTCGAGCGCGATGCGGTCCGTCTCGCTGGCGCGCGCGACCACGTTGACCAGATAGATGTCGTCGCGCAGTTGCGTGACCGTGGCGCCCGAGGTCAGCGTGCCGATCACGTTCGACAGGCCCCGGCTGCTGAAGCCCAGCCGACGCGCCTGATCCTGATCGACCTGGATGCGCAACTGGCGCGCCGGCTCCATCCAGTCGAAGTTGACCCGCCGCACGTCCGGCTGCGTCGCCATCGCCCCGGCGACCTTCATCGCCTCGGTGCGGACCCGCTCCACGTCCGGCCCGACCACGCGCCATTGCAGCGGCCAGCCCACCGGCGGCCCAAGCTCCAGCGGCGTCACCCGCGCCACGACGCCGGGGAACCGCTCGGCCAGCAGCGTCTCAAGCCGGGCCTGCAGCCGCTCACGCGCCGCGATGTCCTTCGCCACGATCACATGCTGGCCGAAAAAGTCGTTGGGCAACTGCACGTTGAGCGGCAGATAGAACCGCAGCGCGCCGCGCCCGACATAGGCGCTCCAGCGCTCCACGTCGGGGTCTTGGGCAAGAATGGCGTCGAGCCGCGCCACCACGTCCTCGGTCGCGCGCGTCGAAGCCTTTTGTTGCAGCGTCAGATCGACCAGCAATTCGGTGCGGTCGGAGGCGGGAAAGAACTGCTGATCGACCAGCCGCATCCCCCAGAGCGAGGCGCCGAACAGCGCCAGCGTGGCGACGATGGTGATCCAGCGGAAGCGGATCGCGGTTTGCAGCAGGCCGCGATAGGCGCGCATGGTGATCCCCGGCGGCGCCTCCGCCGCGCCGCCCTCCGGCATCTTCAGAATCGCCATGCCGATCACCGGCGCGAACAGCACCGCCACGAACCACGACGCGATCAGCGCGATCCCCACCACCGCGAAGATCGAGAACGTGTATTCGCCCGCCGAACTGGCGGCGAAGCCGATCGGCACGAAACCCGCGATGGTGATCAGCGCGCCGGTCAGCATCGGCGCGGCGAGGTTGGCGTAGGCGAAAGTCGCCGCCTTCTCCTTGCTGTCGCCCGCAGCGATCCGGCGCATCATCGCGTCCACGGTGGTCATCGCGTCGTCCACCAGCAGCCCCAGCGCGATGATCAGCGCGCCCAGCGACACGCGCTGCAGGTCGATGTCGAGCAGATCCATCACCACGAACACGACCGCCAGCGTCAGCGGGATCGCCATCGCCACCACCATGCCGGGCCGCGCGCCGAGGCTGAGGAAACTCACCGCGATGATGATCACGACCGCCTGCCACAGCGAGGTGGTGAAATCGGCGATCGCCGCATCCACCGTCACCGCCTGATCGGCGACCAGCACCGGCTCGATGCCCAGCGGCAGGTCCGCCGTGATCCGCGCCATGGCGTCCTTGATCTGCGCGCCCAGCGCCAGAATGTCGCCGCTGTCCACCATGGATATGGCCAGCCCGATGGCGGGCGCGCCATTGACCCGGAACAGCGGCTGCGGCGGATCGACCAGTCCGCGCCGCACTGCGGCCACGTCTCCGAGGCGCACCATGCGCTCGCCGACGAGGATGTTGACCTCCAGCAGGTCGCGCTCGCTGACGAAGGCGCCGGAGACGCGCAGCGAGACGTTCTCCTGATCGGTGCGGATCACCCCCGCCGGGCTGACCGCGTTCTGCGCCGCCACCGCGTCGAACACCGCCGTATAGTCGAGGCCGAGGCTGGCGATGCGCTCAGGCGCGAACTCCAGATAGATCGTCTCGTCCTGCGCGCCGACCAGCTCGACCTTCGAGACGTCGGGCAGGAACAGCAGTTGCGAGCGCACCCCTTCCACCGCGTCGCGCAATTCGCGCTGGCTGAAGCCGTCGGCGGTGAAGCCGTAGATGAAGCCGAAGGTGTCGCCGAAATCGTCGTTGAAGAACGGGCCGATCACGCCCGCAGGCAGCGTGTGGCGGATGTCGGCCACCCGCTTGCGCACGTCATACCATCTGTCGGGGATCTCGGCGGAGGTGACGGCGCCCTCGATGTCCACGAAAATCGTGGTGCGGCCCGGTCGGGTGTAGCTGCGCACCACGTCCAGCCCGTCCACCTCCTGCAAGGTGCGCTCGATGCGCTCGGTCACCTGCAGCAGCGTCTCGTCCATGGTGGCGCCGGGCCAGGCGGCGGAGACGACCATCGTCTTGATGGTGAACACCGGATCCTCGGCGCGGCCCAGCCCCAGAAAGGCGCTCACGCCCGCGATCACCGCCACGATCATCAGATAGATCGTGAGAGACCGGCTGCGGATCGCGATGGCCGAAAGGTTCGGCCCGATCATGACGGGTCGCCCAGCAGGCGCACCTTCTGGCCGGGCAGGATCGCCTGAACGCCCGCCGTCACCACCACGTCGCCGATCTCAAGCCCGCGCGCGACCGACACCTCCGCCGGGCCGAAGCGCGCCAGCTCGACCGGGCGCAGCGAGACGGTGGCGCTGGCCGGATCGACGATCCACACCGCAGGCGCGCCCTCGGCGCGCGTCAGGGCGCTGGCCGGGATCACCACGCCCGCGCCTGCGTCGAGCGTCACGGTTCCGGTGACGGTGGCGCCCAGCCGCATCGCCGCAGGCGGCTGCTCCAGCCCGACCTTGACGCGGAACGTGCCGGTGACCGGATCGGCGCGCGGCGCAATCTCGCGCACCCTGCCCGCCGCCGTCACGCCGGGGTCGATGCTGAGCGCGACGCGCACCTTGGGGTTGCGCGGCGCCGACTGGATCACCGCCGCAGGCACGTCGAACACCGCGTCGCGGCCGTCGTCGCGGGCGATGCGCGCGATCATCCGGCCCGGCTGGACCACCTCGCCCGGCTCGGCGCCGCGCGCGGTGACCACGCCGGAGGCGTCGGCGCGCAATTCGGTGTCTGCGACGCGGTTGCGCGCGATCTCAAGCTGCGCCTTGGCGGAATCGGCGGCGGCCTCAAGCGTCTGGAGGGTCTGGAGCGCCTCGTCATAGCGCTGGCGGGTGGTGAAGCCGCGCTCAAGCAGCGTCTTCTGGCGCTTGAAGTTCGAGCGCGCCTCGACAAGCTGACCCTCCGCCGCCGTCAGCGCGGCGCGCGCGCCGCGCAGGGCGTTCTCCTCGTCCTGGCTGTCGAGCCGCGCCACCAGTTGCCCCGGCGCCACCACGTCGCCGACGCTGACCAGCCGCTCGATCATCCTTCCACCGATGCGGAAGGCGAGGTCGGCTTCGGTCTCCGCCTCGATCAGCCCCGACAGCGTCAGCGTCTCGCCCGCCGCATTTGCGCCGACCGTGACCACCCTCACCGGGCGCGGCTCGGGCGCGGCCGCCTCGGGCGCGTCGTCGCAGGCCGCCAGCGACAGCGCCATCGCCGCAAGACCGATCACGCCGCCGCAGCGCCTTTTGCGATCACGCATGAAGCCCTCGTCTGTTATCGGCCTTTTGCAGGCGAAGTTGTGATGATTTCATCTGCGAGAGCGACATTGTTGTGCACTACGCCACAGGTTCGTCGGGTAGCATAGGCGGTCTGAGGAGACAATTTAAATGTTTGTTCATACTGCGTCGGCGGCCAGAGGCGCGCGGCGGGATCCGTCTGCGCGCATCGACGGTGAACGGCGCCGTGCCGCTGAGCGGCGCGCGGCCGGGCGGCGCGCGTTCCTGCGACGGCGCGCTGGACGCGGCGCGGCGCCGGCCGCGCCGACGCGTCACATCGCGTAGCGCAGCACGGCGGCCAGTTGCGCGCCTTCGGGGATGTCCTGCTGACGCACCGCCAGCACCCGCGCGCCCGTGTTCAGCGCCAGCGTGGCGATCTGATCGACGACGCCATAGGTCTCGGCGCCTTCGGCTTCGGCGAACATCACCTCGCCGGTCGCCTCGTCGATCAGGCCGGGGATGGCGGCGTCCATGTCCACCATCAGCGCCTCGACCGCGCCCGCCGCCGCCGCGCGCGCCGCCAGCGCGACATCGGTGGTGGCGCGCCGCTGGTCGAGCCGCGAGGCGTAATGCGCGCGCAGGTCGGCCACCTCGGCGGCGTAGCTGGCGTCCAGGATCGGGCGCGCGGCGGCGGCGAGTTCGGCCGGGGTCGAGCGATCCGTCGCCTCGTGGAAGCCGTCGGCCAGCAGATGGGGATAGCTGCACACCGAGCGGAAAATCTGCTCGAGCGGCGGGTTGCACGCCAGGATCAGCGGCGCGGTCTCGCCGCGCAGCACGGGCCGCAGCGCGGCCTCGACGGCGCGCGCATACTGGCGCAGCCGCACCTTCTGGCCTTCGGACCCCGCGATCCGGCGCGAATGCGAGCGGTCGTTGATCGACGCCTTGCCCACCGCGCTGGCGGCGTCCTTCGGCATGCCGGGAACCCGCACCTCCTGCGGCGCGCCATCGGCGGAGAACGCCACCAGCCGCGCGTCGTTCTCCGACAGCGCCAGCACATGGCCCGCGTGCGGAAAGGTGATCGCGCGCAGCAGCGGCTTGAGGTGGAAGCGGTCGGAGACCTGAACCGTCGCGCTGAGCCGGTTGGCGAGGCGAAAGGTGCGCACGCTGTCGGGCGTGGCCAGCACCGCAAGGCTGCGCGCCTGCACGGCCCAGAAATCGTCGTCTTCGGCGATGTCGTCGAAATGCTCGGCCAGCGCCAGCGCGCGGCGCTTGTCCAAGCCCGCCGCCTCAAGCTGCGCCATGGCGTCGCGCGCGAGGTTCTGGAACGCGATGCGGCTGGCGTCGGCTTGCTGGGTCAGCGGCGTGGTCTCGACATAGATCGACACGCAGGCGTCGGCGCGCACGGCGGCGAGGCGGCGATAGGCGTCGGGACCGGGAATATCGACGTGCAGCATGGCGGGCGTTCCTTGTTAGATTGGTCGCATGATTGAAACTTACACAACGCGGAGCCTTAGAACGCCCGCGACGCCCGCGCAACGGCGGCCCGCGTTCAGAAGCGCCGGACGACGTGACGCATCGCACAGGGCGCGTCGGTCAGCCCGTGCGGCGGCGCCGGGGCGCTCTTCGGGCGTGGTGAAGCGGGAGCAGGTCCAGTCCCGCCTGAAGCCGCCCGGCCACATCGCGCTGTCGGCGAAACTGCGGCTGAACTGCGCGCGTCTTCGCGGCCGCCATGCCTTTTTCCGCGCCCCGATCAACGCCGCACCGCCTTGAGCAAGCGCAAAGCCGCCCGCCCGCTCCATGAAAAATCTTTAATCCGGCGGCAAACCGGATTTCATCGCGGGTGTCTATCTCCGACCCATCGCGCTCCCCCCCCGCCGGAGCGCCCTTTCAGGACCCGGGAAGGACACCATGACCGAGAGACCCGTTTTCCACCTGCCGCGCGCTGGCGCGGCGCGCAATCTTGCGATGGCGACTTTTGGCGCGCTCGCGATGGGCGCGCTGGTCTGGGCGCCACAGGCCGAGGCCGAGGGGCGCCCCGGCGCGGTCGCGGACCTCGTCGAACAGGTCAGCCCCGCCGTGGTGACGATCCTCGCCGAGCAGACGCCGACCGCGCAGGAGACGCGGCGCTTCGGGCGCTCGCCCTTCGAAGGCACGCCGTTCGAGGAGTTCTTCCGCCGCTTCGGCCCGCCGGGCGGAACGCCGTCGCCAGACGCCCCGCGCGGCGGTCCGCATCAGGGCCCGCGCGCCGCAGCGCAGGGGTCGGGCTTCGTGCTGGAGAGCGACGGCTACATCATCACCAACAACCATGTCGTCGAGGACGCGTCGCGCGTCACCGTGCGGCTGTCCGACGCGCGCGCGCTTGAGGCGACCGTGGTCGGGACCGATCCGAAATCCGACCTCGCGCTGCTCAAGGTCTCCGCCTCCGGCCTGCCGCATGTCACGCTGGGCGACAGCGACGCGCTGCGCGTGGGCGAGGACGTGATCGCGGTCGGCAACCCGTTCGGCCTTGGCGGCACGGTGACGCGGGGCATCGTCTCGGCGCTGGCGCGCGACATCAACGCCGGGCCGTATGTGGACTTCATCCAGACCGACGCGGCGATCAACCGGGGCAACTCCGGCGGGCCGCTGTTCAACATGGCCGGTGAGGTGGTGGGGGTGAACACCGCGATCTACTCGCCCAGCGGCGGCTCGGTGGGCGTCGGTTTCGCCATTCCGTCCAACGTGGTCTCGAACGTGGTGGCGCAGCTGCGCGAGCATGGCGCGGTGGAGCGCGGCTGGCTGGGCGTGTCGATCCAGAGCGTGACGCCCGACATCGCGCAGGCGCTGGGCATGGACGCCGCGCGCGGCGCGCTGGTCGCCGATCTGGTCGAGGGCGCGCCGGCGCAGGGGCGTCTGGCGCCGGGCGACGTGATCCTGTCGTTCGACGGCGCGCCGGTGAACCAAAGCCGCGACCTGCCCAAGCTGGTCGGCGCCGCGCGCGCCGGGGCGACGGTGGCGATGGACGTGCTGCGCGACGGCGCCGAGGTCACGGTGGAGATGACCGTGGGGCGGCTTGAGACGCCGCAGACCGCCGCCGCGACCACCACCGCGACCCCTGACGCGACCCCCGACGCGAGCGCGGAGTCCGCGCGGCTCGGCGCGACCGTGGCGCCGCTGACCGGCGAGGCGCGCGCAGCGGCGGGGCTGGCGCCCGATGTCGGCGGCGTGCTGGTGACGGCGGTCGATCCCGACGGCGTCGCCGCCTCGGCGGGCCTGCGCCCCGGCGACGTGATCCTGCGCGTCGGCGATACGGCGGTCGCCGCGCCGCAGGACTTCGCGGCGGCGGCGGATGCGGCGGATCGCGCCCTGCTGGTGCAGATCGCGCGCGGCGAGGCGCGGCTGTTCATCGGCGTGCCGCTGGCGTGAGACCCGCGTCCCGGCCAAATCCTTGACCGGCGTCAATCGAGACGCCGGCCGCGCGCATTATGTATGACAGATTGCCGACGATCCCGGCTCGTCCGCCAGCACTGAGAACGCAGACCATGACCCGCCGCATCCTGATCGTCGAGGACGACGCCGAAACCCGCGCCTATCTGGCCAAGGGCCTCACCGAGGGGGGCTATCTGGTGGAGACCACCGGCTCGGGCCGCGAGGGGCTGTATCTGGCCACCGGCGGCGGCTTCGACGCGCTGCTGCTCGACCGGATGCTGCCCGATCTCGACGGGCTGTCGCTGCTGAAATCGGCGCGCGCGGCGGGGGTGGCGACGCCCGCCATCCTGCTGACCGCGATGAGCGCGACCGATGAGCGGGTGCGCGGCCTGCGCGCGGGCGCCGACGACTATCTGGTGAAGCCGTTCGCCTTCGCCGAGCTGGAGGCGCGGCTGGAGGCGGTTCTGCGCCGCCCCGCCGACGCCGCGCCCGCCAGCGAGACGCAGCTTGTCTGCGGCGACCTCACGCTCGACCTGATCGCGCGGGAGGCGGCGCGCGGCGCGCGCAAGGTGCAGCTTCAGCCGCGCGAGTTCCAGATGCTCGAATTCCTGATGCGCAGACAGGGCCGCGTGGTGACGCGCACCATGCTGCTTGAAGGGGTCTGGGACTATCGCTTCGACCCCAGAACCAACGTGATCGACGTGCATATCAGCCGCCTGCGCCGCAAGATCGACGCGGAGGGCGAGCCGCAACTGATCCGCACCGTGCGCGGCGCGGGCTACATGATGAGCGCGGAGGGCTGAGCCCCGTGCCGCGCCCCCTCCTGCGCCCCCTCCTGCGTCCGATCCTGCGCAACGCCACCTCGCGGTTGATCGCGGCCTATCTGCTGGCCGCCGCGTTCTCGACCGGGCTGGCGCTGGGCTTTGTCTACTGGACGGCGGGCGGCGTGATCGACGCCGAGGCGCGGCAGGTGGTGGAGGCGGAGCTGCGCGGGCTGGCCGACGACTATGCGCGCGGCGGCGCGCCGGGGCTGGCGCGCGCGATCACCCGTCGGGTGGAGCAGACGCCCGCCCGGCCGGAGGGCCGCGACGCGGTCTATCTGCTGGCCACGCCCGGCGGCGCGCGGATCGCGGGCAACCTGACGCGCTGGCCCGGAGATGCGCCGCCCGGGTCGGGCTGGCTGACGCTGCAGCTCTACCGCGTCGGCGCCGACGCCCCGACCACGATCTCGGGCGCCGCGCTGCGGCTGGCGGGGGGCGAGCGGCTGCTGGTGGGGCGCGACGTGGCGGCGCGCGCCGCTTTCGACCGCACGCTGACCCGCGCGCTGGTCTGGGCGCTGGCGCTGACCGCCGCGCTGGCGCTGATCACCGGCTGGCTGCTGTCGCGGCTGGTGCTGTCGCGCATCGCCGAGATCGACCGCGCGGCGCGGCGGATCATGGGCGGCGCGCTGGACCAGCGCGTGCCGCAGCGCGGCGCGGGCGACGAGTTCGACCGGCTGGCCGAGACGCTGAACGCCATGCTCGACCGCATCGCGAGCCTTGTGCGCGACCTGCGCATGGTCACCGACAGCCTGGCGCACGACATCCGCAGCCCGCTGGGCCGCCTCAACCGCCATCTGGAGGCGGCGCTGGACGAGAGCATGGCGCCCGCCGCGCGCCGCGCCCGCATCGAGCGCGCGCTGGGCGAGGCGGACACCGTGCTGGCGACCTCCACTGCGCTGCTTGAGATCTCGCGCGTCGAGGCCGGCGTCGGCGCCGATCAGTTCGCGCCGGTCGATATGGGCGCGCTGGCGCGCGACATGGCCGACCTCTACGCCGCCGCCGCCGAGGAGCGCGGCGCGGAGATGCGCTGCGAGGCCGCGGACGGCGTGATCGTGCAGGGCCACCCGCAGCTTCTGGCGCAGGCGGTCAGCAACCTGATCGACAACGCGCTGATCCACGCCAAAGGCGCCGACGCGATCACGCTGTCCGCGCGGATCGAGGACGGGCGCCCGACCCTCAGCGTCGCCGACCACGGCCCCGGCGTGCCGCAGGACGAGCGCGCCCGGGTGCTGACCCGCTTCACCCAGCTCGACCCGAGCCGGGGCGACGGCGGCGCGGGCCTCGGCCTCGCGCTGGTCGCCGCCGTGGCGCAGATGCACCGCGCCGCGATCACGCTCGGCGACAATGCGCCGGGGCTGGTGGCGACGCTGCGCTTTCCCGCCGAAGAATGACGCCGCCCGCCCGGCGGGCGCGCCGTCACCCCTCGTTGCGCGCCCGCCTGCGCCGCGCGACCTCGAACGCCGCGGCGCCCAGCACCGTGGCCACGATCAGGATCAGCCCCAGCGCGTTGACCGCAGGCGTCAGCCCGGTGCGCACCTTGGTCGCGATATACACCGTCAGCGGCGTGTCCAGCCCGCGCACGAACAGC
>Ga0210015_1004134_pt1 | contig 12456 bp, 17 predicted proteins | sample CryGeymeta201522_FD_185471 | JGI IMG/M metagenome (GOLD analysis project Ga0210015, IMG submission 185471) | Groundwater microbial communities from Crystal Geyser aquifers in Utah, USA - Crystal Geyser metaG 2015-22 (SPAdes) (version 2) | ecosystem: Environmental > Aquatic > Deep subsurface >... | reverse complement strand
CAAGTTACGGGGAAGGATTCTGTATCTATAACGATGTTGCTTTTGGGGCAAAATACTTGATAGAAAAATATGGCTTAGACGACACCCACCCACCACCCAGAATCTTAATTTTAGATACCGATGCCCATGCTGGAAATGGCACTGCTGAGTATTTTTACCAAGATCCGAAGGTTTTATTCATCGATTTACATCAGGACCCGAGAACTCTTTATCCGGGAACTGGTTTTGCTAATCAAATTGGAGAAGGGAAAGGCAAGGGTTTTACTGTAAATTGTCCTTTACTTCCTGATACCGGCTGGGATTCCTATCAGTATGTTTTTGAAGAAGTGATTTTTCCTCTGACAGAAGAATTTCACCCCCAACTAATTTTAAGAAATGGCGGAACCGATCCTTATTGGGATGATAAACTAACTCAATTGGGTTTAACCATTGCTGATTTCAGGAAAATTGGAGAGAATGTTAGAGAAATGGCTAAAGTTTGTGGTGGCAAAGAAATAGATATGATTGGTTCTGGCTATAAGAAAGAAGCGATTGGCCCTGGCTGGTTATCCCTAATTTGTGGATTAGCAGATATTAAAATTCCAATCGATGAACCAGAACCTGCTCCTCAGAGATTTCAAAAAGATCCTAGATATAAAGAAACAAAAGACATGGTTAGAGAACTTAAAAGAAACTTAAAAGATTGCTGGCGTTGTCTCAGTAAATAGATTTTTAATAGCTGGATTAAATAATCCAGCTTTTTTATTTGCCCTCACACCAAAATTTGGTGTGCGGGGTTGATTTAAAATAAATTTTATGGTTTGATTTATATTGAAGAACGTTGATATAAGTAAATTTAATTAATATAGTACTTTGAAATAAAAGGAGGCGATATGGTAGGAGAAAAACCAAAGATTTTAATCGTCAGCAACTATCATTCAGAGGAAACTTTTGCCATAAGAGTAGGGGAGTATCTTTTTCAAAATAATTCAAATCCTGAGATAAAAGTGGTGAGATACGCCGGAAAGCCTGATAGAAAAACCTCTACTTATAACTTGAGAAGATTCATTGAAAATTTTGATCCGGTAATTTCACCAATTATTTTGCATGGTGATGATGATCTGGGAATTGATGTAGCAATTGTCTACTGTGCTAAATCAAAAAGTGAAAAAATGTTAGCCAGGAAGCCTTTATTTGATTTCGTTTCTAATTATGGGGGTCTTATAGTTTATGGCAGATTTTTAACTTTTAACACTAAATGTAGTTTAATTGAACTCGAACTCAACTCAAAAATAGGGTCGTTGCAAAGGACTGTTGATTTTGTTAAAAGTTTTTCTGAATATCTTATTGATCTGTATTCAAACAGAGGAGTTAAATTATAAAAAAGGTGTCAGAGATATTTTTGGCACCTTTATTTTTTAAAAAAATTAGGAGGTGAATAATGCTTTTCTTGCCAGTAGCAGCAGAATTCAAGCCTCAAATCATTATCAGAAATGGTGGCTCCGATCCCCATTTTGCCGACGAATTAACCCAATTAGGTTTGCCAGTAAGAGGACTTCGGATGATTGGAGAGAAGGTTAGAGAGCTTTCCAAAATCTGCGATGGTAAAGAAATCGATTTAATTGGTTCGGGTTACAATGGAAGAGTTTTACCATGGGGCTGGCTAGCCTTAATTTCTGGCCTAGTTGGTTTTAAAATTAAAATAGAGGAGCCAATTCCAATTCCTCAAAAATTAGAAAAAGACTCTTCGTTTGAAGAGACTAAAATGGTTATCGCAGAAGTTAAGAGAAGCCTAAAAGATTATTGGCAGTGTTTTAAATAACAAATGGCGCATTTATTCCACCCGTCTGACATACTCGCCGGTTTCGGTATTTACTTCAATAATGTCTCCTGTTTCAATGAATAAGGGGACATTTATATTAGCTCCAGTTTCTAAGGTTACTGGTTTTGTTCCAGCCTGGGCTCTTTCACCCTTAACTCCCGGAGGCGCCTCGGTTACTTTTAATTGAACCTTGATCGGTAAGACAATATTAATAATTTTCTCTTGGAATTTAATACCAGTTAGAATTTGATTCGATTTTAAAAATTTTGAACCTTCGCCAATTTGTTCTTCGGTCAATTCAAAACGGATTCTTGGATTTTGCGTTTCACAAAAGCCAAATTTTCCTTGACTTGCCCCGTTGGAAATCGCAAATTTCCTATTGGAGTGAGAATAAAGAAATTTTATCTCAATTTTCTCTAATTCGGTTTCTTCAAAGGTGTCACCTTGATGAAAATTTTTCTCATGGACCCTCCCGGTAATTAAATTCCGAAGTTTTGTTTTTGCCACCACCATATCTTGAGCTTTGTACATTTGCTGAAATTCCAAAACCTCGTAGGGCTGGCCATCTAAAATAAATTTTGTTCCTTTGCGTAGGTCAAAATAGTTGAGCATAATTGAAAATTGAAAATTATTTAAGTATTGTTCCAATAAATTCTGGGTGGCCTCTTAAAAATTCTTCGGAGCCCATTTCTCCTCCTCCCTCCATTTTTAATCTTTCGATAACTAAAAAATCTTCCCCTCTCTCTGGGAAAAAACCGCCACCACATTGAACACCGATTTCATTTTGAGGGACAACTAAGGTTTTACCAATAGGGTAGCTAATCCCTCCTGTTGACTTTTGAATTCTGGTTTTCAAAATTTTTATTCTAAAAATTAACCCGCCTCGTCTCTCCCAAGAAGTGAAACTCTCTGGCCACAGAGTATAAGCCCTAACCTCTTTTTCTAGCGCTTGGGCAGTTTTTTTCCAATTAACTCTGCCGTCTTCCCGAGTCAAAATTTTGGTATAAGTTGCTTTAGTTTCATCTTGAGGATAAGTTTTAAGCATTCCTTTTTGCCATTTTTGGATAGTTTCCAACAAAAGACTTGCTCCAAACTCAGCTAACTTATTTTGAAGAGTGGTCGCCGTCTCATTTTTCTCAATTTCTAATGCCCTTTGATTAATAATCGGTCCGTGGTCAATTTTCTCATCCATTAAAATAATCGTCACTCCCGTTTTTTTATCCCCATTCAAAATAGCTGTCTGAATAGGGGTTGGACCTCGGTATTTTGGAAGCAAAGAAGGATGAACGTTAATAAAGCCATATTTGGGAATATCCAATATATCTTTCGGTATAATCTCGCCATAAGCTGCGACAATTCCCAAGTCTGGCTTCAAATTTCTAATTTCTAATTTCAAATTTCTAATTTTTTCTGGTTGAGCAATAGGAATATCGTTTTTTTTCGCCACAACTTTTACCGGTGGGGGAGTGATGATTTGTTTTCTACCAACCGGTTTATCTGGAGCAGTTACAACCAAAATCGGCTTATAACCTGCTTTAATAAGCTCTTCCAAAATAATCGCTCCGAATTCCGGAGTCCCCATAAAAATAATATTAAGTTCTTGACGAATTTTTGGCATCCTTTTTTATTTTATAATTCGCCACTCAATCTCATCTTCTTTGTCGGCGAATTCCAGCCAGTCGCCTTCCTGGTTAATTACATACCATTTTTTCCTGGTTTCTGACCAGACCATCGGATTTCCTTGATAATAGGGTTTCTTGACTATTTCTTTTGGTTTTAACCTATCTAATTCTAACCATTTTTTAAAAACGGTTTCAATGGTATAATCTAAATTTCTTGATTTAGCCCAAGCAGCAACTTTATCTATGGCTTCAATTGCCTTCTTGAAAGAACCGGCCAGTTCTAAAAGTTGTTTTGCCGGCTTTACGTATCTCGAATAAATTATTTTTCTCTTCTTTGCGTTCTCTTTTACCTCTTTCAAGGTCAAACCTTTAGTGTAAAAATAATGATTAACTATTCTTTGAATTTCATTTGCCAATTTCAACGGCAACCCCAACTGTCCAATTCTAATTTTTCTTGATAGCTTTTTTAATCTTCTAACCATTTTAAGATTGTTTTGTAAAAACTTTTTGCTTTTTCTAATTCTTTTTTGCCTTTCTCGGTGATTTGATAAACCCTTCTCCTTTCTTTTAATTCACTTTTGACAAATCCTTCTTTTTCTAAGCGATAAAGGACCCGATAGGGGGTGATTTTCCCCGATTTAAAGCCGAATTTTTCCTCAATTATGGCTGGGATTTCCCAAGCATAAATTTTCCGTTTCTCCAAAAGAAAGAGAATATAAATCCACAAATTTTCTATTGTATTCGATTTTAGGAGACGTTCGATAGGTAGCATAGTAGGGGCCCAACCGAAGGCTGGGAGAGTGGAGGGTGGGTGGCGTCCACAGTTTGCCTCTTGACAAACTATTTTACGCGCGTAAAATAGTTACAATAGGTAAAGGTCGCGAAACGGATATCATTCTTAATCTTACACTATGCTAAAAAAAATTAAAGTCGGAGTAATCGGAGTTGGTAATTGCTTTGCCGGTTTAGTTCAAGGCATTGAATATTATAAAAAAAACAAAAAGAAAAAGATAATTGGGTTAATGCACCAAAAAATCGGCCCTTATAATTTTGATGACATTGAATTCAGCTCGGCTTTTGATGTAGGGAGAAATAAAGTGGGGAAGAGCTTAGATAGAGCAGTTTTCGCCAGTCCAAATTTGGTAAATTGGATAAAATTACCCAGAGGTGAAACAGTAGTTAAAGAAGCACCGGTTTTAGACGGAATTGGAATATTTGTCGAAAATAAAATAAATCCAGTAAAAAATCCTACTCCAATAGAAAAATTAGAAAAGGAAATCGAAAAAGAGATTAAAAAAAATAAAACCGAAATTTTAGTCAATTATCTGCCGGTCGGCAGCCAAAAGGCCACCGAATTCTGGGCAAATATAGCTTTGAAAACGAACTGCGCTTTCATAAATTGCATTCCGGCTTTTATCGCTTCAGAAAAAAAATGGGCGAAACAATTTGAAAGAAAAAAAATCCCGATTATCGGTGACGACATCAAGGGCCAGATCGGAGCAACGATTGTCCATCGGGTTTTGGCAAAGCTCTGTTCAAATAGGGGAACGATAATTGACAAAACCTACCAAATAAATGTTGGTGGTAATACTGATTTTCTAAATATGAAGGAGCAAAAAAGATTAGAAAGTAAAAGAATCAGCAAAACTGAAGCAGTAACTAGCCAATTGGATGAGAAAATAAATCCAGAAAATATTTATATCGGGCCGAGTGATTTCATTCCATTTTTAGGAAATAAAAAATTGGCTTTTATCAGAATTGAAGGAAAAATGTTTGCCGATATTCCTTTTTCTCTGGAATTACGTTTAGATGTTGATGATAAAGCAAACAGCGCCGGAACAGTTATCGATGCGATAAGATTAGCAAAATTGGCTTTAGATAGAAAAATTGGCGGACCATTAATTTCCGCCTCAGCTTATTTAATGAAACACCCACCCCAACAATTTTCAGACGATAAAGCTCGTGAAATGATAGAGGAATTTATTCAAGGAAAGCGTGAGAGATAATCAACACCCGAGGTTGATTATTGGTATTTTTCGACGGTAAATTTGTAGATTAAAATTTTTTCACGCGCTAGGTCGATGCCACCTTTTTGACAGGCAATTGAAATTTGTTTTTCAATTGTATCCACTCCTTCTAAATCAGGTAGCAAAAGCCCGGTTTTTGCTACAAAATGACCATTAAAAACTACATCGATACCGGTGGGGCCTTTAATTGGTATAGTCTTTACGATTATGCCATATTTTTTTGGATCAAGTTCTTTAATAACCTTAACTAATTCTGGTTCACTGAGAATATAAACAGTATAAGAAAGGTGGGGGAGTTCCTCTTCCCGAATTGGCCCAAAACGATAATCCTCGGTAGCAGCAGCGATGGCATTAGAAATAATTTCTTTTCCAATATTTTCTTTAGTAGGCAAGTAAGTGCCAATGCAACCCCGAAGCTGGCCATCTTTCATAATCGTCACAAAAGTTCCCGCCTTCCTTTTTAAAAATTCCTCCGATAAATCCTTAGGTAGTTCAATCACTTTTCCTTCTTCAACAAAATTTTCCACCGATTGCTTTGCTAAAAAAACTAAAGGGTTCATAATTTTCCATCAATTTCTTTATTCAAACGATTAAAGAAATTGACCATAAATCTGTGTCTTTCTCTTGTTATTTTCTTTCCTTCTTTAGTAAACATTCTATTTTTAATTTTTCTTAATTTGACTAAATATTCCCTGTATGCAGAATCATCTTTTGTATATTCCTTAGTTTTCTTTATATCGACATTTTTGTCGTGCAATTTTGCTCCAATTTCTCCGGCAAATAAAAATGCTCTTCCAATTCCGACCGCGCCAATAGCGTCTAATTTATCTGCATCAAATAGAATTTTCGCCTCTTTAGATTTTGGTTTCTTATTCCCCCTAAATCGATTAGTTTCAATACAATGGATTATTTTTTCGATCCTCGCTTTTTTAAATTTATATTTTTCTAAAATTTTTCTAGCCAATTTTGCTCCTAATTCTCCGTGATGAAGCTTGCCTCCGGATTCATCCTGAGATTTTCTGCCAATATCATGTAAAATTACCGCTATTTTAAGAATTTTTAAATCTGCTCTTTCTTTTTTACCAATTTTTATGGCAAGATTATAAACCCTTTCTACATGACTCCAATCATGACTTCCTCTCGCGTCTCTAAAATATTTTTGTGCCTCTTTTTTGATTTCTTTAATTAAATTCATAATTAAATTCTATTTTAAGATCCTCTTTTTGATTTTAGCTATTTTTGCCGGATCTTCTAATAATTGGCCTTTGTGTAATTTAATTAAAAGAGGAATTACGCCACAATCTTTGCACTTTCCCCAGCCACACTTTCCCTTATTTTCTTTCGATAACATCTGACAAAGGACAATTTCCCTCTCGAAAACCTCCTCTTTGATAACATTTTCCCTTAACCCCGTTTTACAAGTTAATTTATTTAGGGGCCTATTTCGAGCGAAGCGAGAAATGGGAGGATGCGGTGGACGGGTTGTAGTCTTTTCCATAATTTTAAATCAAACTTATTCCGAATTTTTCTAAAAGTTGATTTAAGGCAATCCCATTACATTGTCGATAATCAACACCCGAGGTTAATTAAGCTAGCAAATTAGCCTTTCCAATTTCAAAAATGAAATTAATTTCTTTATCGGTTTTTTGCGATGACCGATTTTTATTTCTTCTTTAAAATTCAGTTCAGCAAAAGATTTTCTATATTTGGGGAGGTAGAAAATTGGCCTGAAGGGATATCCGGGAATTAATTTTCCTCTCGGCTTTGTGAGAATAATTCCTCTTAATTTTCCTTCAGATATCAAAACTTCTTTTCCAGGAATTGCTAAGGCTATTATAACCCTAAACTGGGCCTTTCTTTTTTGCCAGGGAATTCCTTCAAGTTTTTTTAAACAAAAATCTATTAATTCTTCATCGGTAGCTTCATGGCCTGGCCATCTTCTTGATTTAACCCCGGGTTCGCCATTTAAATAATCAATTTCTAAACCCCCATCATCAGCTAAAGTCGCAAGTCCGCTTAATCTTGAATAAAATTTGGCTTTTTTAATCGCGTTTACTTCAAATGTTTTAGCATTCTCATTCACCTTATTTTTAATTCCTAAATTCTTTAGCGAAATAAGTTTTAGCGGTAAATCTTTTAACAATTCCTTATATTCTTTCAATTTCCCAGGATTATTTGTAGCAATTAATAACTTTTTCATGTCCCTTTAATTTCCCTAATTTTTAGCATTTATTTAATAAATTGTTTGATTCTTTCGGCTTCTTTTTCAACCAATTCGCCTTCATATTCGCCGCTGTGAGCCGGCGCCCCTTTATAAATCGGCCTTTTCTGGTCTAAATGTAAATTAAAAATTAAGTTTTCATTTTTGACTTTTAGATAAAGATGAAATCTCGGATATCCTCTCGGGGGTCGAGTAAAAATGAATTCTTCTTTCTTTTCTTTATCTTCACCTTGAAGTCGATGAACTTCGTTCATCTTCACGCTTCGCTGAGGCTCGCGTAAATGATAACCAGCTTTCCTCATCAAATTATAAATATTATTTTGGAAAGGTCCTTTTAAAATAAATTTCATATTTTTACAATTTCTAAATCTTTGGCGGTGTTTATTGGTTTTTTGAAATCGTAAATGGCAATGGTTCGTTCGCGAGTATAAGCCGAGGAGGTGAAAATAGTGAGACAGCGATTATCGAACATAAATAGGGGAGAGGTTGGCTGATGGGAACGGATTAAAACTTTTTTACCAAATCTATCCATCATCTTTAAAAAATAATCGCGGCCAAATTGAGGCCGGCCAGTAAAAGGGTCAATGCCCAAATATTCACCGGGCTCATCAGAAAAATCTCCCCAGGTGATTTGCCGCCATTTCTCACCCCCTAATTTAATTTTGTTTATTTCCTTTAAATTCTTTACTTCGGGCAAAACCCCATGGAGAGCAATTATATCTTTTGTTACAACTGTTAAAGGAAAATTTTCGACGATTGAGCAATATTTCTCATATTCCTTCCCACCCAAACTTTCCCAAAATTCAGCTGGATAAAATTTTAAAATGCGATGGCCTTCGTGATTCCCTTGCAAAAGATAAATTTGATTTGGATATTTTATTTTTGTTTTTAATAAAAAATCTAAATTTTCTTTTGAATGGGGACCCCTATCAACATAATCTCCAAGAAAAACAAATTTATTTTCGGGCTTTAAATAATCTTTAATTATTTTTTGACTTGCTTCTAAATCGCCATGGGTATCGCCAACAAAAATAACCTTTTTAGCTTTTTTAATCTCAATTAGTTTTCTATCGTCCATAATTATTCACCCGAGCGAAGCGAAGGGTAAAGATGAACGAATGTTCATCGCCCACGGCCAGCTAATTGACCGCAGGCAGCTTTAATCTCTTTTCCAAAACGATAACGTTGAGTAGTAGCAATTCTAGATTTTTCTAAAATTTCTTTAAATTTTTTTATTTTCCAACCTGGCGAAGGTTTAAATTTTGAATGGCCAATGGGATTATAGGAGATAAGATTAACAAAATAAGGAGCCCCTTTCAAAGATTTTTTTAAAACTTGTGCTAATTCCTCTGCCTGCCTTTCCGAATCGTTCGCCTTATCTATCATCAGATATTCAAACATTACTCTCCTTTTGGTTTTTTTAATGTATTTACCAACTGCAGTTAAAATTTTCTCTATTGGGTAAACTTTATTTATTGGCACAAGTTTTGTCCGTAATGCATTATTTGAAGCATGAAGAGAGATGGCTAAATTAACTTGTAATTTTTCTTTAGCTAATTTTCCAATTCCTTCAGTAATCCCAACGGTGGAAATAGAAATATGTCTCACACCCAGATTAAATCCTTCTTTATCATTTAAAATTTTTATTGCTTCTAAAACATTATCATAATTTAGAAAGGGTTCTCCCATTCCCATAAAGACAACATTGGTCACCCGAGCCACAGCGAAGGGTGAAGATGAAGGCAAACCCTGAAGGGGGTAAACTTCATCGCCAATTTTTTCTTTTGTTTTTTTTAATAATCTGGCAAAAAATAAAACTTGGTCAATTATTTCTGAGCTTGATAAATTTCTCTTAAAACCTCGCTGTCCAGTGGCACAAAACCGGCAACCAATAGAGCAGCCAACTTGGGAAGAAACGCAAACTGTTCGCCGGCCATCAATATGCCGCATTAAAACCGATTCAATTTTCAAGCAGGGGCCCTTTCGCGAAGCGAACGGGAGGGTGGTGGGTGGGTTGTAGTCTTTTAATTCAAATAGAGTTTTAATTGTTTGATTATCTTTTGAATAAAGAATTTCTTTTGCTTTTAAATCATGAATTGGGCAATTTTCAGCCAATTTTTGCCGTAGGTTTTTAGGTAAATTGTTAGCCTCTCCCCAATTTTCAATTAAATCTTGAAAAACCGCTTTTTTAACCTGTTTTAAGCGAAAAATTGGTTCTTTTTCTAGAACTTCTGCAATTTTCATCAAATTCATAATTTTAATTTGAAATTTGCTACTAAATATCCTACGCCAAAGGGTCCTTCGCAAGATAAAATTTCGGGTTGATAGTTTATTCCCGATTCTTCAAGGATTCCTAAAAGAAAACAAAAAGAGCGAAGGCCGCATTCGCCGGCATCAGGATACGTTTCGTCTAATTTTAAAATTTTTTCGATATTTTTTTCTTTTAAAGCATCTATCAAAGCTTTATCAAATTTTGGACCATCGGGATGAAAACCATAGGGACCCTCTTTTTTGAGACAATGCGACAAATCGCCCGAAGCAATCAACGCATATTTCTTATCGGTCAAATCGGTCAAGAACTGTTCTTGACCGATTTTCTTGCCTTGTTCAAAGTAAAATTTTGGGGATTCTATTCCGATTAAATAAGTTTTTATCTCGCCCCTAAAATCTTTGGCTAAAAAGAATAGGGGGACGTTGAATCCCCAGTCAGGATGAGGAGCGGAAATTATTATTAAATCAGGTTTTGCCTCTTTTAGTTTCTTTCCTAACTTTTCTAATGCCTCAATTGTCTTTTCAACTTGAGCTCTATCTTCCGGAGAGCCGACCGAAGGTAAAACTATTGGTGGGTGAGGGGAAATACAAGCAAAAACTATTGACATATTATTTCACCCAGTAGAGCAACTTCGACTCGCTTCGCGAATAAGATTTTCTGAAAGAAAATTCTGTCGAAGTTGTCATACTGGGTTCAAAATCAAATTTAAATCTTGGCCGCATTTGGGGCATTTGCCCGCTTTATCGTGGCGGTGAATGATATAATTTGTTCTGTCGATACATACAGTTTTGCATTTTGGGCAAAAAGTATCTTCCGATGGAAGCCCTGGAACATTGCCAGTATAAACATATTTTAAGCCGGTTTCTTTACCAATCTCCCAGGCTTTTTCTAAAGTTTCAACTGGAGTATCGGGAATATTTTGAAGTTTCCAGGAAATTGCTCCACAAAATTGGGAGATGTGCCAGGGAGTTTCAGGACCCAATTCTTCTTTAATAAATTTAGCAATATCCCTAAACATTTTTTCTGAATCGGAAAGAGTGGGGATAACTAAAGTGGTTACCTCAACCCAAATCTTTTTCTGTTTCATTCCAATTAAAGTATCTAAAACTGGCTGAAGCCGACCGCCACAATTTTTTTGGTAAAACTCTTCTGTGAATCCTTTTAAATCGACATTAGCTGCGTCTAAATATGGAGAAATTATTTCTAGAAGCTCTCTTGATAAAAATCCATTAGTCACCCAGTTATTTTTTAGTCCTTCCTTTTTAGCCAATTTCATTGTATCTAAGGCATATTCTGAGAAGATCGAGGGCTCTGTGTAAGTGTAGGATATGCTTGGCAGTTTATTTTTCAAAGCAATTTTGACAATTCCTCCGGGCGGTAATTCTTCTCCCAAAACCGGTTTATTTGGCTTTGGCGCTTGGGAAATATCCCAATTTTGACAATTTTTACAGACGAAATTACATCCAACCGTCGCAATTGATAGGGAATAGCTCCCTGGTAAAAAATGAAAAAATGGTTTTTTTTCGATCGGGTCAAGATGACAGGCAATGGCTTTACCGTAATTTAAGGCATATAACGCGCCATCAATATTTTCTCTTACGCCGCAAGTCCCTCTTTTCCCCGGTAAAATAAGGCAATAATGAGCGCAATTTTGGCATTGAACTTTTTTCTCCGATAATTTTTTATACAAAAATGCTTCCTTCATTTTTATTTTTAAATTACCTTATTTCTTTAAACCAGATAGCAAATCCTACCAAGCTACTCAGCAAAAATATCGAAATAAAAGCCCAAAGTAAAAAGCCAGGAACACCATATTGAGCGAGTTCCCAGAATTCATTAATTTTGTGATTAAGACTCATAATCCCATATACTCCTCCCTTTATGAGAATTCCGATTAAAATAGGGGCGGAAATCCAATCCAATTTTTGAAAACCATTTCTTATTATTATCCATAATGCTATTGTTACGGGAATATAAACAATCATTATAGGTGCACCAATAGAAAATAATTTATCAATAATGTTTCCCGCACCAGAAATATCCCTTCCAATAAGAGATAAAATTCCGTTAGCCCAAAAATGGCTTATTTCCCGAAGAGGCGTTTCCCCAACAAAACTGATAACTATCAAAAAAACACTCAAAAATTTTATCCTGGGATTCTTAGTAAAATTAAATATCTGACTTATTTTTTTAAGAAAATCTTCCATATTTATTTTATTTTTTTAGTTTTAATCGACTTTAGTCGATGAGAACTTCGTTCTCATCTTCACCTTCGCCCCTCGCTCCGCTCGGGGCTCGTTAAATAATTATAAAATGAAAATATCAAATGTCAAAACCATCATTGGGGGAATTCCTTAAAATATGATAAAATTTATAATTAACCAAATAATAATATATGAGACATCGAATTTTTATTGCAATCAATTTGCCAGGGGATATTAAAAGGAAACTGATAGATTGTCAGGGAAAATGGCTGGAATTGCCTTGTCGTTGGACCAAAAAGGAAAATTTGC
>Ga0210015_1004128_pt1 | contig 12473 bp, 12 predicted proteins | sample CryGeymeta201522_FD_185471 | JGI IMG/M metagenome (GOLD analysis project Ga0210015, IMG submission 185471) | Groundwater microbial communities from Crystal Geyser aquifers in Utah, USA - Crystal Geyser metaG 2015-22 (SPAdes) (version 2) | ecosystem: Environmental > Aquatic > Deep subsurface >... | reverse complement strand
GGAGGCCGCCGTGGATATCACCAGGGACATCAGTCCCCTGACTGAGTTCAAGCGGGACTCGGCGCGCCTGATCGCGCGCCTGCGCGAGACTGGGCGACCACAGATCCTCACCGTCAACGGCAAGCCATCGGTCGTGATGATGGACGCCGCCGCATGGCAGGAGATGCAGGATCAACTCGACTGCGCCGAGACTGTCGCCGGGATCCGCAAGGGGCTGGCGCAGGCCCACGCCGGTGAGGGCGCCGAGGCGACGACGTTCTTTGACGGGCTTGCCCGCTCACAGTGACCAAGCCGTTACCGGTCATCATCACGCCCAACGCGGCGGATGATCTCACGACCTCATGGACATGGCTGCGAGATCGCAACCCTGGGGCGGCGGACGAATGGCTGTCGGGCGTCGGCGAAACCATCCTCTCTCTTGGGGCGATGCCTGAAGCGCATCCGGTTGCACCGGAATCGAAGGCCTTCGGTCTGCCGATCCGGCGCGTTCTCTACGGTCGGTTGACCCGCTGGCGGATATACTACGCCGTCATCGACGGGGCGGTGCAGGTGCTTCATGTCCGGCATGGCCGTCGGAGCGACTGGCGACCCTGATCGGGGTGAGTTCAGGATACATGTAAAAGGTGGTCACCAGACCAGGGCTAAGAATCCCGCTGCCCCACGTCAGATCACGCCCGATGAAGCTGTGCATCGCCGCCGCGTCCTGGACAAGGTGACGAAGCCAGTTTTGCGAAGATCTCGTGCTCGGAGCGCGAACGCCTGGCAGGTCGTCCTGAATGACGTTGATGAGGTCGAACACGACCCTGCGCTCGCACCCCATGATCAGGTCGAGATTTCGCAGACCGACGTCGAAGTCGATCGCCACAGTGCGATAGCCCCGCGACGCGAGGCCAACGCCCAATCCGACGGTCGACGTGGTCTTGCCCACGCCGCCTTGGGAACCCCTCGACTCCGCAACCCTTGACCTCGCCGCCTGAAGCGGCACCCCTCAACAAACCCGGAGACCGCCAATCGGGAATTTCCACCACATACGCGACACGACCGAACATCCGCGCTCGTCTCATTCCAGAGATCTTCGGCGCTCCAAAGAGTTACGCAGCCGCCAGAACCGCAGAATGCATCGAAAGCGAGTCGGGACCAATTTTGCGCGCCGACCTATACACTACCAATGTTCCTCATGAGCGCACTAATTATCTCCAATAAAAACTGCAGTCCGGTGACGAAGCGCCTTATGCTTATGCGACATCCTGTCAAATAGGCGATCCGCATATTGCGGTATATATTATATTTACGTTTTATGCAGATTGCAAAAAATTGGCGAAACGACGGGAGAAGCGATGATGAACTCAATCGTACTTCTTGTCATCGGCCTGACCGGGATGATGACTGGCTGGTTCTTCTACTCAAAATTTATAGCAAAGCGCATATATCAGCTCGATGATAACTTTTTGACGCCGGCGCATGAATTTCGCGACGGCGTCGATTACGTGCCGACCAACAGATATGTGCTTTGGGGCCATCATTTCACATCGGTGGCGGGCGCGGCGCCGATCGTCGGCCCGGCGATCGCAGTGATCTGGGGCTGGGGGCCGGCGTTCCTGTGGGTGGTGCTGGGCACGATCTTTTTCGCCGGTGTGCATGATTTTGGCGCGCTCTGGGCGTCTGTTCGCAACAAGGGCCGCTCCATCGGCGCCTTGTCGGAGACGCTGCTCGGGGCGAATGCGCGCTCCATGTTCATGCTGGTGATGTTTCTTGTTCTGCTGATGGTCAACGCCGCCTTCGCCACGGTGATCGCCACGCTGCTGATCAAGTTCCCCTCGGCGGTGATCCCGGTATGGGGCGCGATCGTGGTCGCGATCGGCATCGGTCAGGCGATGTATCGGTCATCGCTGGGGCTACTCTGGCCGAGCGTCATCGGCGTGACGCTGCTCTACGCGCTTATCTTTGTCGGCGACGCCGTTCCGATCAGCCTGCCCGAGACCATGTTCGGCGTAAGCGACAACATCGTCTGGGTCGTGCTCCTGTTCGCCTACGCCGGCGTGGCGTCGGTTCTGCCGGTCTGGATGCTGCTGCAGCCGCGCGACTACATCAACGGCGTCCAGCTCTTCATAGCGCTCGGGTTCATCTATCTGGCGACGCTGCTCGCCGCGCCAGATGTGGTGGTGCCTTTCCTCAATCACGACGCGCCGGAGAACACGCCCTCGATCGTGCCGCTGCTGTTCGTCACCATCGCCTGCGGCGCGATCTCCGGGTTTCACGGGCTGGTCTCCTCTGGCACAAGCTCCAAACAGCTCGACAAGGAGACTGACGCGCGGCTTGTCGGGTATGGCGGCGCGGTCGGAGAGGGTCTGCTCGCGCTAGCGGCGATCATCTGCGCGACGGCGGGCTTTGCGAGCCTTGCGGAATGGAAGGCGGTCTACACGCATTTCGGTGCAGGAAGCGTGGGCGCCTTTGTCTCGGGCGGGGCCTCGATCATCTCGAACGGCCTTGGCCTGCCGGCGGGCGTCGCGGCGACGATGCTTACCGTGACGGCGGCGCTCTTCGCCGGGACCACCATGGACACCGGGCTGCGCCTGCAGCGCTATGTCATTCAGGAAGCGGCGGAGATCGCCGGGATCGAGCCGCTGAAGGGCACATGGGGCGCGACGCTGACAGCTCTGGCCTGCTGTCTCGCCATCGCCTTCGGCGCCGGGACCGACGGCGCGGGCGGCATGGCGATCTGGCCGCTCTTCGGCACCGCCAACCAGCTTCTCGCGGCGCTGACCCTGTTGATGGTGACCGTGCTGCTGGCGCAGCAAGGCCGCTCGACCGTCTATACGCTGGCGCCGCTGTGCTTCCTGCTGGTGATGACGCTCTACGCCCTGCTGCTGCAGATCGGCAGTTTCCTCGGGCAGGGCAACTATGTGCTGACGCTCATGGCGCTCGCGATCCTCGGGGCGGCGCTGCTGGTGACGGTGACGGCGGTCAGGGTGCTGCGGAAGACCGGCTTCGAGCTTGTCTCAAGAAGCCCGGTCAGGCCGTGAACAGAACCTGGCTCAATAGCCTGTCGGAAGGGCTCGCGGAATTCTACCGCGCGCCCTACCGGCAGACCCTCGCCCGGGAGGCCCGCGCGCGGGACGACGTGTTCATGATGCTGGTGTTCGGCGAGAGCCTCGGCGTTCCGAATCCGGCGCATCCCTATACGCTGGAGTTGATGCCGGTGCTCTACGAGAGCTTCCATGACTGGCATACGCGGATGGGTCACGAACACTCGCCGCTCGACAACGTGCGATGCTGCTAGACGCCATCGGCGGGCGCGGTGCGATCTTCGTTGGCGGCAAGGGCGGGGTCGGCAAGACGACGGTCGCAGCGATGCTCGCCGTAACGCTCGCCGAACGGGGAGAGCGCGTCCGGCTGGTCTCGACCGACCCGGCGCATAATCTCGGTCATCTGTTCGACCGCACCGTGGGCGACGGGCCGACCACGCTCGGCGCGGGGTTGCTCGCCCATGAACTCGATCCCGAACGGACCGTCGCCGCTCATCTCGCCGAGATCGAATCGTTCCTGCGCGAGATCATGCCGCGCGAAAGCCATGCGGAGATCACCCGTCATCTCGATCGGAGCAGCCATGCCCCCGGCATGGCCGAAGCCGCGCTTCTGGATCGCCTCTGCGACATGACGGAGAGTGTCGGACGCGACGTGGATCGGCTCATCGTCGACACCGCCCCGACCGGCCATACCCTCGCGCTGCTGTCGCTGCCCGAGATGATGGCGGCCTGGACGGAAGGACTGCTCAAGAATCGCGCCGAGGCCGACCGCTTCGCGGCCAAGGCGCGTCAACTCGCCGGCGGCGCGCCGGAACCGGATCGCAACGCGCGCATCCGTGGCGTGCTGTCGCGACGGCGCGAGCGGCTGGGCAGGCTGCGCAACCGCCTGAGCGACCCCCAGCGCACCGCCTTCGTGATCGCGACCATCCCCGAGCGCATGCCGGTGCTTGAAACGCTGGCCCTGTCGCGGACGCTCGCGCAGGCGCACATCGCGGTTCCGGCGATCGTGGTCAACCGGATAAGTCGGAGCGAGCCGTCCGTGGTCGAAGATCGCCTCGCGCCGATCCGGGCTGCGCTGCCGCAGACGCCGGTCATCGCCTTGCCCGACCGCGGGCGCGAACCGACCGGATGGGCGGATCTGGCGTCGCTTTACGAGGCGCTGGCGCGATGCTAGCCTCGCTTATCCATCAGGGGGCCACGACACGAAAGTGTGCTAATTGTCCGGTTTGAAAGAACATTTGGCGAACTCATGCTGCGAGCATCGATCGCTTTTCCCTGAGCGGGCGCGGGCCCGCCACTGGCGCAGCGGGCCAGATGTAGTCGCGGGTGAGGCTGATGTGCTCCCAGCCAAGCGGGGCGATGTGGCGGGCGAGGTCGTCGCCTGCTGAGCGTCCCGCCTGCTTCAGGGCGGCGACGGCGTTTTGCAGGTAGCGTTTTCCCTCGTGTTTGCGAACTCAATTGCGAACTGCGCTAAAGGCTATCATTGAAGCGACCGTCGTCAACGTCCGGCATCGTGCGCGCCGAAGCACGTCTGGCGCGCCTGGATCGCGCTGCTGAGCGCCGACAGCGTCGGTACGAACGCCATCATGACGGCCCCCGGCACGGCGAAGACTACGGCGCGGCGCGCATCGGCGGATGCAAGCTCTTGATCCCTTTTTCATCAGGTCTTGGTCGAGAACGATAAATGGATTGACCTTGGCGTATGCCAAAGTCTTGATCCCTTTTTCATCAGGTCTTGGTCGAGAACACGTTGCAAGCGACACGCCTGTTATCTACACAGAGTCTTGATCCCTTTTTCATCAGGTCTTGGTCGAGAACCCCGCGCCGCTGTTCAGATAGCCCGAACAAGCGATTAGCGGGTGGTGTGCAGAAAACGGCGGCCGGTCGCGGAGCGGAGCCTTTCCGGTCCGTCCACGAAATGCGCCGACCCATGCGCCGTCGGGGCCTCCCCAGGGTGCGGGTGAAGACGATCTGTGCGGGCGCGTTCATGGGTCATGGCTCCAGCAGCGGTCAAATCGGCGGGCGGCGGCGTGGGTCACGCCATCGGGCCACGGCTTCGGCCCCATCATGCGCACTGTCGCGTCGTCGTCCAGAGGGTAGAGGCGCACGTCGTCGGCCTTTGGGTCGATGACGGCCGCCAGCGCGTCGGCCAGCGCGCGCGCCTCGGCGGCGCTGATGTCCGCCCAGAACAACGAATATTGCAGGCGAAAGCCGACGCCGCGCACAATGCGATACACGGCGCGCCAGCGTTTCGCGTCGGCGATGTCGTAGGCGATCAGCCATCCCATGTCAGTCCCTCCGCAAACAGCGCCTCGGTCTCCAGATCGACCAGGCGGCGATAGAAACGCGTGAACACCGGCCGCAGACGGCGCTCGAGGCGCGGGGCGGATAGCTCCGCCAGGGTCAGCGTGGCGCCAAAGCTGCTTTCGAGCGCGGCGCCGGGCCGCGCGGCGCGCCGCGACGCCCGGCGAATCGCCCCCGCCACCAGCGGCGCTCCGGTCCAGGCGAGCGTCAGAGCGAACGGCTGCACAAGGTCGGCGCGGTCGGCGGGCGTCACGCCCAGCCATGCGCCGGGCGCGCCGAGTTCGGCGAGCCTGCGTCGCGTCCAGAGCTCGATGAAGGCGCGCAGATCGCGCGCCAGGCGCGGACCATGGCCGATCGGGCGCGCCATCCGCGCCACATTTCGCTCCCACGCCTGCCAGCCCTCCGCGATGGCGCGCGCGGGTTGTTCGTCGCCCAGCGCGCGCAAGGCGCGTGACAGCTCCGCCCGCCAGAAGTCGGCGAAGGCGTCGGGCCAGCCCCGCAACTGCGAAACGCGCTCAAGCCGCCGCGCCACGTCTTGCGCGCGGGCGCGAAACGCGGGCGACAGCGGCGCGTGGCGCGGCGGCGGCTGCGTCAGCAGCGCCGCGATCCGCCCGTCGCCGCGCACGAAAGCCACCGGCGCGCCCGCCTCGGCGGCGGCCATCAACGCCTCCGCCGTCCACGCCACCGCGCCCCGGCACAGCACCCGGTCGATCTGGCGCAGCGGCGCAAGGCGCTGGGGAGCATCGGCGGCCTCGACGCGCAGCGCGGCGCCGTCGAGCGACACCGCGAGCGACCGGACGGCGCCGTCAAGGGCCAGCAACCGGCGACCGACGGTCATGGCGTCGTCTCCTGCGCCATAGCCCTCACCCGCTTCGCCGCCGCCCGCGCGACGCCGCGCAGATAGCGCGAGAGCCCGGGGGCGAAATCCTCGAACGCCGCATAGAACGCGGCGCGACCCGCCTTGCCCATCAGCACGGCGCCGTCAGGCTCGGCGCGGAAGTGATCGCAGCGCAGCACCCGGCGCAGGAACAGATCTTGAGCGAAGGCGTCGATCTTGGGTCGCGCCGGTTCGACAAGGTCGAGCGCAAGGCTGTCGCGACCCGGCGCCAGCGCATGCAGCGCGCCTATGGCGGGATCAAGCCCGATCATCTGCGCCTGTCGGCCGGCCTCGAAACCCGCGAGCACATAGCCCAGTGAAAGCGTCGCGTTGACCGGATCGCGCGGCGGCCGCCGATTTCGCTCAGCGAAACCCAGCGATGGCGGAAAGAACCCGCTCAGCGCCCGGAAATAAGCGGCGGCGGCGGCGCCTTCGACGCCCCGCGTCATGTCGGCGGTAAGCGCGCCGTCCTCGCGCAGCCGGGACGCCGCAGAGAGCACCTGCGTCAGAACGCCTTCGGTGAGCGCGCGCCCGCCGGGACGGCTCTGGCCAAGCTTGCGCAAGAGCCGCGCCTGAGCGACCAGCTTGGCGGCGGCGACCTCACGCGCCAAGCGGGCCGACGCCAGCGGATTGCGGCTGAGAACAGCCTGATCGACGCGCAGGGTCGCATCCGAATGCGGCGCGCCATAGAAACGCGCCGTCGGCGACGCGCGCCGCCCGGACAGCACCAGCACGCCGACATCGCGCTCCCAGCACTGCGCCAGAAGTCCGGCGCTGAGGGTGGCCGATCCCATCACCACCAGCCGCGCGACGCCGCGCAGGGGAATGGTCTGCGGCGACGATCCGGGCGTGCGCACCTCGACTGCGCCATCGCGCCAAGCGAGAGCCGCATCACGACGGTCGATATATATTGCGTGCATTGCGGTCACCCGATCAGGAAAATCGGCGCGTCGCGCGGCGGCAGCGCTCGCCCCAAAGCGATCGAGCGGCGCCCGGCGCCGACGTGAAATACGCCAAGCTTGTCGAAGTCGGCGTCAAGCGGCGCGCACATGTCGCCGTAGAGCCTGGCGCCTTCCCGATTCAGCGCCCAGCATTCCAGCACAGATTTTTGCCCGCCCTGCGCCCACGCGGTCACGCTTTGCCGCGCACAGCGCAGACGGCGTGAGCAGAGAACATCATAGGCCGTTATGAACAAACGTGTTTTCATTGAATCACCTCTACCGTCACGCCACTGGCGACGCCGCGCGCCGCGCTCTCATGCTGCTCTGCGGCAAGGACGCGCGCATCCCCCGCCAAGCTTGGCGTTCGCGCAGGCGACGCTTCACGTCCTTGCGCCGTGCGCAGGTCCGTGCTCTCGTCAAGAAATGTTGAGCACCATTCATCTTGATCTTGATTTCGAGGCGCAGGGGACCTTCACCGCGCCCGCGTTCGCCGGGTCGATGCTGCGGGGCGCATTCGGCGCGGCGCTCAAGCGAACCGTCTGCGTGATGCGGCTTCGCGATTGTGACGGATGCCCTCTGGAGCGCGCCTGCATCTACACCACGGTTTTCGAGACGCGCCCTCCCGCAGAGGCTGGCGTGATGCGTCTCTATGAGCGCGCCCCGCAGCCGTTCATTCTGGAGGCGCCGGAGACGGACCAAACAGACGCGCCGACGCAGCGCGCGCCCGGGTCGATTCTCGCGATGTCGGTGCGCCTGTTCGGTGAGGCCGCGAGGGCGGCGCCCTTCGTGCTGCGCGCCTTTGAAGATGCTGGACAGCGGGGCTTTGGCGCCGCACGCACGCCGCATGTTCTGATCGAGGCGCGCGATGGGGCCGGAGCGACGGTCTGGCGCAAAGGCGGCGCCTTCACGCCTGTCAGGCCCAGTGCGGCGACCCCGCCGCCGCTGCCGAACCGGACGCGCTGGCGGCTGGTCACGCCGATGCGGCTCAAGCGCGACGGCAAATTGCTCACCCCCGACACGCTGACGGCGGCGGATCTCGCGATGGCCGTTGTCCGCAGGCTCGGGCTGCTGGCGACGTTTTTTGGCGACCGACCGGTCGAGATGGACTTCAAGGCGTTGAAAGCGGCCGCGCAGAACGCCCGGCTGGAGGCGCGCGCGCTGCGCTGGCGTGAGATCGTGCGGCGGTCATCGCGCCAGAATGCGACCCTTTCCATGGGTGGGATCGTCGGAGAAGCTACAGTCGATCTTGGCGGTGATGAAAGGCTGGCCGCCGCGTTGGCCTGGGCGCCGCTGATCCATGTCGGAAAGGGTGCGAGCATGGGCCTGGGGCGCGTCGCGCTGGACGCGACATGACGGCGCCTGCCGCGTGTGTCGGCGCCGACGATGCGGGGGATGCGAGGGCGCGGATTCTCCTCTGCTCGGTGGGACTTTCGCCACAGATCGTCACCGAGGCGGTCTATGCGCTGGGTGTTCAGGCGCAGCCTGCATCGAGGCCGACGCGCCTGTGCCTCCTCACCACAAGCGCGGCTGCGCCCGGCCTGGAACTGGCGGTGCTTGCGCCCGGCGCGGCGTTGGACCGGCTTGCGCTTGCCTGGCGCGCGCCGTGGGCGGCGAAGTTGCGCGAGACAGCTGTTGTCCACACGGTCGCAACGCCGAGCGGCGATCTCTCGGACGGCGTCGAATTGGCGACATTCGCGGACGCCTCGGTCGCGCTCGTGCGGGAACTGACAGTTGAGCCCAGCGCTGCGCTGCATGTCTGCCTTGCGGGCGGGCGCAAATCGGCCGCCGCCGCGATGGCGCTCGCCGTGGCGCTTTATGGCAGAAAGCAGGATCGCTTGAGTCACATTGTTGTGGATGACCCATATGCCGCGCATCCGCTGTTCTTTTTCCCGACGCCTGACGCATCGCCGCTGCTTGGTCGGGACGGGCGCATGATTGACGCGCGCAGCGCGGTCGTTCGGTTGATCGACTTGCCGTTTCCCCGGCTGCGCGCTTTTGCGCCGACCGCCGCGCGAGACTATGCGGAAGCGATCGCGGCCGCCCAGGCCTCGCTCGACCGCGTGACGCTCACCATTGGGATTGATTCAGGGCAGGCGCAATGGGACGGAAGGCCCCTGCCCCTGCCGCCAGCGCTGATGTCATGGCTCGCTGTTCTCGCCGACGATCTTGTGGGGGGTGGCGTGGGCGTAGCCCGGGTCGGCGCCTCGGCGCTATGTTTCCTGAGCGCCTATCGCCGCCTGCGTGGCGACGGCGCGGCGCTTCGGCTTTCCGGGCGCATCGCTGATCCGCTCGATGCGGAATGGGTCGAGGAAAAATGCTCCCGCCTTGTCGCGGCGGCGAACCGGATCGGCGCCAGGCCGCGTGGCGGCGCTCTTGTCGCGCGGACCGGACGGCGGGCGAATGCGCGCTATCGCCTTGCGCTCGACCCCGCTGAGGTGCTCTGGATCGGTGAGAGGCTTGCGGCATGACCGTCCGGCGCGACTTTCCCACCATTGACGAAGTCGCCATCGGCGCTCTGCTTCATGATGTCGGCAAGCTCTATCAGCGCGCCGTCGGCTCGCTTGAGACGATGCCGCAACAGGTGCGGAACCGCGCCAGCGTCGTTCTACCGGGCTGGCAGGGCAAATCGAGCCATTGGCACGCGCTCTGGACCGACGCGTTCTTCACCGAACTGGTGGACGCCAACCCGTTCCCCGACGCGCTTGACCGGCGCTGGGTGCGCGACTGCGCCGTGTTTCACCATAACCCCCTCTCCAACGATGACCCGAACGCACGGTTCGGCGCCGTCACGCGGCTGGTCAGCGAGGCGGACCGCGTCGCCTCGGCGATGGAGCGCAAGCCCAAAGACGCCGAGCAGGATGCGGAAACCTCCGGTCTCGGGCGCCACGCTTATCGCAGGACGCAGTTGACCAGCCTGTTCGCCGCGATCCAGATCCACGAAGCCGCCCCGCCCCGCGACCTGCGCCAGCCGCTGCGCGCCCTGTCGGCGGAAGCGCTGACGCCGCGCGCGGGTCCGGCGGAGGACGCTGCTCTGCCGCAGGCCTATGCCGATCTGTGGACTGCATTCGCCAAGGGCTATCGCGATGTCGCCGCCCGCGCGGGCGACGACGTGACGGCTTTTCACGAAGGGCTGCTGGCGCTGTCGGAAACGGTCATGTGGGCGATCCCCTCCTCCACGATGGATGATCCCGACGTCGGGCTGCACGATCACGCGCGCGGCGTGGCTGCGGCGGCGGCCTGTCTTTTCGCCCACCATGCCCACGCAGGCTCACTCGCCGACCAGACCGCCATCGAAGACCGGACGACGCCGAAGCTCAGGTTCATCGCGGGGGATCTCTCCGGCATCCAGACCGCGCTGTTCCGGCTGGCGAGCGAGGGCGCAAGCGGGCTGGCGCGTGTGCTGCGCGGGCGCTCGTTGCGTTTTCAGCTGATCGCCGAGGCGGCGGCGCGCGTGTGCCTCGCCACTTTCGGCCTGCCGCCGGCCTGTGTGCTCCAGAACGCGGGCGGGCGCTTCCTGATCCTGGCGCCGCTGACCGACGACGCGCGCCAGCGCGCCGATCTCGATCAGGCCCGTTCCGACATCGATCGCTGGATGCGGGACCAGTATCAGGGCGATCTTGCGCTGAACATCGCCATGACCGCGCCCGTCTCGTCGGGTGATCTGATCGACGCCTCGAAGTCGGGCAAGGTTTACGACGGCGTCGCGATCGCCGTGGAGGACGCAAAGCAAGCGCCGCTGCGCGGCGCGCGAGAGGCGGTGTTCGCGGGGCGCTGGGACGCCGGGCTTGGCGTCTGCGCCACCTGCGGCGTGCGCCCGGCCATGGTGGCGGGGGACGACGCCAGGCCGCGCTGCCCGGCGTGCGACGCCGAGACCCGGTTGGGGCGGCTCTATCCGCGCGCCCGTGCGGTGGTGATGGATCGCCGGATCGGCGGCGCGCGCCGACCCGCCGACCGGATTTTCGACATCGAGACCGATCTGCCCGCCACACCTGCGCCGCATGGCGGCGCGCACGGGTGGCGGTTCAGGGGCGCCGGGATTGCGGACGGCCTGCCGTTGGCCGAGCGCTTCGCAGGCGCGCATGTGCCCGTGCATGACGCGGCGACGCTGGCGAATCCGCTCCTGACGCAGGCGCGCCGCGACTCGGGCGACGATGCGGCGGCGGACGCAGGCGATGCGCTGACCTTCGCCGAGCTTGCGGCGCTGTCTTGCGAAGGCGGCAAGGGCCGCCCGATGCTGGCGGCGCTCAAGGCCGATGTGGACCGGCTGGGACAGATCTTCACGCGCGGCCTTGGCGAACGCCGTTCGCTGGCGCGCACGGCCGCGCTGTCGCGGATGATGGACGCTTTCTTCACCGGCTTTCTGCCGCACCGGCTGAAGACCGCTTTCCCGCATGTCTATACGGTCTATGCGGGCGGCGACGATCTGCTGTTGCTCGGGCCGTGGCGCGACGTGCTGACGCTGGCCAAGGCGCTGCGCGAGGATTTCTCCGATTTCGTCGGCGGCAGCCGACACGTCACCCTGTCGGCGGGGATCGCGCTGTTCGCGCCGAAAACCCCGGTGTCGCTGGCCGCGCGTGAAGCGGAGGCGCGGCTTGACAAGGCGAAGCGTGACGGGCGCGACCGCGTGCATCTTGTGCTGAAGCATGACGCGCCTGCGCTGTCGTGGACCGAATACGCCGACGCGCTGGCCGCGTCGGAACGGCTGCACGGCCTTGTCAATGACGCCGCCTCGGACGTGACGACGGCGCTGCTCTACAAGCTGCTCTGGCTGGACGACCGGCGCATGGCCTGCGCCGGCGGCGATCCGTCCGCCGCCGACTGGATGGCCAAGCTCGGCTATGTCGTATGGCGCACCCTTGGCGGCGATAGGCACGCACAGACCCGGGCGTTCATACTGTCGTTGCTGGGGCTGAAGCCGGACATGACGCGCTTCGGCGCCGAGACGGCGCCCGCCGCGCGCGTGGCGTTGACGATCGCGATCTACCGCAACCGATGAGGAGGGCGTGATGCGTGGACATGGGCACGGCGGCGGCGGGCATCGTCCGAACGAGGATGGCGATGAACGCGTCATCAAGGCTTTAGGTGGACAGCAGAAGCTTGAGCTGTTCGCCCCCGGCGGCGAGACGATCAACCCGAACCTGCTGGACGCGGAGGCGCAGGAAACCGCCAGGCGCCTGAAGTCGCTCGCCCCGAGCCAGCTGCGGCGCTTCTACGGCCAGGTCGTCGCATTCCGCACCCGTCTTGAGACAAACCCCGCCATCTCCGACGCCGAGGTTCAGGCGCAGGTCGCGGCGATGAAAGCCAACGCTGCTTACGCGGGCGTCC
>Ga0210015_1004120_pt1 | contig 12491 bp, 9 predicted proteins | sample CryGeymeta201522_FD_185471 | JGI IMG/M metagenome (GOLD analysis project Ga0210015, IMG submission 185471) | Groundwater microbial communities from Crystal Geyser aquifers in Utah, USA - Crystal Geyser metaG 2015-22 (SPAdes) (version 2) | ecosystem: Environmental > Aquatic > Deep subsurface >... | reverse complement strand
TACTCATCATTGATTCTCCGCAGGAAATTGAGAATGTTACTCAGGAGGTGTATGCCCAAATCGAGGAACAAGTGCGGAACAGAGCAGAGCCGGGGGGGAGATTTTCAAGCCTTCCTTGCCTAACTTGGGATGAACTATCGTTGAGACTAAGAAGCAAGAAACAGTTAGTGTTTGATTCCAGGGGTACCGGTGGTGAGCAATCTTTGCCTTTTAGACTGCCTAAAAGCTATGGTGGTAAGTTGGATATATTCCTCGATGATGCTAAGCAGATGATTGAACAAAGGCAGCGTGTGGTTGTAGTTAGCCATCAGGCAAACCGGTTAGCTGAGCTTCTTCAAGAGCAGGGTATACATGCTTTTCCAACTTTGGAGGTGAATGAGGTGCCTCCTTCTGGTTCAATCTCCCTGGTTCAGGGTTCACTGGCCGGAGGGTGGATTGTTAAGGATGTGTTGACTCTGCTCACCGATGCTGAACTGTTCGGTTTTGTGAAACAGGCACGTCAGGGCAAAAGGATGCCATTGCATCATCGATGGCTGTTTCCGCAATTAATGCCCGGCAACTACGTAGTCCATATTGACCATGGCATTGCCAGATTTGGTGGGTTGATAAAAAAGTCCGATAACGGTATTGAGCGGGAATATCTTATTCTGGAATATGCTGGCAATGACCGACTTTATGTGCCTACTGAGCATATAGAGAGGGTCAGTCGATATGTCGGCGGTGTTCCCTCACCAACCTTGAATCGACTGGGAACCTCAGACTGGGAAAGAACCAAAAAACGGGTTAAGCAATCAATAGCTGATATTGCTCAGGAATTGCTTGCCCTTTATGCTCAGAGGGAGGTAAGTCCCGGTTTTGCCTTTTCCGAGGATACACTATGGCAACAGGAGCTGGAGGCGTCTTTTCCTTATATGGAGACACCCGACCAGCTGGAGACAATCATAGCGGTCAAGGAAGATATGGAAGAGCCCAAGCCAATGGATCGGCTTATCTGCGGCGACGTAGGCTATGGTAAAACCGAGGTAGCTGTTCGCGCCGCCTTTAAGGCGATAATGAATAATAAGCAGGTGGCTATTTTAGTCCCTACCACTGTGCTGGCCCAGCAGCATTTCATCACCTTCGGGGAAAGGCTGGGAGTTTTTCCAATAAAGGTGGAGATGCTCAGTCGCTTTTGCGCTGCGGAGAAGGAGAAGGTTATTCTGGAAGGGTTGGCTAGCGGTGTGGTGGATGTGTGCATTGGCACTCACCGCTTATTACAAAAAGATGTTGTGTTTAAAGATTTAGGTTTGGTGATAATTGATGAAGAGCAGCAATTTGGAGTGGTGCAAAAGGAGAATCTGAAGCAGATGAGAAAGGAGGTGGATGTTCTCACTCTCAGCGCTACTCCAATTCCCCGCACGCTTCACATGTCGTTAACCGGGCTGAGGGACATGAATATTATGGAGACGCCTCCAGAGCAACGATTGGCGGTTAAAACCTATGTTGGTGCTTATGACGAAGCACTGGTGCGACGGGCGATATTGCATGAACTGGAGAGAAATGGTCAGGTCTTTTTTGTTCATAATCGAGTGAACAGTATTGCCTTTGTGGCGAGTAAATTACAATCCCTGGTGACTGAAGCGAGAATAACGATAGCGCATGGACAAATGGCGGAGGAGGAGCTGGAGAAAGTAATGGCGGATTTTATTGCTGGCAAAAGCGATGTGCTGGTTACCACCACTATTGTTCAGCTGGGTTTGGATATGCCCAACGTTAATACGCTGTTTGTTGACCATGCTGATAAGTTTGGGTTAACCCAGCTTTATCAATTGAGAGGAAGGGTAGGGCGCGGCATCAACCAAGCATATGCTTATTTCCTGTTTGACAAAAATAAGCAACTAACCTATCAAGCTCATGAGCGGCTCAGGGCTATATTTGAAGCTAGCGAGCTTGGGGTTGGATTTAGCATTGCCATGAAAGACTTGGAAATCAGAGGAGCGGGCAATCTTCTCGGTGTTAAGCAAAGCGGGCATATCGCTGCTGTGGGCTTTGACCTTTATTGTCGATTGCTGGCTGAAGCAGTGGAGGAGTTGAAAGCTGATAAGGATGTCATTGCGGTGAGCCAAAGCCCTGAGCCCTTCGCCTCTTGTCATTCTGAGGGAGCGAAGCGACCGAAGAATCTCGCTCAGGGTAAACTCCGTGAAGGGACAGCAAAGCAATCTCCCAGCATAGCCCTGCCATTAAGCGCCTATATACCTGAGGAATATGTGGCTGATTTGGATACCAGGTTGAGCCTTTATCGCAGGTTGGCAAAAATAGAGCGTATCGAGGAAGTAGGGGATATAGCTCGAGAGCTTGAGGATAGGTTCGGTAGTTTGCCTCAGCCAGTGAGGGATCTTCTCTATGTGGTGGAGATAAAGGCACTGGCTGCCAAACTGGGGGTAGAGTCTATTTTCACTTCGGGTAATCATGTGGTGGTCAAATTCAAAGAGGGGAGGGAAATTAACTGCTTATCCCTGCCTGATAAATATGGCAAGGCAATTAAAGCCGGTAATACCCAGGTGAAGTTAGATATAAGATATTTTGGGAACAAATGGCCTGCTGTGCTCAGGGAGATACTTGAGAGCATAGCTGTGAGCTAGGTGCTTGGCCTTATTTAGTTAATAAACCGATGGGCAATACCCACCTGCCATACGTTGCATTTAGGAGCACTGCTGCGGAGCCATAAACAGCGGCACCGCCGCAGATGAGCCCCACCACACCGGCGACTTTGGGGGAAAGACCGCCGAAGAAAACTGCGGCAAGTAGCCAGAACAGCAGTGTTAATGTGGTAAACACAATGACATGAACTTTGGAAATCTTAAATGTACCTACAGTCATGTAAGCGGTGAAAATGCTCCATAAGATGCATGTCCAGGCAAGACCTGCGCCTGATAGCTCAACTATCCCGAGCCACTCCATGAGGAACATAAAGCTTAAGCCCATCCAGAACACGCCATAAGAAGTGAAGGCGGTAAGTCCAAAGGTGTCTCCACGTCTACCATCGATTATGCCAGCGATGACTTGAGCCACTCCTCCCCAGAAGAACGCAAAGAGCAATGGTTCTACATTGGTTATCAGTCCTATGTTGTGTATCTGAAGTAGGATGGTGCTAAAACCGAATCCCGCAAGCCCTAGAGCCCCAGGATGTGCCCATTTAACCTCTTCTGTCATAGTAAGCCTCTGTTTTTGTTAATATAAATTGATGGTGCCAGGTGAGCTTTGTGTTCCACCCGGCACCATTTTTCTTATTCGCACCTTGAATTTAAACTGGTACGCTATTCTGTCGTTCTTCGACTTGTTTCTTGATAACTTCCACAATTTCAGGGTTAGCCAGAGAAGTCACATCGCCGACACCTTGTTGGTTGGAGATAGAGGCGAGCACGCGGCGCATGATCTTCCCAGAGCGTGTCTTGGGCATATCAGGCACAATATGGACTCTACTTGGCCGTGCGATGGGGCCAATATCAGTAGCAACCTTATTTCTGATTTTTTCCTCTAACTCTTTGCTTGGTTCAAAACCTGGCTTTAGAGCGACATACAGGTCAACTACGTTGCCCTTTACTAGGTCTTTCTTTGCCACAGCTGCTGATTCCGCCACCTCTTCATTGGTACTAGCGGAACTCTCTATCTCCTTAGTCCCTAATCGATGACCGGCAACCTTTATTACATCATCTATCCGGCCTAAAATTCGGAAAGACCCATCAGAAGCTTGAACAGCGCCATCGCCGGTAAAGTAATAGTAATCACGATAATCTTTGCTTCCCAATTTGGAGTACTTGCTATAATATGTTTCAATATACCGGTCGGGGTCTTTCCATATTGTTTGGAATGACCCGGGCCATGGCCGCTTAATGCATATGTTTCCTGCTTTGCCGGAGCCCTTCTCGATTTCATTTCCATCCTCATCGAAGATTATGGGGTATATGCCGGGCATGCCGATGCCGCAACTTCCTGGCTTCATTGCTCTGAGCGCTGGCAAATTACTGCCGATAACACCTCCATTTTCCGTTTGCCACCAGGTGTCGATAATTGTTGCTTCTCCTTTACCAACTTTCTCATAATACCATCTCCACACCTCCGGTTCTATGGGCTCTCCTACTGTGCACATCAGCTTGAAGTGGTAGTTGTATTTGGCAGGTTCATCAGGACCTTCCCTTCTTATCATGCGAATCATCGTAGGAGACGTATGGAATATGTTTACATGAAGGTCCTGGGCTATCCTCCAGGAGCGTCCAGCATCTGGGTAAGTCGGTGTCCCTTCAAATATTACGCTGGTCGCAGCAATGGATAATGGACCATAAACAATGTATGAATGCCCGGTAATCCATCCTATATCGGCAAGACACCAATAAGTATCCTCGGGATGAATATCGAAGAGATACTTTGCTGTGCCAGCAACATAACTTAAATATCCGCCAATGCTGTGCTGACATCCTTTAGGCTTTGCTGTGGTGCCACTGGTATACATTAAAAATAGAACATCTTCGGCGGGCTTGGAGAGTGGTTTTACTATTCTTCCCCGATAATTCTCCAGCAGGTCGTTAATAAGGTAGTCACGCCCTTCTACTAGTGGGGCGGAGGAGCTATACTTGCCAGGATGGCGCTCCCAGATCAATACTTTTTCGATTTTGGTTTCTTTGCACTGGTTAACGCTCTCATCAGCTCTAGCTTTATGGTCAATAACCCTCCCAGATCGATAATAGCTATCCATGGTTATTAGCACTTTACTTTCAGCGTCATCTGCTCTCTCGGCAACCGCTTTGCTGCTGAATCCTCCGAACACCTCGGAGTGAATAGCCCCTATTCGCGCGCAAGCAAGCATTGATATCGGCAGCTCAGCAACCATTGGCAGATGCATTGTTACTACATCATTTTCTTTAACTCCCATATTCAGGAGAAGCGCGGCAAACTCATTAACCCTTCGGTAAAGCTCCCTGTAGGTTATGAATTGGTAGGGTTCATCCTCAGGCTCGGGCGCAAATATGATTGCTGCCTTATTTCCGTATTTCTCCAGATGTCGGTCGACACAGTTGTAGCAGGCGTTCAACTTTCCACCAACAAACCACTTGAAGAAAGGGGGATTACTGGCGTCGAGCGTCTGTGTCCAATATCTATCCCAGCTAAGCATATCACCGTATTCCTTGAAACACTCAGGATAGTTCTTTTCAGAAAACCGCTCGTAAATTCCCACGTCAGTCATATTGGCTTGTCGGATAAACTCTTCTTTGGGTTGAATAAGCTCCTCTTCTTTCCAATGGACCGCGATAGCTTCCTCTCCTACCTCGTTATATTCCCTCGGGGCGAACGGAAGAAATATTCCTTCTTGTCTCTCCTTAATCATTTCAGCCATATTGAGCCCTCCTTTCTTGTTTCTTGGTGTTTCTCGTGGCTAAGTAAGCATGCCTTAATTAGTTTATTTCAAAGCCAAGGCACAGATACCACCGACAAGTCAAAATAACATATAAGTCAAAACAAGTCAATTTCGGCATTAAACGTTTTATTTCGCTAATCACTACCTTGTCAGTGCGGCTACCGGGTGACGCTGTGTCTCTCTTTGTGTCTCTCTTTGAAGGTTTATAAATACCTTGTCCCGCATAATCTTGACGGCAATCTCTGCTGCATTTACCAGCTGGTAGGCTATAGGCGATGTTGTTAAGACAGGATGAGTGCCCATTTGAAACAGAGAAACTTCATAAGCAGTCATCCCGTGCTGAATACAGGCACTAATGATATTTGTCAACTCACCTGTGGTTACACCACCTGATACTTCACCGCCAAGTAGCAAGCCATTATCACTGGAGAATATTAGCTTTAGTTTCGACTGGGTTGTCCAGGCATGCACCCCGGATGTTTGTCCGGTGCTGTGGCCTGGCTGGTCATCACATCGTAACCTTCTCGCTTTGCTGCTGTCTCGTTCAGACCAGCACAGCCAAATGCCCGCTCACCAATAATGGTGGAGAAAACGCCAACTTCACCAGAATTTTGATAGCAGGCATTGAAAAGATTAGCGCCAACTGTGCGTGCTTCGGCACCAGCAATAGAAGCAAGCATGGTAGAACTTGGCTTGCCGCTGAAGAAGGAATATTTCTCAGCACAGTCGCCACAAGCAAATATGTCAGGGTCAGTGACAGTCCGCATAAATTTGTCAACAACAATTGCTCCCCTCGCCCCTAGTTGAAACCCAGCTTTCTGAGCCAATTCGGTGTTTAGCCTGGCTCCCACTCCAATGATAACCAGGTCAGCCTTTAGCTGTTGACCGTCAGATAAGGTAACGCCACTCACCTTGCTATTACCCAGAATAGACTGCACTCTTTTATTAGTGAGAACCTTAATCCCCAGCTCTGTAAGCACCTTCTCAGCTTCAAGACAGAATTCTTCATCAAGAGCTATCTGTAAGCAGTGGGGGAGCATCTCTACTATGGTAACGTTATTATCGCGGTTTCTCTTGCACTGCTCAGCGAATTCTACGCCAATGAAGCCGCCGCCAATTATCACGATATCCCTGGCTTTATTGACTTTATCCAACATATTATTCAGGTAGTCGACATCCTTCATTGCAAAAAAGACATTCTCCTTATCTGTGCCAGGGATAGGTAAAACTAGCGGTAAAGAGCCGGTAGCCAGAACAAGCTTATCGTAGCTAATTGCCTCTCCACTATCTACGAAAACTGTTTTTTTATCTCTATCTATCTCTTCCACTGTGCCGACAATAATTTCGACGCCATTATTGTCAAGTGTGGCATCAGGAATCAGGTTTTTTTCAGGGCTGCCTATACAACCCAAAATGTAAGGTATGCCACATGGGATTAATACCTGTTTCTCTTTGCGAACTACAAGCACACTCTTTTCTGGATATCTTCGCCGACAACTTATCGCTGCCGGTATCCCCGCAGCACTGCCTCCGATGACTATTACATCAGCATGGTTCATTTAGACACCTCCTGTATATAATTTTGGCTATCAAAATATTCCTCTGCTCTCCCAAGTAAATAACCTGTCAGAGAATCAGCCCACCACAGCTCATTGACCAAGGACGAAGGTTACACTGAAGCTGTGGCTAGAACTCTAACGGGTTCCCTTTTCGAAGGGTGATAGTGTTCAAGCATGCCGACAACCCTCAGTACCTCCAGGTCTTCAATCCCTTCCCTGGCCCTCAGCTTGTTAGCTACAGCTTGGACTGTTACTGGTGCGTCTACCATGATTACCAAGTCGCGACGACCAATAACCGGATCAACAAAATCTACCTCTGGCATCTCCTCCAGTTGTCTTACCAGGTCAATAGACTTATGTTGCTCCATGTGGTCACTCAGAGTAACTAGAAAATATGCTCTCAGACCCATTGCTCTACACCTCCTTTACTTTTATTTTGTTTCCTATTTTAATTTCACCATATTCGCCTGCTTGGTGACATCGGTATAATCTACCTTTTTGCGTCATAGAAAACCCTTAAAATGGTGAATGCGTTGTTAGTTGATTTCTACTATTTATGGGTCATGGTTTTCATTGAGGCACAATGGTATTTTTGTCCCTCGTGTACCAGTTGAAGTCGATAGTCAAATAGACTAAAATATCAGGTAGGAGCAGCACATTAGAATGACTATTGGCAGTAAGAAGGATGTCAATGAAGATGGTTACTATTTTACTTGCTGAGGACCATGAGATAGTGCGCCAAGGTATCCGCCAGTTTCTGGAGCGTGAATCAGATTTTGAAGTGGTAGGCGAGGCTGGTGATGGTGAAGAAGCTGTAAGGTTAACAAAAGAGCTCAAACCTGATGTTGTTCTTATGGATGTTTCTATGCCCAAACTTAATGGAATTGAAGCTACCAGGCAAATAAAGGAGCTTGAGCCGTGCACGATTGTATTGGTACTGACTATCTATGATTATGAGGAATACATCTTCCCCATCCTGGAGGCGGGTGCTGCTGGTTATTTGTTGAAGGATATGAGCGGGCGGGAGTTGGTCAATGCTATCCACACTGTGCTCAAGGGAGATTCAGTGTTCCATCCTGTGGTAGCTCGAAAGCTGCTGGAGAACTTCAGGGGAGTGAGTGCCACGGGCAGCAAGCGAGAAGCATTAGAAGTGCTCACTGAACGAGAGATTGAGGTGCTGAAATTGGTAGCTGCAGGAATGAGCAATAAGGATATTGCCAAGAAGCTTTTCCTCAGCATACACACTATTGAGAGCCATTTGACGAGTATCTTCAACAAATTGAATGTGTGTTCTCGTATTGAGGCAGTCATGGAGGTATTTAAGAGAGGGTGGTTCACGTTAGAGGATATTTCGGATCAACGTGACTCCGACAAAAGATGACTTGGACAGTGTGGACAACCAGATTATCTAAGTCGGTGAAGGCGTTCGTAGGCAACCCTCATTTCTGGATTATCTTAGCTATGGTGGTGCTTTGCACCGTTCTTCATTATGGCGCCGCGCTAGGCTTATCCATTTCGTTGCCCTTCGATTGGTTCTCTAGCCAGACACGACATGCGGTAGATCGCGTGCTCTTCCTTGGGCCGGTAATTTATGCCGGCTATGTCTTCGGTGCAACAGCGGGTTTAGCCATGACCTTCACTGTCCTGCTCCTTATGCTGCCTCGAGCTTTTCTTATTTCTCCAGCCCCCGTTGATGCTTTAGTCGAGATTGTAGCTGTGGTGCTGGTGGGTGTCTTAGCAAATCTCTGGCTCAGGGCACGAACCAAGCAAATGGAGGTCAACGCTAGCTACAGTGAGCTGTTCAGGAGTGCTCCAGATGCTATGTGGGTTCATGATTTAGAAGGCAATATTCTGTCGGTCAATGAAGCCGCTGAAATGCTCACAGGGCTCAATACAGAGAATTTATGCGGCATGAATGTGAAAGAGTTGGTTTCTCGTGAGAGCTTCGAGGTAGCAAAGAACGTGCAGCAGCGGTTACTTCATGGTGAAGTGCCCCCTCAACCTTATGAGCAACACCTGATCCGGAAAGATGGTACTGAGGCTATCCTGAGGGTCACTTCCAGCTTGATATATAACAATCGCCGTCCCCAAGCCTTTCAGAATATTGCCCGGGATATAACTGGTGAAGAAATGAGTCAAAAAAATCTGCAGTTTTATGTTGAACACATTACCAAAGCTTATGAAAAGGAGCGCTTGCGTATTGCCAGTGAACTCCATGATAGTACTGCCCAAAGCCTTATTACCGTCCTTCAGCAACTGGAGAATTTTCTATATGACCAGCCGAATCTACCTGTGCGTAAAGTTAGAGAAATACAGTCTATTCGTGAACACGTAAAGGACACACTACAAGAACTGCGTCGCCTTAGCCGTGACTTGCGCCCATCCATTCTGGACGATGTGGGATTGGTGGCTGCATTGCGATGGATTGTCCGTGAACTCGAAATCGGGTATGGGATAGAGTCCAGCTTGCAGGTATGCGGCGCCGAGCGGAGGTTCTCTAAGGAAGTAGAATTGAATTTGTTCCGCATTGTTCAGGAGGCACTGAGGAACATCGGGAAGCATTCCAATGCATCAAAAGCTGAAGTGGTGATTAGATTTGAAGATGACAAAACGACTGTCAGCATAAGAGACAACGGGGTAGGGTTTGAATCTCCAGAAGAGATAACTGCTCTATCTCGCAGCGGTAAGCTTGGCTTGGTTGGGATGCAAGAGAGGGTGCGATTGCTGGGCGGTGTCTTAGAAATTAAGTCTGAACCAGGCAAGGGAACATCAGTAATAGTTGAAGCACCAATATAGCTTTGTTAAGAAAGGGGGCAAAAGGAGGAATGAATATGAAAAAGACGCGAATTATAGATCTGAGTATCCCCACTGAGGAAAGCCCCAGCGACCCTTCCCCGGTGAAAGTCATCCACGAAACACATGAACAAAGCGCTGAATTTATGACGCTGGTTTTCGGCTGCAGCAAAGATGACCTCCCTCAGGGGCTGGGTTGGGCTAATGACACCATAACGCTGGGAGCTCATGCTGGAACTCACGTCGATGCTCCGTGGCATTACTTTCCCACGTCGGAAGGGGAAAAGGCAAGGACTATCGAGCAACTTCCTTTGGAATGGTTCTATGGCGATGGCGTAGTACTGGATATGAGACACAAGCCTGAAGGCTCTTTAATCACTATCGATGACCTCAGGGAGGCCTCACACAAAATCGGCTACCAGATAAAACCGTGGGACATAGTGATGATACAAACGGGGGCTGACAAGCTCTGGGGCAGGGCAGAATATTTCAATGCTGGCTGTGGCATGGGAAGGGAATCCACTCTATGGTTAATAGAGCAAGGCGTGAAAGTTATGGGAATAGATGCCTGGGGTTGGGACAGGCCATTCTGGGTAATGAAAGAGGAATTTCGACGAACAAAAGACAGGAATATCCTGTGGGCGGGACATCGTGCCGGTATAGAAAAAGAATACTGCCATATTGAGAAGCTGGCGAATCTGGACAAACTCCCTAGGCCTTTTGGCTTTAAAGTGGCTTGCTTCCCGGTCAAGCTAACAGGCGGGAGTGCTGGCTGGACTCGGGTAGTGGCAATTATCGAGGAATAGAATCTACTTCAGATATTGCCAACTTTGGTAACTTCTGCAGACGCTGATCTAGTTCAGATAGATAGGTGCCACCTCAAAGAAAGTCAAGACTCAAAAATCAAAGGGCAAAATGACAGAGCAAAAATGAAAAAACTGTCAATTATGAAGCTGAAGGCTGAAAGCTGATAGCTACTACATTAGCATTTAGGATTTCCCCTACGGGGTGTCAGTGCAAGCTGCTTCGCCTCGGGATTTTGTAGTTGCCTGATTCATCAGGCACAGTTGCCCAATAAATTGGGCAACTACATTTTTAAACTACGCCTCATAACGACAGAAAAAGGAGATGTCATTGCGAGACCCCTATTTGTCATTGCGAGCGAAGCGAAGCAATCTATGCCTTTAAAAACATTAAAGAAGAGGTTGCAAAATCGGGCGCTTGCACTATTCTAGCTTGTATGCTAACATCTATGGCTTGGTTTTGAGATGTATCGCATCATAGCTAAAGAAAGATTAGCCGAAAATATTCACCTTTTAGAAGTAGAAGCGCCTGAAGTGGCGAGGAAAGCACAGCCAGGGCAATTTGTTGTTGTCAGGGTTGACGAAGAAGGCGAGCGGATTCCGCTAACCATTGCCGATTGGGATGTGGAGAGAGGCAGCATAACCATCATTTTGCTGGCAGTAGGCACTACTACCAGGAAGTTAGCTCGGCTTAATGCTGGAGATAGTATTCTCAATTTTGTTGGCCCGTTAGGTCGTCCCACAGAGATTGACCGCTTTGGCACCGTAATCTGTGTTGCTGGGGGTGTTGGTACCGCCTCTATATTTCCTATTTCCAGGTTGCTGAAGGCTCGCCAAAACGAAGTCATCGCTATAATGGGTGCTCGAACCAAGGAGCTTATCTTCTGGGAAGACCACCTCCGTAGCGTCAGTCATCAACTGATAGTAACTACTGACGATGGCTCTTATGGTAGAAAGGGGGTGGTGACCGAACCACTCAAGGAATTTCTTGGTGCAAGAAAAGTCGACCGTGTAATTGCTATTGGCCCGGCTGTTATGATGAAATTTTGTTGTTTGACTACCAAGCCGTTTGGTGTCAACACCATTGTGAGCTTGAACTCGATAATGGTTGATGGCACCGGGATGTGTGGTTGCTGCCGGGTATCTGTAGGTGGAGAAACCAAGTTTGCCTGCGTTGATGGTCCTGATTTCGACGGTCATGAGGTTGATTGGGATTTGCTCATGAAGCGGCAGCGTGCTTACCTTGAAGAGGAAAAGAAATCGCTGGAACTCTGGGAAACAGGCGCATTGAGGAACCAAAGTGAGTGAAAAGATAACGATAAACCTAAATCGAGTACCGATGCCAAAGCAGGAAGTGGCGGTGAGGAGGAGGAATTTTAATGAGGTGGCTCTAGGATATACTGAAAAGCAGGCTGTTGAAGAAGCCAGCCGATGTATTCAATGTAAGAAACCTAATTGTATCAAAGGCTGTCCTGTGGGGGTAAATATTCCTGAGTTTATACGGGCGGTGCACGAAGGCGATATGCCTGAAGCAGTGAGAATAATTAAAGGCACGAATAGCCTTCCCGCCATTTGTGGCAGAGTTTGTCCTCAAGAAACTCAATGCGAAATGGTCTGTACGTTAAATAAGAAGGGCGCCCCCATTGCTATTGGTAGACTAGAGAGATATGTGGCTGATTGGGAACGGGCTCATCCTGAAATTGAGGAAAGGCAAAAAAAGCGTGTTACATTTAATGGTAAGGAGGTGGCGATAGTTGGTTCAGGTCCAGCAGGTTTAACTTGCGCTGCAGACCTGGCTAAACTGGGATGTGAAGTAACCATTTTTGAGGCGCTCCACGTGGCTGGTGGTGTGTTAATGTATGGCATTCCCGAGTTCAGGTTGCCCAAGGACGTTGTTCAAGCTGAGGTTGATTATGTGAAATCTCTGGGTGTTGAAATCAAGCT